>Ga0180009_10006790_pt1 | contig 11893 bp, 12 predicted proteins | sample OS_PC_MetaG_FD_123537 | JGI IMG/M metagenome (GOLD analysis project Ga0180009, IMG submission 123537) | Groundwater microbial communities from the Aspo Hard Rock Laboratory (HRL) deep subsurface site, Sweden - OS_PC_MetaG | ecosystem: Environmental > Aquatic > Deep subsurface > Groundwater...
ACCCTAGCCGCCTTCCGAGTAGGCGGAGACTCCATGCTGCCCACCATCCCCCCCGGCGGCATCGTGGTGGCAGACCTCTCCGACCGCAATTTCCTTGACAGACACCTCTACGTGGTGAACAATCCCTCCCACGATTTGCCCATGGCAGCCGTAAAGCGTGTGTCGAAATTCTCCCACGGGTTCCTCCTGCTTTCAGACAACAAGGGATACCCACCGGAAACCGTGGAAATGGAATGGCAGGACCTATGCGTTGGCCGTGTTGTATGGGGGTGGCGCAGTTTGGAGGAGGGGTAAGGCACCCTTCGGGCTTCAAGGACAAGTTGCCAGGGTTTCCCAAACATCTGGAACTACCGGAGGCACCCGGGCTTTTTTCAAAAAAGAAAAGGGCCGAGAGATTAACTTGGGCATCGTGTGCCACTTACGGTTAACATCTGGCCCTTATTATCTAATTTATACCTTATTCTATATACCTTGACTTTTCTTGTCAATGAAAATTTTTCACCAGAACCATCTAACCCGAGAGGTCGCGAAGGAAAATGGTTTTCTACAGTGACGCCAATTGGGAGGAACTGGGAATTTCAGAAGAGCATCACAAGCTTTTTTTTCTTAATTGGGAAGAACTCTTTTCAGAAGAAACATACGATTCCTGGCAAGTAAGAACGGTGAATTTGAGATATATTTTAATGGAAATGAATGATGCCCTTGATGTTGCATTATCATTTCCTTCATCGCACAAAAATATTGATATGCTTATAGCTGAATCGATAGAGGTCGCAAAGAATGACACGATAATACATAGTAATTTCCATTTTGTAAAATCATATATTGACAAATTAAGGCAAATATATGACGGTAAAATCGCAACTAATGATAAGAATGTTGGCATTTACGAGTTTAAAAAAATAGTTTCTGTTATAATTCAAAATACCTCAAATTACAAAGAATTGCTAATAGAGAAATTAAAAGATATTATTTCAAGACCATTTCGAGATAATAAAAGGGAATTGCTTAAGTTAATAATGGCTCTTGGCATCCAACTAAAATCGGATGGTTATTCAATAGCGTATCTAAGAGACTCACTAAAATACCTTAAAAATAAAGATATAACAAATTTTATTGATAGATTTAACACTCTAATTTCTATCTTTAGCTCTGATGAAAAGGAGTACGAATGTTCATTCTTTATTGTTTTTCCAGGTGATAAAACCGAAACCAACCAATACGGAATGCTGTTTGTAAATGAAAAACCCGATAGCTTATTATCTGAAGAAGAAGAAAGATTCTATTTACAAGATTCAGACCCATCTCACATTGTGATAACAGTATCTGCCCTTGACCCATTTTCAGCACGCGTAAAAGCCGAAAAAAAAGCAGAAAACATTTTTGCAGCATGCAACTTCTACCAGCCCAATAAAATGCCAAAATTCAAACACAAGCTTTCGTTGATATCGCATGTCGGCGGAACCGAAAAGAATTGTATAGATAGTGATAAATCAAGACTAAATTACATCCGCGATTCAAGGAAACCAGGTCAAAGTATTTCTTTGCTAATGTTAATATTAGCCGATATTAAGGATGAAGATTCCGGTAAGCTAACAGCATCCCTACAGTATCATAGGTTATCTATGATAGCACATACAGATGAAGCTCGCCTCGTTAATCTTTGGATAGCAATGGAATCTTTGCTTCAAGGCAATCCAGGATCAATAATTGAAAAAATTTGCAAATTTATACCTGTAAGCTTATCTTTAGAATATGTTCTCCAGACGATGAAAAACCTTGCCATCGCCATGAGGGGCGTATGGAGACAACCTGATAATAGGGCTCTGCTGGCAGACTTAAAATATTCTGACCGCTACCAACTGAACCCAATTGATCTTTTAAGTATTTTGCTTTCCAACGCACAAGATAATCGGGTAACTAAAATAACAGAAATGTTAAGTGCAAACCCATTGTTGCGTAATAGAATTTATATTCTCCATGAAAATATGTTCAAATCCCCAAAAAACCTATCAAAAACCTTAAAAAATCATCAAAAAAATATAAAATGGCAATTATGCAGGATATATCGAGCAAGAAACTATGTTATGCATAGAGGTACTTGCCCTCCAAAAATCCGACAGCTAATTCAGCACCTTCATAGCTATTATATCCTAACATTGCATAGTATAATACATGATTTAAAAAGCAATAGCGGATGGGGCGTTTCCGAAGCCTTTGAAAATACTTTTCAACTTTATAATTACATGTTGGAGTTGCTACAAAAGAGCAGTAACAATACGCTTACCGTTGAAGAGATTCTTTATCCGAGAAGATTGCTTTTAAAGAAAAGCAATCCAAGAAGCACATATGCTTGGCCAGCGACGTAGATACCGCCTTCCCGGTCAAGCCGAAATAATCCGTAGGCGGCCCGTCGCGCCCGAAAAATAGCAGGAGCGTTCGGGGCGTCAAGGGCGGGGATACCGCCGGCGGGGGCTCCGATCAAGGATGGAAGGGTCTCGGCCTCAGCCCGCCGCCAGTTCGGTAGGTTGGGCCAGCCAATAGTTTTACAATTCTTTTGATAGTTGCCATCAATAGGAGATGAATCAATGGGCTTAAGCTTGGAATTCGTCTTGAAAGCAATAGCAGCAGCCTCAGCTCTTGCAGGCCTATTTTTAGGCCTCGCGCAATATTATAGAGCCCAACGTTGGAAAATGGCAGAATTTGCAGCGAAAGAGCTTGAGAAATTAAATAACGATCCTCTACTTTCTTTAGCCTGTACTCTTTTGGATTGGGAAGGCAGAACATTTGGTGTGCCGGAAACATACAGATACAAGTCTGAAAATTCTTCTTTTATTCATACTTGGAAAATCCTTGAAAAGGCAATGGTCCCAAGCATTACTCCTGATGATGGCCAGGATGGCTTCACTGAGCAGGAAGTAATGTATCGAGACATCTTTGATCATTTATTTACATACCTTGAGCTTATGAACCATTATGTCGAGATAAAACTCATTAGAAGTGATGATATATCTATACTTAAATACTGGTTTCAACAGATCGCCGGGTCAGAACTAGCTCACGGTAAGCCAATCTTTCAAAAATTTCTTCAAAAATTTGAATATATCGGCGTGAATAGTTTAAGCAAAAAACTTAATGTTAACCCAGATAACGGATGATGCCAAGCATGGAGTCGCCGGGTGCCACCCAATGCCGTTGACTTAAGGCGAGGGGGCCGAAATCAGCGGGTTTCAGGCTCATCAGGCAGATAGATGCCCAAAACCCTGTAAACATTGGGCCGAAGCTATTACTCGGGTCGGAAAGTAGTTTAAGATTTCAGCTTCCATAGGCCCCCGGCATAGGCATCGTTTCGGGGCATACCTGGGATCGAGAGCCTTGGTCGGCAGGCATCAGCGCCTTAAACTACTTCATGCCCCCCGTAATATCTCCGAAAATCAATTCGAATCGGGCCCCGGGACTTTCGGCCTCCCAATTTCCTTAAGTCAACGGCATTGGGTGGCACGCGGGGAAAAACATCCCAACCTACCGGACTATTCTCCATATAAATTCAATTCTTCATTTATATTAAAATCTTTAATATCTATATCTTTACCGCCTACCGAAAAGTCAAAACTCCCAGCTCCCGATACTGTAAAAGTAAACGATTGATCATATCCATTTCTTTCACTCGATCCGCCAAGCCTAGCGGTAAACGTGAAGGATGCATTTTTAAAAGAAAATGATCTATTTGGGACATCAACCCAAATATTATTTTCGGTAATTTGGCATTCTAATTCTTGAATTCCATAATGACCGGGATTTGTATCATCTAAAATCCCAAGCCATATCTCAGCTGAGTCAGAATCCAATTTATCTGCGATGAGTTCACGAATTTTACCAATTTCCATAATTACCCTCCCTTTTTCCGAGTCATTCGATAATCTCAGTGACTGGCCCACCCATCTTTCAACTTTAGAAAATATACAAGATAATCAACTTGTCAAGGAGCCATTTATTAACCCCGGGCACCCGGGGCCCTGGCCACGACTTGAGGCTGTGTCGCAATTCAATTTGAGTAACATTTTGCCACAATATATGGGGTATGCTTGAGCGCCAACCTCTATACCTTGTGGCCAATATGTCTCTGTTTGCAATTGCGGCACAGCCTCAACAAGTTACCGGGGCCACCCATGCTTCACCGCCGGGGCTGTCCGTGGCTCCCGGCAACGCGGCACAACAGGCCTCGTCATGGGCCTTTTATGTCGGGTCCTCCACCGTCTCCAAATACTCTTCATCATCATGTCGAAATCTATCAACCGCAACCTCCGCCTCAATACTAAGGTGTTCAGTGTGGTGGTAGTGGTCTGAGCCTTTATCGCCAGGCTTTACGACAACGACTTCTGTCTGGCAGTTTCCAAATCCGAAAATGGTATAAAGAGCCGAATCTAAGATTTTTTCAAGTTCCTTTTCTTTCGGTACAGTCGTTGCAATGGATATAGTCCAGACACACGCTTTGTCGCCATAATGCACTTTGACAACGCGGGCTGAATTTCCTGTGTGGCGGTCGCATGTCTCAACGGCAACACGAGCTATGAATCTCATTGTGTCATCGGGATAACTCGCCCGGCATTCAAGCAAAATACGGTGGTCTTTTATAGTCACCCATTCAGAATGAAATCCTCTGGTCGGCATAGCTCTTCTCCCTTCCGGTTATTTACAGGCCATATTTATAAGGGTTTTCCCGGGTGCCACCCAATGCCGAATTTCGGCCGATCCGGAAAGACGGTATCTACCGAACTCGTGGCAGGAACTCCTTCAGGCTTGTGTTTTCGACAAGGCGGTCGAGAGTGGCGAGCGTGAATATCTTGCCATGAGTGGCGTTCAGCATGTCGCGCATGTCTTGACGGCGAACCCCGAAACCACGTCCATCGATACACGCAACGACCTCGAACGTCGGGCGGCCTTCGCGTTGTCGCTCATCACGCATGGACGCAAGCCGGAGGATGCGCGCGACCTTGTCGCGGGCCGTACCGTCATCCCCTGTGATCTTCGCCTCAATGATTATCTTCGGCGAGAACTCTGTGGGTATGAAGAAGTCGGGTGCCTGCTCAAACCCTTCAACGCGTTCAGCACGCTTTGTTTTCCTGAATGTGATTCGACGACGCGTGAGCTGCTCCTCGATCGCGTTCTCCATCACGTCACCAACCAGCTCGGAAACAGAGTCGCGATGACTCGCGAAGGGACGCCCCAGATACCGTTCGTACAGGAGGACAGCGTACGGCACATGGAGGTTTGCTACATGCTGCACGGATGACAAACCGGACATAGTGTCGACCTTGGCAAGCCTGTGCACGGTGTCCTGCGCGGCTGCGGGCGCTCCCCTGGTGATGTATTTGATGGCGAGGGAGACGAGAGCCCGCGTTCGCGTTATGGTGACACTCTTATCATTACCGCCTCCCGCAAACATCTTCCGGTTCTTCCGTACCTTGCTGTCGAGTGAACGGGCCGCATTTTGAGAGATGTCGCTGTCAAGCTCCGACCTCGCGAGGTCCGCCCATTCCGGAGGCGAAAACCCGAGAATGGTGCGCAAAACGACGAGTGCGAGCGCATCTTCTTGGAGCGCCGCCCAAACTGATTCCTCGGTGAAGGCGGTGAACGCCTGAGTCTCCTTTTTCAACATCTCGTACGCGGTTTGGAAGTCGCCGTAGTCGATGAAGTTTGTACCGCGAGGAAGCATCAGGAACTGCGACTGAAGATCCCCAAACGTAATCTCGACCATCTCGTCGAGGCGCTCCTGGAGCGTGGCAAAATTTAGCTCAAAGGGATGGGTCATGGCTGGGCTTCTCGCTGTGATGAGCTGGGAAGGGGTGGCTTTGTATGAGCTGCCGCCACGGCGTCCACCGTCGACGATACCTCTGCCATTAGAGTTACCTGCTCAAGGCATTGCCGAGCAGTGCGAAGACGCTCCGCCAGGGGCGCTTCAGGATCCCATACGGGCCGCAACGCCCGAATGGCGATGCGCGCTAAATGCCCAGCAATCAAGCATCGCAGGTCGCCGATCGTGATCTTGACGCCAGCGGCTCGCATCGCGAGGGCATCAGCGTCGAGCACCCTGCGGCACTCGGAGCTGACATCGATCGGGATCTCGGCCGGCTTTGTCTTGGTTCGTCGTGTGGCAAGCGGCTTGCGACACACAAAAACAGAATCGAGGATCGACGACCCCGTGCCGGCGATATGCAGTGACGCGGCCATCTCAGCCGCGGCGGGTAGCGTTGCAGTACAGTCGAGGTCGGCGTCAAGGATCGCAATGACCAAAGGAATGTATGCCGTAGGGTCATTGTGGTGGTAGGTGAAGACGAAGGGTCCGCCGGGCTTCAGAGCGTTTGCAAAGTGCTTAAACACCGCTGATATTCCCGACGAGAAGTGCTCGATGCCTCGACCGAGGGTTTCGTTGCAGGTGAGTTCATCCGGCGAACGGGTGCTCAGCCTCACGAACGATTCCTCCTCATCGAGAAGTGCCTGCCGAAGCCAGGCGAAGCAGAAGTCGATCAGCTCTGCGTACTGGACGTTGCCGAAGTACGGTGGATCGGTAAAAACACCATCGAGCGAGTTCGCTTGCAGTGGAGCATTCTGCGACGGAGCGTTAACGAGGAATGCCTGCTTCTCTGTTTGGCTGTTGGGTAGGTGATCCACCAGCGCGGCCTCGATACTCTCGCCGACGATCGGAACGATCTCCTTCTTTTTACCCGCGTGGCGCGTCTCGAACGGAGCCCGGCAGTATTGCTTCGCGCGCACATACTTTGCGACGAAGTGACGGAACGACCCCGAGCCGATTCCGGCAACACCGAGCAAACTGTTCTCACACTGGACCAGTGCGACAGGGAAGCCGTGAACACTGAAGATGTCCTGGCATTTCAGCGCGTAGGTGTCGTACCGGCACAGCATGTTCTGATACCGTAGAGTGTCCGAGAACACCGTTAGCAGTGCGTTTCGGATCGAAACGTCGGGGACGCCCCGGATGCGCTTCAGAAGGACGCCAAGCCCCAGGAGCTGACGACTGCCGAACATCTCGCGGTAGCGACGGTAGCCCCAGCGATGGAGTCGATCGCTTTCGTCGCCGGCCGGAATCTCATCATTGGGAATTGGAAGGGCCGATTCCTCTCGCGAAAGACGATGTTCGGCATCTTTGTATTTTTTGAGGTCCTGTCGATCAGGCCGCTTGAACTGGCGGCCAGGGGTCCCCTTGTAACAACGCTCGCAGTGGTACTCTATCGCCCACATGCGATGCTCGGGCGCGTGAGCAAAGGTGCTAATCGAAAAAACCTTGTTGCATGCTCGGCATTCGAGCTTCTTTCGCGAAACGTTGCCTTCGATGTGGACTGAGTGACCACACTCTATGCACTTGGCCGCCTTTTCAATCGTCGGAGGCGTGTCGTATTCATTCAGGGCGCCGCAACTGGCGCATGCAAGAACGTGACGGGGGTGGCGCTCCGCTTTCGCGAGGCAATACCCGGGAAAGAGGTCGTTGGTTTCGTCACAGTAGGGGCACTGCGCCGTCTTGACCCAAAGAAAGTACTTTACATTGGCGACGCCACCACAAGACCCGCATTTCGTTCGATAGAACGCTCCGACGTCTGCTTCAACGCAGTCAACAACGCTTGCCGCCGTTGACACAAAGGCATCGATGTCGAGAGGAGTAAGGCTCTGGCGAACGATCCAGTGAGCCATAGGGTTGATGTCACACCCGACTACATGAAACCCAAGGCGGTTCGCCTCGTAGACCGGCGTGCCGCCGCCCATGAACGGATCGCCGATAACTCCCGACAACTTGTGAGACTTCCAGAACGAGTCACACAGCGGGCCTTCTCCATACTCCGCGAGCAAGAGAGAACGAAAGATTGTTCCAGGACGCCTCGCGAACCACTTGTGGATTCCAATTACCGGGCGGTAGTTCTGCTGGATTTGCTTTTCGCGTAGGGCGAGTCCGGTTGCAAAGGTCGCATCAAAAACAGCTTCAAGCCCAGACGGCTGAAGGGCAGTTGCTGTTGCTACGCGTCGCGTCATGGGGATTATCTCCTGAAGCGCGACGCTACCGTCGCAAGCAGGGAAACTGAACACCTATTCTTCACGAAATATTAATACCTTGCCTAACGACCGATCCGTATAAAATGCGGAGTTTCGATTTTTGCTGAAATAACCTGCCGTTGCTGCCCTACCCAACAACCTAACCCGCTTAAATTATGCTAATCTACCCACCTTCGGGGTTCCTCCAGATGTGTCGATCTCAAAGCATCTTTTCGTCTATCACAAACCAAAACCCTGGGCAATGGCCATTAGCAGCCAGAGGATTGGAAGGGAGAAAAGGCCCAAAAACGGCAGGCGCCCAGCGCGGTATGCAAACCGGCCGGGGCGTGGGTTTATAGGGATGGGTGGCGGGAGAATTTCCAGGGTGCCAATCCCCAGGGGAAATCATCTCCCCCCGGGCGATTGACGGGGACACCATTCTAGTGGCCTGGCCGGACGGGAGGACGGAGAATGTCCGCATCCTGGAAGTCCCCCACGGAGATCTCCGGGCAGGGATCCCGGGAGGAACCCGGAAGGCCCTGAGGTTAAATCTTTGTCCAGGATCCTGTGGAGGGCCTCGCAGGTTACCAGGAGTGTGGGTGGACCGGCAATTCCTTGCCAGGCACGAAGGAAAATTAGGTTCTCATCCAAATTTCAAGGGCCTATGTCTCTCGCCAAACCCGGCCCCCTTCCTGGACCTTTTGTGCTGCGCACCCGGGCAACTGGTTGCCCGGGCCTCCCCTTCGGGGTGTTTGGTTGCCGGTGACACCCAGGGTTTCCACCCATCCCTTCGAAAATAACGCGCTCAAATCATATACATAACGGATTATGAAGTTATTCAACAGGCTGTTGGATGGTATTTTTAAGGGGGCTATTAAGAAGTTCCTTTGTGCATTCAGTGAGTATAATCGATACAAAAATAAGCATCACAGTCGCACCCCCTAAAAGCAACTTAAACGCCAATCCGTCATTACCTGCTATTAGCATAATCAGAAAAAACACAACAATCATTGGAACAAGCACTGGAATATCGGAAAATACAAAACAAACTTTTCCTATTTCTTCACCGTCCTTAATAAACAACCAAAATAATACGTTTATCAAAGCGAAATATACAAGCGGAAGCAATGCAATAATTTCAGAATTGTCACGCATAAATATTAATAAAAGTCGGATATGCGAAATTAAAAAAATATTTCCAGCCGCTACCTTTGAAGCATCAAGAGCGCCATCTATTATAAATATTTTCCAAATTAATATCAAAGAAATAAAAATTGCGAATACAGATCCGAAGTCATTCAAGTATTTCAGCGAGCCTATACGCCTTAAACTGTGATTATCCAAATATATTTTTAGAGCCTCACTTTTCCCAAAGGAAGAAAGAGCAATAAGACTCAATACTTTACCAGTTAAAATTCTTGCATATGGGTCGTCAATACCAAGGCTGGCTATGATCAAAACCATTGCTGTAGCAAAAATGATGGCAAGGGCACTTCCTTTGCCGATAATATGCCAAGGTCTAAATGACATAAAATTACCTCCTGATAACTATTAACCGGTCGTTAAAATCAACTTCACCTGACAGGCTATTTCTGACTATATTTATTTCATTATCGGATATATCAGTATGTCCGAATACAAACGATGTAACCAGTTTAGGCAATATTGTATTATCTATCCGATCTGTCCATCTAAAACGGGAGCGCAATTGGACTGTTGAACAGTTAAATCCGATAGCAGAAATAGCCTGCACGATATCCTCAGCAACCCACGAGTGACGATTGAAAATATTTGGAATAAAAAAAGGACTCGAACTAGGCATTGCCAAACAAACTACAATTCCCGTGTCAAATTCAATGTAATCTCTAAATATCCTTTCAACTTCGCTGCAAAAGTCTTCAATATAATAAGAAGTATGTATAAAAAGAGCTACATCGTATTTAGAATCTGATGATAAACAGCCGAGGCTTTTAACAGACATTTTTTCACCAAAATCGGGCATCATAACATTGTGATAATGCCTTGCGTATGGATCTGGTTCAAAAATATCCCAAGAACTTACAAGACCATGGTTTCCATATAGCCTGCGACGAATACTAGCTGCAGTAGAACCAACACCAGCGCCGTAATCAAGTATCTTTAAGCTTGAAAAATTGCTAACCGCTATAAAAGATGCGATTTGAGACATAATAAACTGCCAATCTCCCTCATCAGAAAGAGCAGAAAAAGCTTGATAGGCATCACCAATTTCTGGCCAAGAAAAGGTGTTTACTTTCGCTTTCATGGTCTCCTGTATTCGTTAATATTAATTGATGTTGAGTTGAGATTTGACAATTCCATCTTGATATGCCTTGATGCGAAAGTTAAATAGCCTTTATTGTTGCGTAGCACAAGAATTGATAGAAAAAAATCCAATAAATCATAGTTTTCTATATCAGGACACTCGTCTATAAAAATTACTGATCTTTCCCATAGTGCGATTTCATGAAGAATCAATAGAAAAATTTGCTCTTGTGACATAGAAAAAATTGGCATATTTTCGACATTACTTATCATTTTATCAATTTTAGAATTCCCAATCAAAACGGACGATGAAGTTCTTTCAATTTTCATATTTTTAAGATGCTTTGCATAAGTACTGCCCAAAAATGACCATTGGGGCTCTTGCGGGATGAATAAAAAATTTAAACGTTTCCTTTTACTACTAAATTTGCGTATTACCTCGTCATCTAAAAGAATTTCACCGCTGCATGGTTCAAAAATTGATGTTAAAAGTTTTCCTATAGTTGACTTGCCGCTACCATTTGCACCGATCAACTGGTAAACATTTCCTCCACTAAACGATGTGTCGACAAACCACTCGACATTGTTTGCATAAGAAAAAATCATCTGTTCAAGTATTATTTTAGTCATGATCCGCCTCTAACAGAGAAACCCAATCCACAAAAGTTATCAACCGTGGTTCAATAGAACACTTTCGCAATAACAGCTTTGGATTATCCTCGACCCATAAAACCGAATGAACCTTGTTATTGCTTAGGCCCGTCTCTATCAAACTAAATCTCTCCTTGTCAAGCTGATGCTGTATATTTATTGCTATGATATTTTCAGCCGACTTCCGAGGTTCAACTTGCATGGCCAAAAAAACAAATTTCTTAAAACCCCCTGATAAAGAATGAAAATCCATGTCAGCATATAAGCACAGATCCCACTTCCTAATCATATCAGCTACATCAGAATTGAAATTCTTAATATTCAATGCCATGCTATTTATAATCAATCCAGCTTCTTCAGCCGTTGTTTTAGAATACAGACTACCGAACAAAAAAGGGCTATATTCAATTGTTACAACATTTAAACGATCGAGTCTATCCTTGTCGCCAATTGACGAAACTACAGACCTCAATGGCTCAACCGTATAATAAAATACGGTATCGTTGTTAATAGCAGCAGGATAATTGCGATTTTCTCTACACACCTTAATTGCTCCTCGTGATATTTACGAACTTTGTGGAGCCTTATTCCCGTGGTGTTCAAGTACTCATAATGGCAAAGCGCTGCGAGAATAAGCGACCTCAAGACAACTGGTGCCCAAAAACGAATATTAAAAATTTTTGATCTCCATGTAGACAAGTCAATGTATCTAGTTCTTAGCCCCATGCTCACATTATTATAGACTTCGCCCGTATAATCTACAAATAACAATACCTTAACTATAAACTCAGTGCCATAGCGAATACATTTATATTTCCACATACCATATCTACTTAAATCATCAACAATATTTGCCATTTTAGAACGCAATGCATATCCAAAAACTGCTATCGGACAATAATAACGCTCAAATGTA
>Ga0180009_10006791_pt1 | contig 11892 bp, 14 predicted proteins | sample OS_PC_MetaG_FD_123537 | JGI IMG/M metagenome (GOLD analysis project Ga0180009, IMG submission 123537) | Groundwater microbial communities from the Aspo Hard Rock Laboratory (HRL) deep subsurface site, Sweden - OS_PC_MetaG | ecosystem: Environmental > Aquatic > Deep subsurface > Groundwater...
GCTGCCTCTTCCTTCGGCTTCTCGCTCAGCTCTCTAATCCTTTTCGAAACCCCTCTCGGTCCAACTAAGCCTTCAACTCTCTCTGCTAAATCTTTCGCTGGAGGTATCTCTGGCTCTAATTTCGGGTCTAGACCTTTTTTTCTTGCCTCGACTGCAACAGCATAAACCTCTTTTGTTTTTTTTTCTAAGTCTTGGAAATAGATTTCCATGGGTTCACCTGAATATCATCTTGGTCGTCGTTTGCTTCTGAAGGTCAACGACCGGAACTATAGCAGGAGTAGGAACCACATTCAATTTCCGCTGGAAGGACGTCTGCTGCTGGAATGTGCCTGAGTTTATTAGCGTTACGCCTCGATAATTGGTTACCCCAACGGTATGAACGTGCCCGAAGTGAAATATATCAGGTACTTCATCGATAAGCATATAATCATAAACTTCAGGTGCGAGCAGAACTTTATCTCCATAGATTGGCGTCAGATGACGCTTTTTAAGCAGAGTAAGCATCGCCTTGTCTGGCTGGGAATAGGACATGCCAGGTATGTTGGATACGACATCGTCCAAACTTCTGCCGTGGTATGAGAGAACATCTACGCCATGCAGAGTAGCCCAGCAGGGATTGCCGACCATGTGTACCCTTGCATCGCTATATAAACGCCCTGCAAATTCCTCGCTTATCGCAGGCTGGGGCTCTGCCTGTCTTGTAGCGTCGTGATTTCCGGGCAGGATTATTATCTCGATGTGCCGCGGAACCATTGATAGAAATTCAGCAAACTTCTCGTACTGGGCGTGAATATCCTTTATTAAAAGCTCCCCCTCCTGCTCAGGATAAATTCCAACTCCATCCACGGGGTCTCCACCCACTATCAAATATTTAACTCTCTCCGCAAGCTGCACCTGCTTTGCGCTGCCTATCTCTCCATTCAGCCACTTTAAAAATTTCAGGAATTCGCCCTCCAGGAATTTTGTGCTGCCAACATGCGTGTCTGAGATTATCGCAAGCGCCAGAGGCGCTTCGCTCTTGTTTTGTTCTTTGTCGTTGGGAACGTCTGGAAAAAAAATCTCGTTGGCAATTACTATATCGCTGCTTTTTCCCAAGTTTCCCTCGATGCCTATGACTTCGTCTTTGACTATTTCCCTAGAAATCCCAAGTAACTCGCGATTCGAATTCAAAATTAAAACCGGAATTACTCCTGTGGGGTCTTCTATCTCCAAAATAACATGCCCCTTCTGGCTTTTCCTTACCTCGCTGACCATTCCAATTATCTGCACGTTGCCTCTAAAGGATGCATTTCTAATCCACTCTATCGTAGCTGCATCTCTCAAGCGATCTCTGCTTCTAAGTATCTTGGCAAGTCTTTCATACCTGTCGTTGAAATATTCCACAAAACCTTCAATGTTGCCATTTGAAAAAGATTTTTTAGTTATGTCCTTTTTGAGTTTTATTTCTGCTTCATACTCCTCTGCAAGAAAGCGCTTCCTTGGTCTTTCGACAACAATTTGCGGTGCAGACGCAGCAGCACTTGCCTGTTGAGTAGGCTCAGCAATCGACTTATGCAATTGTAAGAACTCAAGAAAATCTGGAGTAATTACCTCTGGTTTTTTCTCAGTCTTTTGGGCTTCTGAAATTATCCTGTCGACAAGCGCATTGACATTCTCATTTTTTTTCAATTCCTGAAGTGCAAGGGGATGTATGTTTATATTGCTCTTTAGGAATTTGCTCAAAATTTCGAGGTCTTCCATAAAAATTCCTTAGGCTAACTGGCGTTGCGGAAGCTTGAAAGTAGCTAAATTTTTAAGCCTTATGTCGTCCTCCAGAACCAATCTAATGCCTACTGGAGGAACTTCCAATTTTATTTCTTTTGTTCTTCCATAGCGGCCTTTGCTCACAACGCTTGAGTTGAGTATGCCCAGCATATCGAGCTCAGAAATCAAGTCTGAGACTCTTCTCTGAGTTAGAACATCTAGAGAGAGCTGCCTGCACAGGCGCTTGTAAACGTCATAGACTTCTCCGGTAGTTATTACCCGCCCTCCCATTTCCTCCAGAAGTATTACAGAATACAAGAGAAGCTTGGACTGCGTTGGAAGAGTTCTTACCGCTTCGACTATGTTGTCCGCATCGATTTTTTCATTCGCCTTTCTAACGTGTGCCTCTGTGATCATTTCTGCATTTTCCCTTTCAGCAACTTCTCCGGAAACTCTGAGCAAGTCCAAAGCTCTTCTCGCATCTCCATGCTCTCTAGCAGCCAGGGCAGCGCACAGAGGAATTACAAATTCACCAACCACTCCTGGTTTAAACGCAAGCTCTGCCCTCTGCCTTAGAATATCTTCTAGTTGCCTTGCGTTATATGGCGAAAAAACTATCTCCTCTTCACCAAGGGAACTCTGAATCCTAGAATCTAAGTAATTTGTGAATTTCAAATCATTTGATATTCCTATTATGCTGACTCTGGAGTTTTTTAGCTCCGAGTTTACTCTAGTTAGATTGTATATTATTTCGTCGCCCCCCTTTCCAACGAGCTTGTCTATTTCGTCTAAAAGTATTATTATGCGCTGCTTCTTTGCGTCCACTGCTTCCTTAAAAGAGGCGTAAACTTTGTCCGTGGGCCAGCCAGTGAAAGGTACATTCTCACCGAACTCTTTTGCAAGGTTTGCCAGCACTCTGTACTTTGTGTCGGTGACCCCGCAGTTGAGATAAATTGCAGAAACAGGCACTCCCAATTTATTTCCTGTTTCAGTTAGCTCCTTGCAGATAAATCTTGAGACAATCGTCTTCCCTGTGCCGCTCTTTCCGTATATTAAAATGTTAGATGGAGTCTCAAACTTCAAAGCAGGTGCCAAAATAGAAGCAAGTTGTTTGATTTCTGCTTCTCTGTGAGGTAGCTCGGTTGGGGTGTAAGAATGCCTCAAAGCTTCTTTATTTTTAAATAGTGGTTCCTTTGTAAGAAGTGAATCAAAAATCCCACTGAATGAACTCTTTAGATCCATGTTTTCTCCCACCATTTCTTCCTTTTTTAACCTGCTCTTCCGCTGGAAGAGTTCCATCGGAAATCTATGACCTTCAAATGGAAATGAAGGTAATCTTGTAATTAATAAAACAATAGTTGATTCTTTATATATATAATTTTTGAGTACCACAGCAATGCTTCCCATGGAACAATATTATTTGTAGTAATAGTGCGTCCCAAAATTTGGTCTTTTTAAATAATTTGTGATAAATTTTAAAAAAATTTGATAGACAGGGTATGCTTTCCTATGGAGATTTTTGTTTTATTGATAATATATTTGTAAAACATTATTATAAAAACATGAAACCTTCTATAATCTCCAGTCGAAATATGGGGGTCCCATCTAATATTCTAATTTATCTAAATATAACTTGCATTCATTAAGTTTTTCTTGTACAGAGGTTAGAGACTCAGTACTGCTTTTCTCATAAAAAAATCTATATAATTCATGATATTTTAAAGACAAATCGAAGTAGCACATCTCAAGTTTTTTTTGGGTGCTGTACTTTTTAAGTATATTTTCTCCTAAGTGCTCGGCTTCTTCTAATAATTCTCCAGAAATTCTTTTTGAGAGTAAATCCCAGTTTATTATAGGCGGGTTCCTTGCTGGAAATTCGCTCGTTATCAATTTTTTTATTTCAAAATCTTCCTCTGCTTCAGAATTTGATCCAGAAATAAACCCTTCACAGGACAGTGAATTTTCATCTGGTAGAATTCTAAACAACGCTCTTTCCTCTTCTAGCTCTTGAATATTGTTTTTCAGCGTTTTCTTCTGCACGCTTCTAAAGTTGTTAAGAATAAGAGCAATCTCCTCTAAGGAAGCAAATCCCAATTCTTTGACTATCGTCAAAATTTTACTTTTCATAACTTTACAGTCTCTAATTCGCTGGCAACGTTCCAAATTAAGCTTCTGGCGTGAATTGGAAGATTTCTGTCGTTGCTTATTTCTTCTAAAATATAGAGGGCGGAGCTGATTTTAATGCCCAAATCCTCTTTTTCGTTCAATAAAATATTCTTGGCTTCCTCAGCGGACCTTCTAATATTTCTCGGCACAGTAGTGTCTCCTATAACTTGGCTCAGTACTGCGGTTATCTGCTTGAGCTTTTTTCCTTCTTTCATGTTACATCCCTTAAGTATTGCACATCATAAAACTTTTTAATAGAAAGATTTTTTAGCACATACCGCTATCTTTAATTAAGATGGAAAAAAATAAAGAAAAAGCCTTGAGGGACATGGCTGAGCTTCTTCTTTCGAAGTCGACAATGCTGCAGTATCACTGCGATAAGTGTAAGTCTCCACTTTTCGAGAAAGAAGGTAAGATAATTTGTCCGACCTGCGGCATAATGCAGGGGAAGGAGGTAAAAAAGGAAGTGGAGAAATTCATCGAAGGACTAAACGAGATGAAGGGAAAGAAAGTCTGTATTAAGACCCAGAGCGATATATACCGGGGCATTTGCAAAGACGTCGAAAAGGATTTTTCTTTCCTGCTCAAGGACGTGGAAAGGCTCAGCGTTTATGGGAGTACCTCCGAGGAGGAATGGAAATACGTTTCAGAATTAATGCTCATTCATGGCAATTGCATTGAGGCAGTCTGGCTTGAAAAAAAGAAGTAAATTATATATAGAATAAAAATGTACGCAGAGCAAAGGAAGTGATATTTTGAAAATAGCAGATTTAAGAAAAGGTCAGGGAAAGATAAACGTAGAAGCTGAAGTCGTAAGCGTAGGCGAGATAAGAGAATTCCAGAAGTTCGGCAGACAAGGAAAAGTAGCTACCGCAGTTGTCAAGGATGACTCTGGAGAGATAAATCTAACCTTGTGGAACGAGGACATAGACAAAGTAAGCGCAGGCTCGAAGATTAAAATAGAAAACGGCTACGTTAGCGAATTCCAGGGAGAGCCGCAGCTGACTGCTGGAAAATTCGGGAAGCTTATAGTGCTTTAAAAGTAGTTTTCCCCTCCAGCAAGTCTTTCAAAATTTTTGAAACTTCTTTTACTTTTATTCTCTTTTGTTCTGTGGAGTCTCTTTCTCTTATTGTTGCCGTACCGTCTTTTAATCCGTCAAAGTCTATAGTTATTGCATAGGGAACGCCTATTTCATCGACTCTTGCATAACGTCGACCGATCGAATCTGCCCCATCATATATGCAGAAGAAGTTTTGATTTTTTAAATTTTCATAAATTTCCAGCGCAGGCTTAGTCAGCTCTTCCTTCGCAACGAGAGGAAAAACTGCTGCCTCAATTGGCGCAACAGAATTTTTCAGACTCAGAATTTTTCTCTCACCATTCTCTTTATACGCAGATTCCAGCACGCAATATATTATTCTGTCTATGCCGTAAGACGGTTCTATCACGTGCGGCAGTATTTTTTCTCCAGCGAGCCTCTCTCTAACCTTTTTTGTTGATAGGTAATTCTTGTCGAGCCTAATATTTTTTCCATCGATTTTTAAATCAATATAGCCTTTTTTTTCAAAAAAGGCTATCTCATTTTCTTCGAGATTTTTAATCGCATTTAGAATTTTTCCTGCTTTTTCCTTAAATCTCGAGCCAACTTTTGCCAGGTTAGCCCCCAATGCCGTTTTTTCTATGACTTGAGGTTCCTCAAACTGCAGGAATGCACTCAAATCAGCACCGCTGTGCTTTATATGCGCCTTTAAATCGTAGTCAGTTCTGTCAGCGATTCCTACGACTTCGATGTAGCCGAAGCGTTCAGTGAACGCTTCTGCATCCCAGCAGTCTGCAGCATAGTGCGCCATCTCGGTCTTCATGTGCTGTCTGAATCTGAGCTTTTCTTTTGGAATTCCGACCTCTTCCAGAAACTTTTTCACGAGTACGAGATGATACGCAAGAAGCTCGTGCATTATTATTTTTTTTCTGACGGCGTCTCTTGCAGGGAGCGTTATTTCCTTACCGTCGCCTGGCACCAAGCGCAGCTCTTCATTCACGTACTTCCTAAAATCTTTGTGCGTCTTTTCTTTTGGATTCACAAAAATTTCCACTTCAGCCTGGCTGAACTCTCGCAGCCTTATTACCCCCTGCCTCGGAGAGATTTCATTGCGATAGGCTCGCCCCAGCTGAGCAACTCCGAAGGGCAGTTTTTTCCTGTAGAACCCGTAAAGACGATTGAAAAGCATGAACATCGCCTGCGCAGTTTCAGGCCTGAGATAGCCCACTTTTTTGCTTCCAGGTCCAATATGCGTTTTGAACATTAAGTTAAAGCTCCAGACCTCGCTGAGCTCTCCCCCGCATTCATGGCAATGTACGTTATTCTTCTTTATCAACTCCTCAAGTTCTTTATAAGAAAGCCCGTCTGCCTTGATTCCAAGCGTTTCTTCAATTAGGTCGTTAGCTTTATAGACTTCCTTGCACTTCTTGCACTCCACCATGGGGTCCACGAAACTCCTGATGTGCCCGGAAGCCGTGAAGACTTCTTCAGGAGTGATAGTTGGAGACGAGATTTCTAAAAAGCCCTCTCTAATGCAGTAGTATTCCCGCCATTTATCTTCTAACTTTTTTTTCAAAGTAGCGCCAAGAGGACCAAAATCATAAAAGCCGCTCGTTCCGCCGTAAATCTCGTAGCTCGGCCAGAGGAAGCCCCGGCGCAGCGCTAGGTCCATGACTTTTTCGTGAGTGTCCATTTTACTGCTCAAGGTTTACCTCATGTTTTATTTTTTGTTTATTTAATTTGGTCCATAAATATTTCTGCCAAGGTTACAATCAAATAACTTGCTATGAATAAAAAACTTTACATGGTAGATATAACTGCTGTAGTCGAAAGTCACACCAAAAACATAGACGTTCAGTATTTTACAATTGATGGCAAGAGATTAAAAATAAAAGACTTCTCTTGGTATCACATAGAAAGATTAGAGAAATTAGAGAATTCTCTTTTATGGATTTAGAGGAAAGAGGACGTCAAGCTTCAGTCAATGGTTTTGCGCACGAACAGATAGTTTGTGGTCTGTTGATGAAAAAATATAGGAATGTTTCTTTAGTCGATTTACCTTTATCTCCTTATGATATTATTATAGCTCGTAAAATGCAAGATGGCTCAGAAGACATTATTAGAGTTCAAGTTAAAACTGCTAGAAAATCTGTTAGTTTCGTAGGCGGGTCAAGAGGAGGGGTTGATAGAAAATATATATCAGGTGTAAAAACATATATTCAATCTCCCAAAACTTCTGATTGCATAGTCGGGGTAAACTTCAGCGAAGGAAAAATTGATTTATATTTTGTTCCTACATTACTCATTAATGAACTCGGTCGAAAATCCGTTTCGTTAAGTAAAATAAAAAGCCTAAAAAATAATTACGAAATATTGGAAAATTGTAAAGACCGAAATTTTGTTATCAGAAAATGTAAGGAATACGGAATTTTGTGAATACGAGATTTGTTCTTTGCATTCATTTTCGAAGAACAATAACCCATTCACCCGACATTCGTTCCTTTCTCGGAATTTTGATAAAGTGATTAATTACTCCCGAATGGAAATAATTTTCTATTTCAAATCCAACATCTTTGGAAGCAATTTCCATTAATATCTCATGGGAAGGAATATATCTACCTCCAATTGTGTTATTTCCAATCGCTATACAATACCTCCCGTTTAGTGTTAGCACTCTTTTTATTTCCATTAAATTAATCTTCATATCTTCGAAAAATTTATAAACAATATATGCCCTTCTGGAGTCAATAGGATATAAGTCTTCTAAAATGGGGTCAAGCGTTTCGTAGCCCAAGCGCCGTAAACTTTTATACTCTTCTTTATAAACTGTTTCTGTACCAATATATTTCCTTTTCATTTGAGATAAAGACCCTTTAGCGATGTTAAGCCAATACAGTTCTAACTGATGAGTCCTGGGATAATCTACAGCATTTATGTAGGGGGGTGAAGTAATAGCCAACGGTATAGACTCTCTCTCTAGACCTGTATTTCTAGCATCTACGTTTTCAGGGATTGTAACGTTCTTATGCGTCAATTTTTCATAGATTTCTGAAAATTCTATCTTTTTTTCAACTTGTTTTGAAAGACAATTGTAGAAGTTCTTGAATGCGTCGCCTCTCTCAATTTTCTTATTTAGTTTTTTTCTAATAACTGTCCTAGTACAATGCGAATCAGCATTAGAAACATCTCTGATTATCGATGAGAATATCACAGTAAAAAAGGCATGTATATTTTGTTTATCAGCATCTGTAAAATCTTTAAAGGCATTGTCTGTCAGGATTCTATCTATCCCATCTTTGATGGTACCCAGTTCATCGAGTATGAATTTTTTAAACCAATTGTCCCTATAATGGAATTCAGGGATAGGTGGCTCATACGTTTCATCCAGTGAATGTCTTTTAGTAAATGTTTCGAGCCACCATTTGGCTTTCTTAAGTTGGTGTTTCTTAAGCGGCGTTATTTTTACCTTAGTTATAAGTTTGGCAATGGGGTCAATGTCTATGCCAATGGCATTTCTATTTTTTAATATTGCCTCTAAAATTACTGTGCCACTTCCGCACATCGGGTCTAGTACAGTTTCTTCTTTACGAGAATACTTCTCGATTAAAAATCTAGGTAGTTCTGGAAAAAATTTAGCTGGGAATTTGTGTATTCCATGAGTTAGATAAGATTGGTCTTTGCTTATAATGAGGACTTCCGCATTATTGGGTATCTCTAATGCTGGTGGTACGTCACCTTCTATTTGTATTACTCCATTGCTTTTAAGTACAATGTTTTTATGGTTATTTAACTCAAAAACGGTTGCTTTTGATAGTTGGGTTGTTTGTGTTTGCACTATCTTCGTCTCTCTTCTTCCTATCGAATCGTCTACCGTTTCGTTGCTTATAAAATTATCCATTACAGTATCCTCCAGGAGCATACTAAAGGCTTGTCTTTTTGCCTTTTTAGTCTAACCCAAGAGCATGGGAAAAGTGAAATATTTATTTTGCTCATTTCCTTAAGTTCTATACTCCAGTCCATATTCCTCTACCTTCTTCCTCAAATTTTAGATAGCATCCCATAATTTTAGCTTTTTATCTTTCTTTGCCGTTCCCTGTCCCAGTAAGGTGATTTACACTTAGGGTTTGGACAAACTTTCGGAGAGATTATAGGATCTCTTGGGTACCACATATGTCCGCATCTTTTACACTTTAGCTGTTTCTGCTCAAAAATGTGTCCACATTTGGGGCATTCAACCATTATTCAACCCTTATTTTATATCATTTAAGTAATTGAATTACTATACCCCCTGATAGTATATAATCTTTTCGGTATATACCGTAGAGTATATACTATAAGGTATATAAAACGGTACTCTATATTTTTCTTGGTTGAGAATTACAGTAATGAAATACAATGTTATCATTTTACATTTTATTATGATACATATAAAATCTAATATGATATTTAAGGTAAAACCATGATTAAAAATCGAATTAAAACAGGAGAGAAAAGTTACAAATTACAAAGCGTCGCAGAACCATATACAATGTTTGTGTTAGAGAAGCTTGTTAATATTAAAGGTACATCGGTCTCGGACGTTATAAGTTTCGTACTTAAACAATGGATTGGAGAGCATTCAAAAGAGCTAGCCGAATATGGCATAACATTTGAAAAAGCAATTAAAGAGGGATATTTAAAATAGAAAAGGTGTAAGTAATGAGCATACTTTCCGACATTGAAATAAAAGAAGCGATTAAAAATAAAGAATTAGTGATAGAAGATTTTTCAGAAACTTTACTTCAACCCGCCTCATATGATTTAAGAGTTGGAAAAAAAGCCTTGAAGAGCGCAATAGAAGAAAAGGAGAGTCCGCTAGTTGACCTAGAAAAAGAAAAAGTTTTACGGGTCGGAACTGGCGAGTTCATCGAAATTTTAACATATGAACGCTTAGAATTGTCGAATAGTGTTAGTGGACGGATAGGGATAAAATCCTATTTCACAAGAAAGGGTATTATTCCTTTCACCGGTGCTAAAATTGACCCAGGATTTAGAGGAAACCTCGTTGTTTCACTATTCAATACAGGGCCTCGTATAATTGTCATGAAATATGGCGAACCCTTCTGTACCATTGAATTTTCTAGATTAGGAAAACCTGCTGAACATCCATATTCGGGCAATTATCAAAATCAAGTCGATTTTCCATCAGAGAATATCGAATTCATCGTAGGAGCTAAAGGTATAACCCTTTATGAAGTAGCTGAATTGATGAAGAAATTAAGCACAGATGTTAGATGGATGAAATGGTTACTCGGTGGAATATTTCTTGCATTGATTGCAGCATTAATTGCTAGAGCAATATAAAAACACATTTTTTTCTACTCCAGTCTCTTTATCACGCGCCATCTTAGATTCAAACATCAAATATATAATATTACTCACAATAAGTTGAAGCATGAAAAAAAGCGAATACGAAGGTCTGCAAGAAAATATTAAAAAATTGAAGTTGCCAGAAATAGAAGTTTTTGAAAATAAATATTATAATAGAGACTACACCATCCATTTAAATTTTCCGGAATTTACAACTCTTTGCCCAAAAACAGGATTGCCGGATTTTGGAGAGATAGAAATAGAGTATAAACCAGCCAAGTACTGCGTGGAGTTAAAGTCCTTAAAATTTTATTTTTTAGCTTACAGGAGCGTTGGTATTTTCTATGAGAATGCGGTAAATAAAATATTTGATGATTTTATTAAAGCGTGCAGCCCAAAAGAAGCAAAAATTATGATTACATATAGACCTAGAGGAGGAATTAGTGCTGTATTGACGAGGGAATATAGAAAATAATATTCACTCGTTACCAGGTCTCCACCCCTTTTTCCAGAGGGGCAGAGCGACTATGCATTCACCCAATTGCCTTAAGGAGGTTTACATCTCGAATCATTCCAATCAGGTTTCCTTCAGCATCTATTATCGGCACCTGCTCTACCTTCATCTTTGCCATTTTTTTTGCGCACTCGCTTACGAGCGCTTTTTTAGTAGCACTAACAACGCTTTTGACCATGACATCTCTAACCGCCGTTTCAGGAAGCTCCAGCTTCTTTTTTGTTATGTATATAACGTTCTTGCTGTCCCAGCTCCATTTGTTTCCTTCGCTTCCTGCGGACATCTCTGATTTGAGTGTGGATTCGGTCAGCTGCGCTACCCTAAGCAAATCAGTATCAGCAACTATTCCACAGAGCTTCCCCTCAGAATTTAGCACAGGCAGCGCTCTGGCGCTTGAGAGCCTCATTAATTCGTAAGCTACCTTAAGGGGAGTGCCTTCCCAGATTGCAGTTATATTCTCGCTCGCATACTTTTCAATGGTTTCTTCTGTCTGCATCCTAGAGACCGCTCTCCAGATTATGTCGCTCACAGTCACTATTCCGAGCAGTTCGCTGTTCTTCACCACTGGCAGTCTTCTGAATCCTTTCTCCAAAAATATCTTCGCAGCCTCTTTTATGTCAGTTTCGGGTGTAACCGCAACCACGTCCCTCGTCATCAGCAGTGCAAGCTGGGTTTCTTCAGGGCGTCTGGAGAAGTCGTTCCTCGTAACGATTCCCATGAGTTCCTTTGTTCCTCTTTTAACTACTGGCACTCCAGATAAGTTTTTCTTTATTACTAAATCCAGAGCCTCTGCTACACTACCCGGAACCTCTGCATATACAACGTCTCCTGTCATAACCTCTTTGATTTTCATATCTTGCCTCTACTTGCGTATTACCAGTACTGGGCATGGGGAAGTCCTAACAACTTTTTCTGTCACGCTTCCAAGAAGGAAGCGGTCCAGTCCTCGCCTACCTGCGGTTCCCATAACTATTAATTCTATTCCTTCTTCTTTTGCAAGTTTTGTAATATCCTCAGAAGGAACCCCTTCTCTAAGCAGCACTTCATATTTTACCTTCATCGAGGAAGCCATATTTTCCA
>Ga0180009_10006792_pt1 | contig 11892 bp, 11 predicted proteins | sample OS_PC_MetaG_FD_123537 | JGI IMG/M metagenome (GOLD analysis project Ga0180009, IMG submission 123537) | Groundwater microbial communities from the Aspo Hard Rock Laboratory (HRL) deep subsurface site, Sweden - OS_PC_MetaG | ecosystem: Environmental > Aquatic > Deep subsurface > Groundwater...
ATCGCATCTTCCGAATCTCCTGCAACAACTCTGTCCGTCTCATCTGTCACCTCCATCGGTGACCATATCAAACCGGACAGATCGTGTGCTATAAACCCGGACAGTTTACGTGCTTCTGACATGTTGGATTTTTTTCTTGACATCCTCGGGGAAAATGTGTCAAATACAATTTCTTAACTGAAGGGAAGAATCCCTTAACGTTTCAAGTTTCATCAATAATCGGAAAAAATCAGAAAACGATTAACGCCATGAAGGTGTAAAGACCCAAAACATCGGTCTTCTTCATGGCGTTTTTTATTTTGGTGAGATAGGAAAAAAAAGAATGGAATGGCTTAAAGATGCGGTTGATTACGGAATCATTGCCTTTCTGGGTCTTATGAGCATTGTGGCTGTTGCTGTGGCGATTGAAAGGTATCTTGTTTATAACCATATACGGATAGAGGATTTTCCCGATAAAAAGGCTTTGGAACTTGAAATTACAAAGAAAATTCATATCATCGCCACCATAGGAAGCAATGCGCCGTATATCGGATTGCTGGGTACTGTTCTCGGAATTATGCTCACCTTTTATACAATGGGGAAAGAGGGTTTTATGGATACGGGCAAAATCATGGTGGGACTCAGCCTTGCGTTGAAAGCAACCGCTGTTGGACTCCTTGTCGCCATCCCATCAATCGTTCTGTATAATTTTCTTCTGAGAAAGGCAAAGGTCCTTATGATGCAATGGGAGATTCGGCATGGAAGAGAAAGAGTTTGATTACATAAACGTTATTCCCCTTGTTGACGTTATGCTGGTGCTTCTCACCATCGTGCTTACCACATCAACATTTATTGCTTCGGGCGGAATACCTATTGAACTTCCAAAAGCATCGAAAAACTACGAGGAAACATCAAAGGCACAGACCATCGGGATAGAAAAAAACGGCGGTATTTATCTGAACTCGATGCCTGTATCTCTTGACACGCTTAAGGATTCCATTACGACGATCAGCAGGGAAACACCGATACTCATCAGAGCAGACAAAGATATCAGCGTTCAGGCATTTGTGGATGTCCTTGATATTGTCAAGACCCTCGGTTTCAGGAAAGTGAGTTTGCAGACGCAGGAGAGAAAATGAACTATCAGTCCAAAGGTTTGCAGTTTTCATTACTGATTCATGCAGCGATATTCATACTGATTACCTGTACGAGTATTTCTGAATCCCGGTTAAGCCCGCCTGTTGTCATTGATTTCAGCATTATCAAAGAGTTGAAGGAAGAGAGCGTGGGAGATTCTGAGCCTTCGTCTCTTCCAGATATAAAGATGGGAGATATATCGAAAGAAGAAAAAAAAATGCTTGTCCGGGCAGATAACAGTAAGAAACACAGAAAAACTCTGAAAGAAATTTTCCGTGAGGACAATAAAGAATCTCCCCCTGTGCAGCAGAAAAATGAAGATGTTAAAGAACAGTCCGCGTCTCCGGCATCGGATGCCGCTCCCCCGCAACCTTCGGATATTGCGAGCAGTCTGCCCGGTTCGTCTTTTTCGGAATATTCTCCTGTTGCTGCTCCTGCCCCAGCAGGTTCGGGCGGGATGTCTTCGGATTCGGAAGGCGGTACCGGCGAAACGTCTGCCGGATACTCGAAATCGGGTTCCGGGGCTTCTGGTTCCGGCGGAGGGGTTTCAGATAATCTGGCATTTGGAAGTGCTGCGGGTCCCAAATATCGTCATAAGGAACTGCCCGTTTATCCACACAGGGCAAGAAGACTGGGAATGGAGGGAAAAGTTCTCCTGAGACTGACCATTAATGAAAAAGGTACTCTTGTGAATGTCGAGGTGATTGAGGATTCGGGATACGGTTTAGCGGATGCAGCAATTGAAGCGGTAAGAAAATCAACATTTATCCCGGCAACAATGAACGGCAAACCGATAAAGGCAAGAGCGCTGCTGCCTGTAAAATTTACACTCAGGGATGAGTTCCGGAGTTAAAAACTGAAAGTTTTGTACGGAGTGCCAAAATTTCATTTTGACACTCTGCGACCAGAATCCGGAAGAGATAATGGCTCGGTAAAATCGACACGAAGTCGTTTTACCAATTCATCTGAATTCATCATCAGAACAATCATAAACCGATAAATCAAACGAAGCCAGGAAGACTTCACCGATACACGGAGTATCTCTGAATTTTCCTGGCTTTTGTTTTTTTAATATAATCAGATTGTTAATTGAAAAGAGGAAGAAAACATGCGGAAGTCTTTTTTAGGAATTATGGTGTTGGTGATTACAGCCGTATTGCTTTCAGGCTTTTGTTTGAATTCAGTAGTATTGGCGAAAGATATGCAGAAAGCCGAATATGAGTATTGGAACAGTGCGGGCAGACGAGCTGGAAATCAGGCATTTGAACTGATGAAACAAAACGGTGTTTCGCCTCAGAAAGAGAATCTGATTGTGTTGACCAATGCCGGGTATGCTGAAATCGGAAACAGTTCTACAATGGGTTTTATTTACGGACTCTCAAATGTAACAGGCTGCAAACGCGGGAACAACACGCTTGAGGAAATTCATGCGCGTTATGATGCGCCCCTGTGGTGCGCTGTTTATGACAAAGTTTCAGGATATTGTGCTTATCTTCAATTGAAATCCTCAAAAATTTCAGGAGATATTCAAAAAGCACCTGTTTCTGAAATCTTCGGTATCACAACAGTCGAAAGAATCAATGCCGACTATTTGTATGCCAATGCCGAAACATACAACAAAAAATTCGGTGAAAAAATCTTCGGCGGAAATGAATTTCGGGTTGTTACAATTGCCAATGCTGTGGCAAAAGGCGTTCCTGCTTATGCGGTAAGAGCGTTTGAATATCATGATCACTACTGCCCAGGCGTTACTTCCGGAATCATGATGGTCAATTATCTCAAAAAGAATTTTTCTCCGATGCCTGACGGCAGTTATTTTGTGCAGAGCGTTCAGCCCTGGTGCAAAGAAGACGCCCTGATGACGTTGTTGAATGCAACGCCCGGAAAAGGCGGATACTCGGCGCTGTATTCAACCGAAGCAGACCGTGCAACATGGAAACCTGAAGCAAAAGATTCGTCAACCATAGTTTATCGTAAAGATAAAAACACAAAAAAATGGGACGGTGTTGTGCTGGGCTTCAAATGGACAGACGCCGGATGCAAGGATTTCGGAAAAGTAAGCATTATGACCAAACTGTGCCAGGATTTGCGGTATCTGAAGAAACTGGATCAGCCGGAAGATTTTGTCAAAGAAATCAAAAGATTCGAACTCCCGGCAGGACAGACGCCGAAAGACCGGGCGCGTCCTGGCGTTGATCCGATGAAATTACTGGGGCTGGCCGAATAATAAGGGAGGAACAAGATGAAAAAAATATCTGTTTTGGCAATGTTCCTGGTGATTCTGACAGTTTGCACAGCTCTATCTGAGGAAAAAACCGAATCTGACAAACCCGTTGTCATGGAAGGCATAGAGGTCACAGGTACGCGGGTTGAACTGAGTCCGTTGAAAACCGAAGTATTCATAGAAGATTACAGCATGGCGGGGCAGCCGACCAATGTGATGGATATTCTGAAAGACCGGGCTTCGATTGATTTTCGGGGACAAAGCGATCTGGTGCCGCAGGATGATGTGATTCAGATGAGAGGATTCGATACCCGTCAGTTTCTGACAGCGGTGGACGGTCTGGTTATTCAGAAAACCGGCGGATTCTGGGGCGATCACAACGTAGATTTCGGCGTTATCCCGTATTCTATTGTCGAAAGCATCGAGATTATTTCAGGTCCCCATTCCGTGCTGTATGACGGCAAAAGTATCGGTGGGGTGATCAATTTCAAAACCAAACTGCCCAAATACTATGAAACGCCGTCATTTGACGGTGAAATTTCAGGCAGTCTGCGCTCTTACAATACTAATAATCAAACGGTTCAGGGTGATGGCGGCAATAAAAATCTCAGCATGGGATTTTCTTATGAACGATATCATACCGACGGCTATCTGAGAAACAACGCAGCCGATATTGATACGATGGTCGGCAGGCTGGCGTACAAACTCCCTTCCGGCGGCTATATGCGTCTGACAGGGACTTACAACGACATTGAGCGTGAAATTCCTTCTGCCAACGATCCTGCCAGAAAGGACTATGACAGCAGCTATCCCGTCGTCAAAACCGCCGATGCGGAAGCCCGGTGGCAGAATCCCAATGATCACTGCCGCAGAGATTACGGCGGAAACACCATGCGCTTCGATTTTCAGCAGCCTTCGGATTTCGGCAAATTCTCTGTGGGAGCGTATTATACGGATGAAGAGCAAGAATATCACCGGAACGGTTTTGATTACAGCGGATATGACACCAATTATGTGTCTTACGGCGGGGTTTTGAAACATGAAATCGAATTATTAGAAAAACATCGGATCACCACAGGTTTTGATACGGTGCAGCTCTATACGAAATATACTCAGGAGGTTGTGGAGACTTATGCCGGGTTTATTCAGGATCGGTGGACGATTATTCCCCGTCTCACACTGACCGCAGGGCTCAGGTATGAAGATATAGCAATATGGTGGAACAACTGGTGGGATCCGTCCGCAAAATACCCCAACGGCGCGTACAAAGACCCCGCACATCCCGAAAAGCAAGTCGAACGCGATTATCATCAGTTGGTTCCCAAGTCGCTGCTGACCTATCAGTTGGATGATCTGGCTCAGTCGCTGAGAGATACGTCTGTTTCATTGGGAGTCAGCAAAATCTGGACGCCCAGAAGTTATTGCGAGGTGTGCAGTTGGGGATCGGGCGTTGAAATGGATCCCGCAGAGGGTGTAGGCTATGATCTCATTTTGTCAAGAAGGCTGTGGAAGGATATTTTTCTGAATGTGGATTTTTCCCGCTATGATTTCAGCGACTATCCGATTTGGGCAAATGCGGCAACCGATTATTTCAAGAAATCCCTCTGGGGACGGCGGATGATATCGCTGGAAGATGTCGAAAAAGACGGCATAGACATAGAAATCAACGGACATTTGCTGAAAAATCTCGGATTTTATGTAAGCTATTCTTTCAACGAGTGGAAATACAAAGGACCTCACAACGGGGGGCCCGAAGAGTGGGCGGATCAGGATTTGAGCGACCGCGCCAAGCACCGCCTGAATGCGGGTCTTCGGTATCGTTTGTTTGAAAAAACGCTACTGTTGCTGGATTACAAATATCAGTCCAAGCAGGTTCAGCAGTTGACGGAGATGGTCAATGACGACCCCAGCGATCTGTTTATCAAAGAAGTGTCATTAGACAGCTTTGATGTATTTGATTTTGCTGTGGAACAGGTATTGTTCACCGAATGGAACAAACTTAAAAAAGGAACTCTGAAGCTGTATGTCAACAATGTGCTTGACGAAGAATATTCCAACAGCCGGGGCTATCTGATGACGGACCGAACTTTCGGGGCTGCATTGAGTTTCAAATTTTAAAGGAGCGTTCCCCCGCATCCTGATGCGGGTACGCACAGATGAAAATTCAAAAAAGATAGGGTTTACATGGGAGAAAATCATAATGACTGAAATTGTTTTAAAACCTGTCGGAATCATCAGAAGCGAAATCAAAGAGCCGGCGCTGCGATCTGACAAAGATGGCATCACCCTTAAAGAAAAGCTCAAAAATGTCAGAGCAGAGCGGGATAAAATCAGAACTATGACATCTGAAATTATCATTGACCCTTCTTTGGCAGAACTTTTGGATGACATTGACGGACATTCTCACCTGATGGTTCTGTATTGGGCGCACAAAGTTCCGGCTGAAAGCCGCAAATTGACCAAAGTTCATCCTATGGGATTGAAAGAGGTTCCCAAAAAAGGCATTTTTGCCACTTGCAGCCCGGCAAGACCAAATCCTGTTCTGGTAACGGTTGTGCGTTTATCGGAACGGAATAAAAACATTCTGAAAGTGCAGGGACTCGAAGCCATTGACGGAAGCCCTGTTATTGACATCAAGCCCTTTGTGCATGGCTATCACGGCGCGGAAAACCACAAATCGCCGGAATGGATGGAAAAAATACGCATGGAACTTGAGGAAGAAAGAGAATAAACAAGGAGAAAAACATGACTGCATATCAAATCATGGAAAGCGAAGACTTTAAAAAATGTGCGGACTTTCACGGACATATCTGTCCCGGTCTTGCCATCGGATACAAAGCCGCCAAGGCAGGCATGGAGATGCTTAACGAGCAGCGCGCCGAAGATGAGGAAATAGCTGCTGTTGTGGAAACCGATGCCTGCTGTTCGGATGCGGTTCAGGTCATTACAGGCTGCACCTTCGGCAAAGGAAACTTTATTTACAAAGATCACGGCAAGATAGCACTCACCGTTTTCAGCCGGAAGACCGGTCAGGGCGTAAGAGTTGCCATGAAACCGGGGGCAATGGAACTCGGGTGTGAACACCGGGAACTCCTGCAAAAGGTGATGAGCGGTTCGGCAAGCCCGGAAGAGCAGAAACGGTTTGAAACCCTTCATTTTGAAAAAAGCTGTCAGATTTTGGAAAAACCTTTAAACGATCTTTTCACCGTCATGCCCACACAGGAGCAGATGCCGTCAAAAGCCCGGATAGAGCCGTCCGTCTTATGTTCAATCTGTGGGGAACCGGTAATGCCGTCCAAAATGGTAACTCAGAAAGACCAGAAATTGTGCAAAGGATGCTGTATCTGAACAGGAAAGGTTAAGGTGTAATCCATGAGTTGTTATGCTGGCAGCAGCACCACAGCAAAATATCATGAGCAGGTCAGACGGAAATGGCTGCTTTTCGCCGGTCTGATTGTCATAACGCTTTTGCTGAGTATCTATGCCATTTCCAAAGGCGCGTATCAGTTGTCACCGGTTCATGTCATTCAGGGGCTGATCGGAAAGGTTCAGGGCAATCCTCATCTTGTGGTTTGGAATATCAGAATGCCCCGTATTGCTGCGGCTGTTGTTGCAGGATGGGGGCTTGCACTTTCCGGGCTTATCCTTCAATCCCTGCTCAGAAATCCGCTGGGATCGCCTTCCACTCTGGGAATCAGTCAGGGCGCGGCATTCGGGGCTGTTGTCGGCATTATCCTGTTTAATTCGGGCAGCGTGTATCGTCTGTATTCGGTTACGCTGTTCGCATTTCTGGGGGCAATGACTGCAACATGGGTGATCCTGCTTTTGGCAAAACTGAAACAATTGTCTTCCGAAGCCATTATTTTAGCGGGCGTTGCGCTGTCTTCCCTGTTTCACTCCGGAACGGTTCTGATTCAGTATTTTGCCACAGAAACACAAGTTGCATCGGCTTTGTTTTGGACATTCGGAGATGTCGCGCGTTCCAGTTGGAATGAAATCGGCATAATGACCGTGATTGTTATTGTTGTTTCGGTTTGGGTCAGTCTTCACCGATGGAATCTGAACGCGCTTTTATCCGGCGAAGAGACTGCCAAAGGGCTTGGTGTATCCGTAGAATCGCTTCGTATTCAGGGAATGATGATGGCAGCCCTTGTGTCTGCCGTTATCACCGCATTTCACGGCGTTATTGCCTTTTTGGGATTGCTTGCGCCTCATATTGCCAAACGGATCGTGGGCGCGGATCACCGGCTTCTGATTCCGTTTACATGCGCTATCGGAGCTGCATTACTGCTTTTGGCAGATACGACGGGAAGGGTGCTGATCGGTTCCGGAAACCTTCCCGTCGGCATTCTGACCTCGTTTATGGGCGCGCCAATGTTTCTGTATCTGCTGATGAGAGGTGTCAGGCGATGATGTTGTCTGTAGCAGGTATCGAATTTTCATACAACAGCCATCAGGTTGTAAAAGACATCGGCTTTCAATTGGATAAGGGCGAGGTTCTGGGTGTTCTGGGCGTCAACGGAGCGGGAAAATCCACGCTTCTGAAATGCCTCAACAAGGTTCTGAATCCTCAGAAAGGCTCGGTATTTTTGAATCACGAAGAAATTTTGAACATGAAAGGCACGGAGATTGCCAAACGCATGGCATACATGCCTCAGAAATATTACGAGGAATCGCTTACCGTGTTCGATGCGGTTCTGCTGGGACGAAAGCCTCATATCAGTTGGTCTGCGACAGATAAAGATTTTCAGATTGTTGAAGAGATTCTGACATCCATGAATCTGGAATCTTTTGCATTAAGACCGGTCAATTCTTTAAGCGGCGGAGAAATGCAGAAAGTGCTGATTGCCCGTGCGCTGGCGCAGGAGCCGAAAGTCCTGCTTTTGGATGAGCCGACCAGCAATCTGGATGTCAGAAATCAGTTTGAAGTAATGGCGATGATCCGCAGGATTGTGAAAGAGCGAGAACTTTCCGCAGTGGTTTCGATTCATGATTTGAATCTGGCATTCCACTTTGCCGATATTTTTTTAATGATGAAACATCACCGGGTATATCGCTTCATTCAAAAAAAAGATGCCACCCCTGAGATGATCCGGGAAGTTTATAATATTGATGTGTCTATTGCAGAAATTGAAGGACATCAAGTGGTTGTTCCTTTATACAGGGAGTGAAAATGAAAAAAATCGTAATAATTTGTCTGATTCTGACAAGTGTTGCCAGTATTGCAATCGCAAAAACACTTGATGTTACGGATATGGCAGGGCGCAAAGTTGCCGTGCCGCATGATCCGGCAAAGATCATCTGCCTCGGGCCCGGGACATTGCGGTTGATTGTCTATCTGAATGCTCAGGAAAAACTTGCAGGCGTGGAAGATATGGAAAAACTCAATCCGGGCGGACGCCCCTATTGGCTGGCAAATCAGCAGCTTGCCAAACTTCCCCGAATCGGTCCCGGCGGGCCCGCTGGCATCAACAAAAAACCGGATTTGGAAGCCGTGTTAAATGTTCATCCCGATCTGATTTTTATGACTCAGGCAGATGCTTTGTTAGCAGACAAAGTTCAGAAACAGTTGAATATTCCGATTGTTGTGCTGAGTTACGGAGCATTTGCAACCTTTGATGAGCAGATTTACGAGTCACTAAAACTTGCCGGAAAAATTCTCAACCGCGATAAACGGGCTGAAGCCGTAATTCAGTTTATCGAATCCGCCAGAAAAGAACTTCAGGAAAAAACCAAAGATATTCGGGATACGGATAAACCGAATGTATTTGTGGGCGGCATTGGATTTCGCGGATCTCACGGTATCGAAAGCACGGAAAAAAATTATATTCCGCTCAAATGGGCAAATGCAAAAAATATTGCGGAAAGCGTTCAGGCTTCGGAAGGCAGCCACGTTTTTATGGACAAGGAAAAGCTGTTGTCCTTAAACCCAGATATCATTTTCATTGACGGCGGCGGATTGAAATTAGTCGAGCAGGATATTATCAAAAAGCCTGAATATTACAAGGCATTGAAATCGTTTCAGCAAAAGCGCGTGTATGCGCTTCTGCCGTTCAATTTTTATACCACCAATGTTGATACCGCGCTCGCAGACGCTTACGCCATTGCCAAAATTCTGTATCCGAAACAGTTTGAAAATCTTGATTTGGAGAAAAAAGCCGATGAAATTTATGCCTTTTTGGCGGGAAAACCGGTGTATGAGGAAATGAAAAAAGATTTCGGAAAAATCGGAGAGTTGTTTCAAATGCGGTAAGCACTCTCTACGGCAGTCGTAAGTCAGTTGGCCAGGCGTGGTAAAAAATTCGCTGATGAAGGAGCCATTTGCCTGCTTGATATAAAAAGCTTTATATATTAAAATAGATAGAGTTCCCTAAGCTGCACATAATGATCGGCAACACACCCCATATTTTATGTGTCAATATTCGATGTTTTGTTGTTGACAGATAATTGATTAACAGATAGAGCCTGTTTCAAAAGGCGGGCAGAAGCCCGCCGGATTTAATTACAAATCAGTTTAATAAAATCAAACCACGAAGGTGAAGTATTGTTTAGATACTTACCTCTCGTGGTTTTTCTGTTTTATGAGGTAAGAAATCATGAATGATAGACTCGTAAAAAGGAAGGCGATAGAAAGGAGGATTTATTGTGAAAAAACTATTGTTTGTGGTCGGTTTGTTAACAAGTTTGATAATTCTGGTGACTTCTCAGGGTTTTGCTGATGACACAAAAAAAGAGATAGAAGAATTGAAGCGCCGCATCGAGGAGTTGGAGAAGAAAGAAACGTCGAAAGAGACAGCGGGTGGAATAGCGGGAGGGATAGCTGAAAAGATAAGCTTCAGTGGTGCTGTTGAACTGGACTTTGGCTATGCAAATGACAGTGATCCTGCCGACAATACGGTCAATGATTCTACTTCTGACCTTGATATCGGTACAGTGGAACTGGGAGCAGAGATTAAGTTTCATGAATACGTGACCGGCAACCTGCTTCTGAAAGGTGAGGCGCTCGATAGTGGTAATGATAGGGTTTTCTGGGATGAGGCAACCATTACGATACAAAAAGAAGGATTTCCCGTATATTTTATAGGCGGTAAAAGGGGACAGCCCTTCGGTGTATTCGAGAGCCACCTTATTAATGATCCTATTACCAAGGAATGCTATGAGATTGCTAAGACAGGCGCTACTGTTGGATTTACACCGGGGTTACTGGGGCTCGATATCTCTGGTACGGTATATAAGGGAGAGGTGCTTGCCGACACACTCTATGGTGCAGGATTTGGTCTTGCCCGTGACAATAGTCCTGCGTATGCAGCGACAGACGATGTGAGTTCATACATAGGGAACATCACCGTTTCTCCGTTTGAGGGGCTGACATTTGCGGCCTTTTACGATTCAGAACCAGGAGACGGGGATCGAAATGAGACCGTTGGAGGTATGTTCAATTTCAAGATATGGAAGCTCACATTCGATGCCGAATATATGAAGGCTATATCCAGAGAGAAAAACTTCACCGCTGATAAGGCATATAAGGAGTCGGCATGGTTTGGCGCTGTTGCTTTCCAGGTTATAGAACCTCTGGAACTGGCAGTCCGGTATGAAGGCTTCGATGATGATAGAGGCGGCGATCAGGATGGCACGCTAAAAAACAGGTACAGTCTGGGGGCTAATTATACCCTGTTTCAAAAAGAGAATTTTTCAACCACCATCATGGCTGAATATCGGAAAAGCGATTATGAGAAAGCATCCGGAAGCATTTTCGATGATAATCTGGATGAGTTCTTCGTCAGACTGGCGATGGCATTTTAATAGGTTCGTCCTTAAAAATTCACGTAAAGAACAGATAATTTTAATTGTAGTTCATCACATACATATATATATTGATTGAAAGGAGAATTACCATGCACATGGCAGATGCTTTAATATCTCCCGCTATAGGCGGAACTATGTGGGCGGCTTCAGCCGGATTGATCGCCTATTGCTCAAAAAAAGTTAGGGATGATGTCGACGATATTAAAATCCCTCTCATGGGTGTTGTCGGAGCTTTTATATTCGCATCCCAGATGATCAATTTTACTATACCCGGAACAGGATCAAGCGGACACCTGGGGGGTGGTATGATCCTCGCCATATTGCTGGGGCCCTACGCCGCCTTTCTCACCATGGCGTCCGTCCTCACAGTTCAGGCTTTGTTTTTTGCCGATGGCGGTCTTCTGGCCCTTGGGTGCAACATATTCAATCTCGGTTTCTTTCCTTGTTTCATCGCTTACCCTTTCATCTATAAAAAGATTGCCGGTTCGCAACCGACCCAACAGCGTATTTTGGCGGGAGCCATGGTGGCGTCGATTTTGGGACTGCAAATGGGCGCCTTCGGAGTCGTTCTGGAAACCCTGTTCTCAGGTATCTCGGAACTGCCTTTCAGCACTTTTGTGCTCATGATGCAACCCATCCACTTGGCCATAGGGATCGTTGAGGGGCTTGTCACCGCCGCCGTGGTGACTTTCATCTGGAAGGCACGCCCCGAGATACTGGAAATGGTTGCAACAGCCAAGCCGATA
>Ga0180009_10006793_pt1 | contig 11889 bp, 12 predicted proteins | sample OS_PC_MetaG_FD_123537 | JGI IMG/M metagenome (GOLD analysis project Ga0180009, IMG submission 123537) | Groundwater microbial communities from the Aspo Hard Rock Laboratory (HRL) deep subsurface site, Sweden - OS_PC_MetaG | ecosystem: Environmental > Aquatic > Deep subsurface > Groundwater...
ACTTCTCCTCCAAGTCTCGTATTTATAAAGCAGACCGCAACTACCATATTTATCTCCATTTTTCCTTTAGATATGCGCCGATTTTAGAAGAATCGACGGGTCCTACCATTACCTCCCATCCTGTAGCGTCTTCAATCTCCCCGCTGATTCTTGCAGCTCTTCCAGGAATTATCAGCTTCTTGTGTTTAACTTTCTCAGATGCCTTCGTTTCCTCTAAAGCACGCTTTATGCCCTCTGCGGTAAGCTTACTGCCAGCCATAGAAGCTTCAACCGCCAGACCTCCTGTATCAACAACTAGAACATAGCAGGAAATCTTGCTAGACTCCAAATCTCCGGCGACTGTGTAGTACGTTAAGGCAAAATTAGAGGTAAATAAGAGCGGCGAATTTTCATCTGGCTTGCCGATTGTGTTCAAGCCTGCCTGAACGCTTACCGGGACTCTCGGGTCACTATAAATGTTCTGCCTCAGGGTAAGCAGCGGCAGGAGTGCCCATATATCAAGGGAGTGCAGAATAAGCATATCGCAGAATCTAAGCATTTGAACAGCTGCAAAGGTAGCTTCTGCCATCGCTCCTTTAACAGGCTCTTTCTCGTCCATCCAAATTACACAAGGTACTCCTAAAATTGGAAATCCCAATACCTTTACCTCGTTTTCTATTGCGAGCCTCCTGAGCATTGCTAAGTTCTCCGTCATTTCATAAAACTTCTCTCCCTTTGGATAGGAGCCGATGTCTAAGACTATATCCCTGATGCCCTTCCCAAGCAGATTCTGAACAAGGTCAATTAATACCTGCATATCTCCTGGCGAGGAAGCAACAACAGGACAGCTGTACTTCAAAGCAAGCTTTGCAACTTCGTTCCACTTTTCCTTGGTTGCGGCATATATGAGAGGTCTTTTTTTTGCTGCGATTTCGAGTCCGACTTCTAGCAGCTCTGGATTTAATGAGCAAATAACCAATGGTAAATTGCACTTCTCCACAACGTTTAGCACAGCCTCGCCGAACTTCGCAGCATCGTTACTCTTTGAGCGCACAGCTATTCCATTCAAACTCAGCTTCTGACCAATTCTCGTTACGTTGAATTTTTTTATTCTCTCCAGCCTTTCGTTCAGCTCTTTTTCGCTCATTTCGTCGTGCACATCTAGGAAAAAAGCGGTCGGGTTAAAGTAGGTTAGTTCGTGGCGATACATCACTTCTTCTCCGCCAATCGCAGCAGTTTTCTCTCCAGCGCCTATAACTACTTCTTTTATAGGCGGCGTTGTAAGCTCGATTAATTTTTCCCTCTGCTCGGCATACTTTTTCTCTTTCAGCTGCGTGCAGTCTTCATAAATTTTTTTCCTCTCTATCAGTGCAGAGGCAAATGCCATGCAAGTAGTCTCTCCGCACTCCCTGCAGTTAGTTCCTGGCAGGAGACGATAAATTTGCAGCGGTGAAATCTTTGCCATGCTACACCTCGCTCAGCCAATTCTCGTATTTTATTTCCTGCGCTCTTAGTTCGCCACTCATGGAATCTATTATTTCCTTCGTTGCTCTAACAGCTTCTGGATGCAGCATCATCATTCCATCAGCGCCTGCATTTAGTACAGTAACAGCGGTAATAGTTTCCCAAAGAGGACCTCTGTACTCTCTCGGACCCCAGGCAGGCTCATCCATCCACGCTTCCCTTGCGGCCCAGGCGTTTGTAACTCCGCAGAAAATTGGATTCTGGAGAATATCGTCGCCATTCAGAGCGTTCTGCTTAAGCCTCTCAATTATTGAATATGTGTAGTCTAAGCCATAGCCTAACGCCCCTGTTGTAGGGTCTTGCACAAGCCTCTCTTTCGGCAGTCCTTCGTCTCGAAGCAATTTGTTTAGAGCCTGCTGGTCTGTGATATTCATTGAAGTGAAAGAAAGCACGTTGTGCCTGTACTTATTTGCAGCATCCACAATTCTTTTGTGGTCTAAGTCTAAATTTGCAGACGCCAGAAGCAGCATTTCTCCCTCTGCAGCCTCTGCAACCTTTTCGAAAACGAGAGGGTCTTTCTGCGGGTTTCCAGAACCCCCTATGATGAGAGGAACATCTACTGCTTGCAAAACTTCTTCTATAGTTTTGGCTGCCTCTCTGGGCGGAGTATCTTTTATGAAGGGGTCTGTGGAGATGAGGTGAATTGTAATTAGCTCTGTGCCGAGCTTAACTGCTTTTTTAGCCCATTCTCCTGGGTCGTCCCATACCTCGCTCCAAATATCCCTCAATACTCTTGGAAAAGACTGCATAGGCATGTCAAATACATCGAAAGCTACGACGGGCTTATTTTTCCGACCGCCTTCGAAGTGATAAAGCGAAGCCTGACCGCCGAGCTTTACAACCTTTTTCCTGCTGCCCCCCTCTGCTTTTGTGGCACCTAATTGCACTTCTGCGATTTTTCCTTTATACTGCCTAATTGGAGGTTCGAATTTTATTCTTTTTTTTTCTAACAGCTTTGCTTCAGCCTGCCTTAAGTTGAATGTAAGCTCTTCGGCAGTGATGCTGACTTTTTCTAACTCAACTTCTTCAGCATCTAAAAGCCGAGAGACAATCTCATCGAGGTTAACTTTCACCATTTACTTGCCCTTCCCCTTTTTGATGATAACCTTCTCGGCATATATCCTCGCATTTTTAAAGACAATGGTCATGCCGCCGACCATAGGGATTCCAACTGGCATTTGTATCTCGGGAGCTTCCACAACAGGTTTTTCTTTCCATCTCTGCACGACTGGATGATTCCTCTCCTTTAGAAATGCTTTGAGTTTTTCCAAATCCTGGGCATCTTCTTCGGTAGCAATTTTGTCCCTGATTTCTTTTGGAATATCTTCACCTATCCTTTCCTTGAGAGCCTTTGGCAGCCACACCATGCGATTCCAGCTGCCGTCTGCCTGGAGCATCTTCGGAGAGCGCAAGTATTCAATTGCCATGCCCACGAAGCCGTCGCTCTGAACTCCTCCTCCTACCTGCCCTGCGAGCGTTGAGAATGGTATTCCAAAGGGCGTGGTACCTTTATGGTCTCTGTGCACTGCGCCTATTCCATCAACTTCCGGTATGTAGAAACCTATCGCCTCGAAGCAGCCGCAGGAAGTGTGCGGGTGCTCGAAAATGCTGTGCAGGAATACTCTCTTAACAGTTCCGTTGGACTTATCGTAAGTGGCTTTATTCGGTCCGGAATATTCTCCCCGTACTTCATCAAGCAGCTCACCCTTTTGAATTTCGAAGATTGGTCCTTTCGGGTCAATTTTAGCAGCAGCCCTGCCTTCGAACCAGGATATCGAACCGCAGGAAGAGGTCCTGCTCGGAGTTATTGTGCACAGATGATGCGGAGCAAAAGATTGACATAGAGCGCAGCCGTAGAAAACGTTCACATCTTCGTCCTTCAAACCTCTCAGCCTGTCGTCTCTCTTTTGAAATACTTTTCTCGCCTCTTCCATGAATTTTTTGACTCCCTCTGCGCCTGTGTAAATGCTCACCTGCATCTTTTCTATCATCGACCAGTTAGCCTTGAAGAGTTCAATAAGTACTGCCCCAACATGCCTCAAACTCAAGCCCTTCTTAGCAGCCTCCCTGCTGACCCTGCACCAGATTGTATCTCTGGAATTGAGATGCATAAAACCCTGAATGTAATTTGAGAATTCGTGTATGCGCCTCTCAAAAACACCCTCTAAATCCTCTTCTAAAGTAGAACCAGCAACTTCAACGAATATGCCACAAGGATAAGCTTTGCCCTCTTGCATATCTCTTATATCTGGACCAACCAGGACAACTTTACGATCCTCAACTTTATCCATATCAGCAACTCTAACCAGCTCTGCCCCAAAACTCTTCGGACCAGCTAAATCAGCATGCATGTTATCCTTTCTTATCCTCTCTCCCTCATAGATTAGACCCACATCCACTGGAATGCCTTCCATTTTTTAGTCACCCCATTACTACATGATTTTTTATGATATATATCTTTTTGGTTAAATCTGAAATTATTGCAGCCTGAAATCTCCATGCTTTTTTATGTGCTCCACCAAGCCACCGTCTTTCAGCAGCTGGAACATAAACTCTGGCAGGGGCTTTGCTTGCAGCCCAATATTTCTGGTTTTATTGAATACGGTGCCGGAGGCTGGCTCAACCTCAACTTCATCGCCAGCATAAATTTTATCAGTATCGACTTCCAATGCCGGAAGACCTATGTTTATCGCATTTCTGTAAAAAATCCTGGCAAAGGATTTCGCAAGCACTGCACTAACTCCTGCGAGCTTTATTATCTGTGCTGCATGCTCCCTGCTCGAGCCGAGCCCGAAGTTTTTACCTGCGACGATTATGTCTCCTTTCCGCACTTTTTTTGCAAAATCTGCATCAGCATCCTCTAAAACATGCTTCGCAAGTTCGGGCAGGTTAGTCCGCAGGTGGAAATATCTCCCGGGAGCGATTAAGTCAGTGCTTATGTTGTCGCCGAATTTCCAGGCTTTAGCTTGCAGCTTCATTTCAGCGCCTCTCTTGGGTCTGTGATTTCTCCTTTAATCGCAGATACAGCAGCGGTAGCTGGAGAGCTGAGATAAATCTCTGCCTCGGGATTCCCCATGCGCCCTTTGAAGTTTCGATTCTGCGTTGATAAACAAACTTCGCCGTCGCCCAATATTCCGCCGTGAACTCCAACGCAGGCAGCGCACCCAGGAGGGAATATCATTGCTCCTGCATTGACCAAGATTTCGATTACTCCTTTCTTCAGAGCTTGGAGGTATATCGCATGCGACGCAGGCGCAACTATAAGCCTCGTATTCGGATGCTTCTTTTTTCCTTTCAAAATTTTTGCAGCAATTTGCAAATCTTCCAGCCTGCCGTTGGTGCATGTGCCTATGAACACCTGGTCGATTTTTGTGTCTTTCACTTCTTCCACAGCTTTTACGTTATCAACACTGTGCGGCGCTGCAACGAGGGGCACGACATCCGAAGCGTCTATGTTAATTTTTTTTTCATAGATTGCATCCTCGTCCGGCTTAACGACCATAAACATCTTGCATCTGCCCTGGTGCTTTAAAAATTTTTCAGTTTTTGCGTCAGTAGCGATTAAGCCAGCTTTTGCTCCGGCCTCGACCGACATATTTGTGAGAGTGAATCTTTCTGCCATACCCATTTTTTCTATAGCCTCGCCTGCGAATTCTAGTGCCTTGTAGGTAGCGCCGTCGCTGCCTATGCCGCCAATGAAGTGCAGAATTAAATCTTTTGAGTAAACTCCTTTCTCAAGTTTTCCTTCAACATCTACTCTGAAAGTTTGCGGCACTTTGAACCAGGTTTTTCCCAGCGCAATGCCAACAGCTACGTCAGTTGAGCCCATTCCTGTTGCAAATGCTCCTAATGCGCCAGCAGTGCAGGTATGGGAATCAGCCCCAATTAGAATTTCTCCAGGATTTACATAATCTTCAGCCAGAATTTGATGGCACACTCCTGAGCCTACTTCGCAGAGTTTCGAGCCAGTTTGCGAAGCAAACTGGCGCAGAATTAAATGCGCATTCGAAAGCTCTTTTCTCGGGCTGGGCGCTGCGTGGTCGAGAAATAAAACAGTCCTCGAAGAATTGAAAACTTTACTCTTGCCGAGCTTCTGGAACTCCTGAATCGTTAATGGTCCTGTCCCGTCCTGAATCATTGCGACGTCTATCTTCGCAACAACTATGTCGCCTGCATAGGCATCAACGCCTATTCCGATAGGAAGCTGGCATGTACGCCATCTTCCTGACGGAAGAGAATGAGCGCTCAAAATTTTTTCAGAAATAGTCTTTCCCATAGCATCACTGCTTACCAACAACTTCTTCTGCTATTTCTCTGAGCTCCTCGTCTGTTATTGCGCTCTTCCTCTCCTGCGAGCTGCGCTTAACCACATCCACTATCTTAATGAGCTGCTCTTTGCTGGCGTTTATTCCAAGTTCTTTTAACTTATCCCAGACCGCATGTTTGCCAGAGTGTTTTCCTATGACAATTTTCCTGCTAGTTCCGATTTCATCTGGCAGGAAAGATTCATAGGTATGTGGATATTTCAAAACCCCGTCCACATGTATCCCTGACTCGTGCGTAAACATGTGCGCTCCAACTATGGATCTGTTCGGAGGCACAGATATTCCGGAGGCTTTTTCAACATAGTGTGAAATCTCACAAATCTTGCTTATCTTAAAAGGAAGCTGCAGGTTGTACAGCTTCAACAAACCCATGATTACTCCTTCCAGCGAGGAGTTGCCTGCCCGTTCTCCCAAGCCGTTAACAGTAGTGGAAGCCCACTCTGCCCCTGCCTCAAACGCTGCCAGAGCGTTTGCAACTGCCAAGCTGTAGTCATCGTGGGTATGTATCTCCACAGGTATCCTGGTTTCTTGGATTATCCTCCTCGTAAGATACTTGCTTGAAGCTGGAATTAGAACGCCGAGAGTATCGCATATCCTGAGCCTATCTGCTCCTGCCTCCTTTCCTTTAAGTGCAAATTCTTTCAGAAAAGCGAAGTCCGTTCTTGTTGCATCCTCAGAATTCAGCGACACGTAAAGCCCGTGAGACTTTGCGTACTCCACCATGCTTGTTGCCTTTTCTAGCACTTGCTCCCTATTCATATTCAACTTGTACCGCAGGTGAATATCAGATGTAGCTATAGAAATCGCTATCGCATCTGCTTCAGTTTTCAGCACAGCGTCAACGTCACTCTGCACTGCTCTGGACCAGCCCATGATGCTCGCATTCAGCTCCTCCTTAACTATTGCGCCGACTGCCCTCGTCTCCTCCTCCGACATCGCGGGAGTTCCTGCCTCTATTTGCTGCACCCCCATTTCGTCCAGCAGGCGAGCAATCTGCACTTTTTCTTCGAGGGAGAAAACTACCCCCGGGGTCTGCTCTCCGTCGCGGAGCGTGGTATCATTTATCTTAGGCGCAGCAAACGAGAAGCCTTTCCTGACTTCGTCCTCAAAGTTGTACAGACTCACGAACATAAACGAGTATTATTCCTCAGTATATAAAAATATTAACGTTTAAAGAGAGAATTTCCATGAGCATCGATAGCAACGACAAGAGGACCGAAATTTTCAACTTCTAAAACCCATACCGCCTCTGGCATTCCGAGGTCAAGCCAGTACACGGCTTTAACTTTCTTAACAGCTCTCGCTGCAAGAACTCCACAGCCTCCAGTGAAGCAGAGATAGACGCAGTTCTTCAGATTTTCAACTCCTCCCTTCCCAATTATAATTTTTGTTCCGAATTTTTTTGTCATCTCTATTATGTACCTGCTGAACCTTGCGCTCGTCGTCGGACCGCAGGAAATAACTCTCCATTCTTTGTTTTTTTTGGCGAGTATTCCGCAGTGATAGATTATCTCAAAGCTTGTGGGCATCTCGCTCTTATCCAACTCCAGCGCTCTCTGGTGCGCTCTATCCCTTGCGGTTACAATTTCTCCAGATATATAAACAACATTGCCTACTTTTAGTTTCTTTATCTGCTCATCGCTTATCGGCGTTTTCAGTTTAACTGCCATGCACCATCGCCCTCGCATATCTGTGCGCCCAGCATTCTATGTTAACTGCCGTTGGCAATGAAGCTGTGTGGCAGGCAGCACACTCTACGTTCACTTTTAAACTTGTTGTTCTTCCTCCAAGTCCCATAGGTCCTATTCCCAGCTTGTTAATCTCCTCAAGCAGCTCTTTCTCCAATTTTGCAATGTCTTTTTTCTTGCTGTAGGAGTTAATTGGTCTCAGCAGGGCTTCCTTCGCTAATTTTGCAGCCAAATCAAGGGAGCCACCTATTCCGACACCAACTATAGTCGGCGGGCAGGGCTTGCCCCCTGCGCTTTTGACGGTCTCTAAAACAAATTCTTTTATTCCTCGCAAGCCCTCGCTTGGTTTAAGCATTTTTGCAGCAGAACAATTCTCGCTTCCAGCACCTTTCGGGAAGTAGAGAACTTCAGTAGTACTGCTACTTGAAAATTTCCAGTTAATAAGCGGAATGCCCTCGCCGGCGTTATTTCCAGAATTTTTTCTGGTAAGCGGGTCTACCACATTTGGTCTAAGCGGCACTTTTTGGGTCGCCTCCTTCACTCCCTCGATGATTGCTTTTTCTATGATTTTGTAATTTTTCTTTGCGAGAGAAACATAAAAAATTGGTAAGCCAGTATCCTGGCAGAGCGGCACATTCAGCTTCTTTGCTAATTTAATATTTTCGAGTATATTGCGCAGCTGCAACCTTGCTATCTCGCTGTCCTCCCGCTTGTACGCCGCCTTCAGGGCTTTCACGACCTCTCTCGGCAGCTGCGTGTGCGCCCTTCTGATAAGCTCTACGATTTGTTTCTTCATACTCAAATGCTTATGATAGCAGGTATATAGGCATTGCGTAAGCAAGTATATGGGTATTGCGCCTACCTTCGGTATTGCGATAGCAATAAATTTAAAAGCAATCTACTTTCTAAAAGAAAGTAGCAAAGAAGGGATTCATAATGTTCATTCTGACCGAGGAAGGCAGGGAATATTTGAGGCAGGGGCTGCCTGAGAAAAATCTTGTGGAAGCGCTGAGGAGAGGCCCCTTAGGACTCGACGAAGCGCAGAGGAAAATAAAAAACTTCGACATAGCATTACAGTGGGCAAAGAAAAAACGCTGGGTGGAGATGAGGGAAAGAAAGCTTTTCCTCGTCAGCGAGCCGAAGGAATTTCCTGAGCAGGAGGCGCTGAAGAGCATTTCTGAAGGAAGGGAAATCGAGGAAAAACTTCTCTCAATACTGCTTCAAAGAAAGCTGGTAAAAAAAGAGAAAGTACTCAAAGCAGAAGAATTCGCCGGCAAGGAAATTACGAATCTTACTCCTGAGTTAATCAAGAGTAGATTATGGAAGGAAGTGAAACTGAAATCTTACAATGTCGAGGTTGTCGGGAAGAGAATTTATTCAGGCAAGAGGCAGCCGTACCAGCAGTTCATAAACAAGGTAAAGAGAAAGCTCATCGAGCTTGGATTCAAAGAAATGACAGGTCCGCTCGTGGAAACAGAATTCTGGAATTTCGATGCCCTCTACCAGCCCCAGAACCATCCTGCCCGGGACTGGGCTAGCACATATCAGCTTAAAAATCCTAGATACGGAAGCCTGCCCGAGAAAAAAATTGTGGAGCAGGTGAAAAAAGCGCATGAAGTCGGAATAGTAGGCAGCAGGGGCTGGGGGTATAAATGGGACCCGAGAAAAGCCATGCGGCTTATGCCCAGAGCGCACGGCACCTGCCTATCTGCGAGAACTCTGGCAGCTAAGTCGGAGATACCGGGCAAGTATTTCGCAGTAGCAAGGTGCTATCGCCCGGACATCTTCGATGCCATGCATTTAATAGAGTTCAATCAAGTTGAGGGCATCGTCGCAGACGAGTCTCTCACCCTGACAAATTTGCTAGGCGTGCTTGAAATATTTGCGAAGGAAATCGCCGGAGCAAAGAAAATTAAATTCTTGCCTGATTATTATCCCTTCACAGAGCCCTCTGTCCAGCTCTCTGCCGAGCACCCCGAACTCGGCTGGATAGAGTTCGGCGGCTCCGGGATATTCCGTGAGGAATTGACAGAACCGCTGGGTATAAATGTTCCTGTGATTGCATGGGGGATAGGAATCGACAGGCTTGCGATGTTCAAGCTGGGCATCGACGACATCCGCTATTTGTTCAGTCAAGACCTGAAATGGCTGAGAGAAACCAGGATGGTGATTTAATGCCTACCGTCGAATTTTCTCTGGATGACCTCCAACAGCTTTTGGGAAAAAAAATCACTGCCAAAGAATTGGAAGATGCAATACTACGTGCCAAGGGCGAGGTAGAATCTGTGAATGGAGACGCAGTAAAAGCTGACATCAAAGACACTAACAGACCTGATTTGTGGAGTGTCGAGGGAATTGCAAGAGAGCTGCGGGGCAGTTATGGAGTGGAGGAGGGTCTTCCGAAGTTCAGCGCCGGTAAATCCGGCGTGGAGATGAAGGTCGATGCAAAGGTTCAAAGAGTCAGACCGAAAACTGTTGGAGCTGTCATCAAAGGCTTGAAGTTGAGCGACTATGCAATAAAGCAGCTTATACAGCTCCAGGAAAAAATACATCAAACCTATGGGAGAAACAGAGAGCTTGCGGCAATCGGAGTTTATGACTACGAGAAGATTGAGCCACCAATTTATTACACGACTGTAAAGCCAGATGGCATAAAGTTCGTTCCCCTCGATTTCGAAGAAGAAATGACCCCGAGGGAGATTTTGGAAATGCATCCGAAGGGCAGGGAGTACGGGCACTTAATCAATAAATTCAAGGAATACCCCCTCATGATAGACTCGGAGAAGAACGTTCTTTCGCTGCCGCCTATAATTAACTCGAGCTTAACCGGAAAAATTACTCCCGAAACAGAAAACGTCTTCATAGAGATAACAGGGCATGAGGTTGAAAGGATTTCTGTAGTTTTGAATGTTATAGTAGCTGCGCTGGCAGAAAGGGGCGGGCGCATTTACACCGTTGAGGTGCTCTACCCAAAGGAAAAGTTAATTACGCCTGAGCTAGGAGCGAAAGAATTTGCACTTGATTTTGAATACTGCAAAAAAATTCTGGGCTTGAAATTGCGCAAGGAAGAAGTAATAAAACTCCTTAAAAAAGCAAGATACGGAGCGCAGATTTCTGGCAATAAAATATTGACAAAATATCCTGCCTACCGCAACGACATAATGCACCAGAGAGACATCGTCGAAGACACAGCAATAGCCTACGGGCTTAATAAAATGATACCTGAGCCCCCGAGGCTTCCAACAATCGGTGCAGCAGACGCAAAGGAAGAATTTTCGGACGCTGTCAGAGAAGTAATGATCGGTCTGGGCTTTCAGGAAATACTCACTTTCTCTTTAACCAGCAAGGACACTCTTTTCAGAAAAATGAATCTCGAAGAAAAAGAAATTTGCGAGATTGCGAATCCGATAAGCGCCAACTGGAGCGTTCTGCGAAGCTGGCTGCTGCCGAGCCTCTTGGAATTTTTAGCGAGCAACCTGCATGTCGAATATCCTCACAGGATTTTTGAAGTGGGCGATGTTGTGGAGATAGACGAAATGCAGGAAACCAGAACAAGAACGATAAGAAGGCTGGCATGCACTATTGCAGATACGAAGGTCAGCTATGAGGAAGCATCCTCGGTATTAGATGCCCTCATGAGAAATTTAGGAATAAATTTTAAACTGAAAAGGAGCGCACATCCGAGCTTCATCCCAGGGAGAGTCTCTGAGATTTTTGTTGATAGAAAATTAATTGGGGTCGTTGGCGAGGTTCACCCGCAGGTTCTCAACAACTGGGAGATAGAGAATCCTGTCGCTGCATTTGAAGTCGAGTTACTTTGATTCTCTCTTTTTCTCCTTTTTTGCTTCCACTTCTGGATAATACAAAATCGCAATCAGCACGAACAAAACCGAGAAGGTTATATAGTAGCCGTAGGTCAGTATATCTTTTGCAACGGTATAGACTGAGATGATTCCAAAGATAACTCCCAAGCCTGCGAAGAGCCAGAATATCTGCTCCCTCTCCATCTGCTTCTCTAAGTAGTACATCGTGAAGAGGATTATTACCATTCCTGCTCCGAGTGCTAACTTTACCTCCATTTCAATCCCTTCATTGCTACGCAAGTGCACTTAAACTTTTTGTTGCAGGTTCATGATAGGTTCGCATCCATCTCCTCATATCATTGTAAAGGCACAACCCTTCTAATCCAATCAAGCTTGTCGTAGTCGCTATCTAAGGCATATATCTCCCTTACACCGCTTTCTCTCATGACTATAACATTCACAGCATCGTCGAAGTCTATGCCGTACTTTTCTGCCATTATGGCTGCTTCCTCCATGAGGTCGCCATTTTTAATGGTCATGATTTTTATGTTCAAGTCCTTCAAGGCTTTC
>Ga0180009_10006794_pt1 | contig 11888 bp, 16 predicted proteins | sample OS_PC_MetaG_FD_123537 | JGI IMG/M metagenome (GOLD analysis project Ga0180009, IMG submission 123537) | Groundwater microbial communities from the Aspo Hard Rock Laboratory (HRL) deep subsurface site, Sweden - OS_PC_MetaG | ecosystem: Environmental > Aquatic > Deep subsurface > Groundwater...
GACTGAAGAAAACCGCGTATGCAAGGAGAAAGAGCTCTATCTGAGCGAAGTAACTGTATTGGGAGTAGACTTTCCCGGTGAAATCACATTTGGGGACAGGGCTTGCGATGGCTTGCTTGACTACCTGACCATTGACGACCAGACTGTAACAAGAGATGATTTTGGTGCGGAGCTGGATGAGATGTACCAGGTGCTTGAAGAAGTAGTCAGCGATGAGCTTAGTTTTGAGCTGCGCATGCAGGAATGGAATGCGCAAAGAGGGCTGTAAGCCTTTCTTTTTTCTTTATTTTTTTCTATTTCTATTATCCATAAGGCTTATAAATAGTTAACGCTGTTAATTCTAACATGGTTTGCGAGCTGACAAGCGAAGTGAACCTGAGAACGAAACATAGTGGAGTGAACATGCAAACGCCGCAGGAGATTGAAGTCAAGTACGTGCTTCCTGTCTTGAGAAGGGAGCTGGCAAAGCAGATGATAAAGCTCGGGCTCTCGCAAAAAGACGCTGCTAAAAAACTGGGCATATCAGGCGCCGCTGTTTCCCAGTACCTTAAGAAGAAGAGAGGGACAGAGGGAATGAAGATGCCAATGGCTGAAATAACAAAATCAGCAAAAGCAATAATGAAAGGTGAAAAAACAGAAGCAATTGAGGAGATTAACCGCCTTTGCAGGGTTATTAGAAAGACAAGGGTTTTGTGCTGCGTGCATAAGAAGTATGGCAAGCCTTTGAAGGGGTGCGCAATATGCCTAAAATAAAAGCTTATTTGGATAATTCAGCAACAACCAAGGTTGATGAGAAAGCGGCTCTTGCTGTGAAAGATGCAATGCTAAAGCACTATGGCAATCCTTCCTCGCTGCATTTGTTTGGGGAGGAAGCCAAGGAATTGCTTTCAAAGGCAAGGGCTGTTATTGCAAAAGAGATTAATGCAAAGCCTTCTGAGATTATATTCACTTCAGGCGGGACAGAGGCAAATAACCTTGCTGTTCGCGGGATTATGTCTGCTTCATCCAAAAAGCACATTGTGACATCTGCTTTTGAGCATCATTCTGTTCTTAATTTATGCAAGCAGCTTGAGAAGGAAGGGTTTTCAGTTACTTATGTAAATCCTGACAGGGAAGGGATTATATCTCCTGATAAAGTAAAGGAGGCAATCACTGCTGACACTGCGCTTGTTTCTGTGATGCATGCTAACAATGAGATTGGCACTATACAGCCGATTGAGGAGATTGCAAATATTTGCAGGGCGAGGAATGTGCTGTTTCATACAGACGCTGTGCAGAGCTTTAAGAAGATTCCTGTTAATGCAAGGTGGGTTGATGCATTGTCATTGAGCAGCCATAAAATACACGGGCCAAAAGGAGTTGGTGTTTTGTATTTGCGTGATGGCGTTAAAATAAAGCCATTGGTTTACGGCGGGCACCAGGAAAATGAGAAAAGGCCGGGCACTGAGAATGTTCCCGGGATAATGGGCTTTGCAAAGGCTGCTGAGCAGAAGATTGATGTTAAGAAGATTGAGAAATTAAAAGATTATTTTATCTCTAAAGTATTAAAAGAGATTCCAGACACAATGCTTAACGGCTCTTCAACCCAAAGGCTGTGCAACAATGCAAACATCTCGTTTAAGTATATTGAAGGGGAAGGGCTTTTGCTGCACTTGAGCATGAAAGGCATTGCTGTCTCAACAGGATCTGCATGCTCTTCAACAGAGCTTGAGCCTTCGCATGTGCTATTGGCTATTGGATTAAGGCACGAAGAGGCGCACGGCTCAATAAGGTTTACTTTAAGCAAGTACACAACAAAGGCAGAGCTTGATTATACTCTTAAGGAACTTAAATCAGTTGTAAAAACACTTAGGAAGATAAGCCCGATAAAAGGAGGCAATCGAAACGCTGTTTCAGGCCTCCCTTCGGAAATAAAAGGAAAAAATTTGGGAGGAATCTAAAATGACAGTCTTGGGAAGAACAGAAATATTAAAGCTTGTAAGGGAAGGCACAGTGAAGATTGCGCCTGTGTTTAAGGAAGCCAATGTTGGGCCTGCTTCAATTGATTTGACTCTGGCAAATGAGTTCAGGGTTTTCAAGAAAGGAAAAGCTCTTGAGGCTAAAGAGGATGTGAAAGTGGACAGCTACACAAGGCTTGTGAAAGCTGGCAAGATTACCTTGAAGCCCGGCGACTTTGTGCACGGCATTACTGTTGAGAAAATCACTTTGCCTGAGACAATCTGCGGGCTTTTGCACGGAAGAAGCAAGTATGCAAGAATGGGTATTGTTGTGCATGCAACAGCATCCTTTATCCAGCCTGGTGTTTCAAACAAGCAGGTGCTTGAGATAAAGAACATATCGCCAAGGAGCGTTGTGCTGAAAGCAGGAACAAGGCTTTGCCAGCTTATACTGCTTGACATGCTTGGAAAGGGAAAGTATTCCGGCAGTTTTAAAATCCAGGAGGGGTTGTAATGTACACTGACAAGGTTATGAAGCGCTTTAAGAAGCCTAAAAATGTTGGCGTTATAAAGAATGCTGACGGTGTCGGAGAAGTTGGGAACATGAAGTGCCTTCCTGGAATGCAAAAAGTGCATATTAATAATAAAATTATTGATATGGCTGAACTTAAACCTAGAAACCGGATTGTAAGCCATGATGGAAAATATCATAATATCTCTAAGATTCATAAAAGGAGGCATTCAGGAAAATTAGTGGGTATCAAGAGCAAACTTGGCATTACATCCCTTACAGGGGATCATCTGATTTACGCAATAAAATTTCCCAAAAAAAGGCGTTATTTTGATACCAAGGTAAAGAAGATGCTTATTCCTGCATGGTACCATGCGGATACTTTAGAGAAGAGAGATATCCTACTATATCCTATATTTAACGAAATCTTAGATAAGAAATATATTAATACTGATTTATCAACAAAAAAATATGATTTTAGCAGCATTAAAATACCAAAACAGATAGCTCTTAATCGTGCTTTTTTACGCCTTTGCGGTTATTTTTTGGCTGAAGGGCATGCAAATGTCAAATCCTGCAGAAATAATGTTACTTTCGCCTTTAATATAAATGAACGCAAATATATACAAGACGTTAGAGATATAGTAAAATCTATATTTGGGCTAGAAACTTATGTTGGAAATAAGCCAGAAAGGAAAACAGCAGTCGTAATAATAAATAATGTCTTTGTTGCAAAGCTTTTTAAGGAATTATTTGGTTCAGGTGCAGCCAATAAGAAAATACCGGATTTTATGATGCTTTTGCCCCCGAAAAAACAGAAGCATCTCATCTGCGGCATGTGGCGGGGAGATGGGCATATTACTTTGAAAAGGGAATGGCCAAGGGCAAGCTATACAACAATTTCAGAACAATTAACCCATCAAATGAAGACCTTATTGTTAAGGCAAAGGATAGCGCCTTCCTTGTATTTTGAAAAAGCTTATAGCAAAGTAGGTGTACACCATAAAGCTGCTTACAGAATCCATATAGGCGATAGGAATTCAATGAGGAGTCTAATGGAGATTTTGGGCTTGCATTACTTTTACTGCAAGAAGCAAAAAGACTGCTCTTGGTTTGATGAAAACTATTTTTATACCCCCATATCTGGATATGAAATGGAAAATTATAGAGGGGATGTTTTTGATATTGAAGTGCCTGAAACGCATTCGTTTGCAACAAACTCACTTTTAGCTCATAATTGCGGGGATGTGATGAAGGTTTACATCAGGGTTGAGAAGAATAAGATAAAAGATATCAGGTTTGAGACCTTTGGGTGCGTTGCAGCCATTGCTTCATCAGACGCTTTATGTGATTTGGCAAAAGGGAAAACACTTGATAAGGCTTTGAAAATCACTGACAAGGACATTGCAAAAGAGCTTGGAGGCCTGCCTTGCATCAAGCTGCACTGCTCTGTATTGGGCTCTAATGCTTTGAAAAAGGCGATTGAGGATTACAAGAAAAAAATAAGTTTTACAATACTTTAGGCATTTCTTCTGATTCTATTGCACGGGCCTTGAAGAGTCTTGCTTCAAGCTTATTGCCTGCTTCTTCTGCAAGCTTTGCAGTTCTCCAATGCTCATCGCCTTTTGCTGATTCTTCAATAGCTCTTGCGTACAGCTGTTGCGCAGCTGCTTCGTTCCCGAGCTCCCTTTCAATCCTTGCAGCAGAAGCAAAGTCTCCCTTGTCCATACTCTCTTTTACAGCAGCCATATAGGCAGTATGAGCCCTGTTTCTGTCGCCAATTTGTGTTAAAACACGCGCAGCAGACACAAACTTTTTTGCTTCTATGTAATATCCCGCAGCCCTTCTCTGCATGTCGCCTGTTCCAAGCTTTTCAGCCAGCCTTGCTGCAGCGAAATGCCATCCGCGGCTCTCGCAATAATCCACTCCTTGTTCTCCTTCAAATTTAGACATTTTGTTTACCTCCTAATTTATCTATTTTTGGAGACAAAACTATTATATAAGCCTTTGCAATCTGTTTTTTGACGAGTTTCCATTAAGCTTTTATATTCTGCTTCCATTCTTTACTTTATGCTTGAAAAGCTGCTAGAGCTGGATGAAAAAGGGATTATTGCAAAGCCGCACTGGAATGAGGCAAGGTACCTTGATGAGGGAAATGCAATTCTTGAAGCTGCAAGAAAGCTGGTTGTTACTGATGAATACAGCAGGGGTTTCAGGGCAAAACACGGCGTGCTGATTAATAACAGGGGCGTTGTGCCATGGCAAATTGCAGAGATGCTGCAGAAGGATTTCAGGACAAATGTTGCATGGATGCCTGTGTTTTATTCTGACAACCTGTTTGGGGACAGCGGTTGGGCTGTTGACACTGACAATATCAATGGCATGAGAAGCGTGCCTGCTGTTGTGATTTTTGGCGGCGGCAGCAGCATGACAATACACCATGAGTGCATTCATCTGATGAGGAATTTTGTGAATTATGGCATGCACAAGGAGTTTGAGGAGACATTTGCAAACTATCTTAATGTGCATAACTATACTGCATTACTGCCTTTTGACAAATACTCAAATGAAAGGGCAATATGCAGGGCGCGTGACAGGCTTGATGAGGCTGTCGGGATGTGGGCTGGCTATGCGCTTGCAAGGCTTACTCCGCCTGAGGTGCGCAGGATTGGCTCTGCAAGGAATCCTTTTATGCATTTGAAAGGAATGAATGGATTACGGCACAGGATAATAAAGGAGAGAATTGGATTATGAAAAAAGCGTTATTCTTGCTTGATGAAAAAGGAATTATAGCGCCTGATACAGCTGCTGAAGAGGATTATGTAAATCTTGGCAATCTCATACTTGAAACAGCTGATAATTTCATGATGAACGATGGGTTTAATGAGCTTTTTCTTAATGAAGGAATCAAAGCAGATGCTGCATTCAGGATGCCGCCGCCTGTTGCCATGCTGCTAAAGCGTGTTTTCAGGACAGACCTGTCATGGGTTGTTGTTGTTCCAGGCGCTTACATGGACCCAGAACCCACTGCGCTTGCAACGCGCCTGCCGTGCATGAGCAAAGGCAGGGCGATGGAGCTGCCTATCATTTCTTATTTCCATGGCGGTGAGCATATACTTTTTCATGAAGGCATACACGTAACAAGGTCTTTTATTAATTCAGGGGATGCTGCTTTTGAAGAGGCATTTGCAAATTACATTGTTCCGCATCCTGTCCATAAGATGGTTGAAACTGAATTGCTTTATGATAATAAGCTTGTGATTGATGACGCAAAAAAGAAGCTTGAGGATGTGATTGGGGGCAATGCTGCTTATGCTCTTGTCAGGCTGTTAAAGGATGAGGTTTATGCCTTGAAGGATTCGTCTGATGCATTGGGGTATTTGAAAGGATTGAATTGCTTAAGGCACAGGATTGTTAAGGAGAGATTGGGGCTTTAAGCTTGAAACAGTTGGCTTAATCCTATGCGCCAAAATACCTGTCCCCAAAATCCCCTAATCCGGGAAGAATATAAGCTTTTGAGTCAAGCCCCTTGTCAATGGCGCCTGTTATGATTTTGGCTTGCGGGAATTTTTTTGTGAATGCATTTATTCCTTCTGGGCAGGATATTAGGTTTACAAAGATTATCTTTTCCTCCTTTACTCCCTTTTCTTTCAGTATTTCAACTGCCTTGCACGCAGAGCCGCCTGTGGCAAGCATTGGGTCAAGCAGCAATACAAACCTTTCTGCTATATCTTCAGGAAGCTTGCTGTAGAAGTGGATTGGCTTTGCGGTTTCCTCATTCCTTTGGATTAATATTTTTCCTATTCTTATCTTCTGGCATATGTCCCTTGCAGCCTTTTCCATTGCCTCTCCTGATCTTACTATTGAAACTGCGCAGATTTTGCCAATGAATTCCTTGCCATTGAAACTGCATCCTGTGTGTGTCTTGATTTGTTTTGTTTTTGTCGGAAGAAATTCCGTTGCCTTTTCAACAAGCATCCTGATAATCCTGTCTGCGCAGAAGATAAAATCATCTCTTTTTGTTGTTTCATCCCTGATGATTGTGTATAATGCTGTGAACTGGTCCGTCTGCTCAAGCTCGTAGATGTTCTTTTGCATACAATTGAAATGGAAGTGTTGTTTATTAAATTAACCCAAAAGGCCGGCTCTATCACTACGTGCTGAGGTCCACTTCTTTCCGCTCGCAGACCCTCCGGCGTGTTTTAATTCTGTTAACATAAATTTATAAACAAGCTAATGTGTTCAGGCATATGAATTCGCAGATATTATCCATTAAAATTGATGGCGGTAAAACAGCATACAATCCCACTGTCCCTTTTAGCCATAATGGCAGGGAATGCATTGGGCTAAGGGTTGAGTCTTTTTCCAGTGAGCTGGATTCAAGAATAATGTTTGCTTGCAGGAAAGAAGGCAGTTGGGTTATGGATGCTTTTCCTTGTTTTCAATTGCAGGATCCTGCTGTAATGCAGATTGGGGATAAAATTCTTCTTGCAGGCGTTCATGTTGAGAAAGCTGGTAAAAGGTTTAGGTGGAAAACTGACTTTTATCATGGCGCTTCTGTTGATAACATGGCAAAGATAGCTTCAGGCCCATGGGGCATGAAGGATATCAGGCTTGTTGATTTGGGGGGTAAGATTGGGGTTTTTACACGGCCGCAGAAAGGAAAATTTCTTAAAGGGAGAATAGGCTATCTTGAGATTGGCTCTTTGGATGAGCTTGCTTCTGCTGACTGGCATTCTGCTTCCATACTTAATGGGCTTTTTGACAAGAAGTCATGGGGCGGTGTTAACCAGGTTTTGAGGCTGTCTTCAACTAAGATAGGTGTTATAGGGCATACTGCGTATGCTGACAAGCGCGGGAAGCATTATTCTGCAATGAGCTTTGTGTTTGATGTCAATACCTTGGAGTATTCTGATTATAAGGTTATTGCTGCTCGCAAGGATTTTCCATTGTCTTTGTCTAAAAAGGCTTCTCTTGATGATGTTGTGTTTCCTGCTGGTGTTGTTGGTGTTAGTGGTGATTATGTTGATTTGTATGCAGGGCTGTCTGATTATTGTTGTGGTATGGTTAGGATAAGGAATCCGTTTGTGTAGGAGCGGCCTCCGGCGTGGATTCTTGCTATTCTATTTTTGGGTAACTCTTTTTTATCATTAGCTCTTTCACTTCATTTCTTTTTGAAATTTCTATCAGTGCGGAGCAGGTCTGCAATGAAGACTCTGCCTTGCTGAGGAAGAATTCTGCAAAGCCTTTTTCAGGCTTTGTTATAATGCCTTCCTGTATAAGCCCTGCTGCAATGCTTCTTGATTTTTTGATGTCTGCATCATTAATCATCTTGCAATCAGCCTGCAGTAATCCTCAAATCCTGCCAGAATTATGTGGCTGTTTTTTAGCTCGTTTACTATATTCAGGCCCTTTTTCTGCTTCATCTCATTGAAGCTTTCCTCTGACACTGCATTCAGGTGTATGTTGTAGGACAATGATTTTAGTATTGCATTTGCCCCTGTTTCTTCAGGCTTTTCTGAGACAATCAGTATGTCAATGTCGCTTTTTGCAGTTGCACTGCCTTTTGCATGGCTTCCAAACAGGACTGCTGTGCAGAATGATGTGCTTATTTTTTCAAGCTCTTTTGCAATAAGCTGTATCTTATTGCTGCTTTTGATGAAATCCTTTGTTCTCAGGCTTTCAATATATGCGTAAAGCGCTGTGTCTGCTCCCTGGTTTATGCTGCATATGCTGCTGTTCCCCTGCTTTTGTATTGTTATTATCCCTTCCTTATTCATTTTCATCGCCTCTTCGTGCGCCTGCCTGTAGTTTATCTTTGCTTTTTTTGACAGGGCCCTTATTGTATGGGATTCTTCCGGGCTTGCGAGCAGTGTCTTTAATATGCTTATCCCTGCTTTTGTTATTATCATTTGTAATAATGTTATTACTTTTAGTAATATTTAAGCCTTTCTGTTCTGTTTCTTTCATCTGCCTGATTATTTCCTTTCCGTGCCCGCCTGTAATCTCGCCTATAAATTCCTCAAATGTGATGGTTTCAGTATGCTTTTTTTCCATGAATATCACGCTCCTTTCCTATTCTTGTGTTTGGCTTGTTATATAAGCGCTGCGCGTATGTTTGGCGAGTGGCAAATGGACTTCATATTTCCGGGTATAGAGTTGAGATTTTCAATAAAAGTGTTCATTCTTCCGGAACCTTCCCTTGAGGGGATGGATTTATTCTTGATATAATCTCCGGAAGCCACTTGACAGAAAGGAGCTGCCTCCGGCGTTGGGGGTTTGCTTTCTTTATTTTGGCATTTCTTAAGGGCAGATTTGACGACGGGAAGCTGAAAACGGCTTTCAGCGTTCTTGGAAATTTTTTCTTTTTTGGATTGTTTTCCGCAAATCTTCCGGATGTTATGCCTGTATTTTTGGTTTTATTGAAAATTTTGCGGATTTTCAGCCGAAGGGTTTATGAATAAGTTATGCAAAGCAAGGATTATGGAAAAAGATACCGCAAATCTTATAAATAAGTTATATCTTACTTATAAGTCAGGAGGTGCTTTTCAAATGGCAGAAAAAATAGAACTGGCAACCATGAGCGCAAGAGGGCAGGTTTGCATACCAACCGGCATAAGGGAAGACATGGGGCTTGAAACAGGCACAAAAGTGCTGTTTTGCCTTTCCGACGACACCCTTATAATGAAAAAGGTTACTGCAGGCACTTTTGCAGCAATCACAAAGCCTTTGAAGGAAGAAGCCAAAAAAGCAGGGCTTAAGGAAGCGGATGTTGCCAGGATTGTACACAGGGCAAGAAAGTCATGAGAATAACAGCAGACACTAATGTGCTTGTATCTGCCACTTTCTGGGCAGGAGATTCTTTTAAGATAATTGAGATGGCTGAAAGAGGTGATATTGAGCTTATTCTTTCTAAAGACATTATAGGGGAGTTTACAAGGGTTCTTAACAGCAGGGAAATCCAGGACAAGATAAGAAACAAGCGGCTTGAAATGAGTCATACTGTCCAGCAGCTTATTGCAATGGCTTTTATTGTTGAGCCTAGGGAAAGGATTAAGGCTGTAAAGGATGATCCTGATGATGATAAGATTCTGGAGTGTGCTGTTGAAGGAAAGGTTAATTTCATTATAAGCAGGGACAATCATCTTCTTAAGCTTAAAATGTTCTGTGGAATTCCTATTGTAACGCCTGAGGAGTTTCTTAAGGTTATTTTTTGAGGAATCCGCTTGACGGCGAAGGAGCGGCTCTGCCACTCTGTTCCGAGGTCCACTTTACTAGCAGACCCTCCGGCGTGAATTAATTGGTTTTAATGTTTGGGCATTTTCTTCAGGATTTTTATCAGGTCTTTGAAGTGCATTGCCTTGTAATCAGCGTATACTGGCTTTCCTTGTTTTAGATAGCCGTATCTTGCGAAAACTGTTGTCATTCCTAAACTCTTGGCTCCCTTTATGTCCTTGTCTGGCCAGTCGCCTATGTACAATGCTTCATTTGGGGGCACTTTCAGGGCTTTCAGCGCTTTTTTGAAAGGGAGCCTTGAGGGCTTTGCTCTTTTGGTGTCTTCATAGCCTATGATTACGTCAAAATAATTTGTTATTTTCATGGCTTCCAGCCTTTGGTAGAGCTTTAGCTTAGGGGCGTCTGAGATTATGCCTAATTTGTATTTTTTTAGTTGTTTTAATGTTGGGATTACGTCCCTGTATGGCTTCAGGTGCTTTATCTTGCTGCTGTTGTATGCATTGATTCCTGCTGCCAGTATTCTTTCATTGCATTGGTTATGCTGTTTTAGGAAGATTGTGAATGGCTTTTGGCTTTCTATTCCTGCTTTCATGTATGTTTTTAGAAGTTCTTGTTTTGCTGTTTTTAATGATAGCTTTAATCCTGCCTTTACCATTGCTTTTGCTGCGTTGTTTGTTGCCAGTGTTTTCATTCTCATGAAGTCTATGAGAGTGTTGTCGCAGTCTGTGAGGATTGCTTTTATCATGTATTGTATAGTATGGTTATAGAGATATAAAAAGGTTGGTTATTGTGTATATATGGATAGAAGTGTTGGAAGGAAGGAGGCAGGGGCTGCGCCCCTGAACCCGCTGTTCACTCTTTTTCTTCAGTAATAAGCTCTATATTATAACTGCCATCAAACTTTATACAAACAACCTTGCCTTTTTGTTTTTCCACGTTCTCAATGAACTGCACTAAATCAAATGCCCTAAAAAATATCCCTCCTTTTGTATTCCCATTAAAGCTATCGAGCCAAAACTCGCCTGTCTTTTTGTTTTCTGCCATTTTTACCTCCATTTGAAATAAACATTAGCTATAACTCAGCAGCCAATCATTCCTGTTAATTTGCAATTGCCTTCAGCTTCCTGCCCTTGAGATGCTTTCTTTTTTCCTTCTCAGGCATGTCAAGGTAATTCTCTTTTGAAACAACTGGCTGCCTTGTCTTGCGCTCAATCTCCTTTCTTGTATTGCCTGCTATTTTCCCGCCTTCAATTGCGGATTTTTTGCATTCATCAAAGCCCTGCGAGTTTTTTGCTTCTGTGATGTCTGTAGCTGCCTTTTCTCCAACCATTGTGAGAATAAGCTCCCAGTCAGTCATATGGTCCCTGAGGTTTTCTCTCTTCAGTCTTTTGTATTCCTTGTATTCTTCCACTGTCTTTCCGAATGATGCCTTGCTTATCTCATTCGTGAGAATTGCAAACCCCTTTTCTTGCCCCACCTGCCTTTCTTTCCATTCCTCGGTAAGCTCCTGCCTGATTGCAATGCCCCTTATCCTCTTTTCAATCCATTCATCGGAATATCCCTTTGCCCTGTAAATCTCTTTTATCCTGTCTTGAGCGATTTCCGGGTTCTGGATTTCCTGTATTCTTTCATAGCCAACTTTTGCAAGCCAGAGCTTCATTGGCTCTGCCTTTGGGGATGGGATTGACTGGATTATACGAAAAATTCCTTCTGTATTAGCGCAGTCTGTTTGGTAACGCTTTCCATCAGACGCTAATAATTTCAGTTGTCGACAAAATGTCGATAACTCAATCCCAGCTGATTCTAATTCCCTTTTCTTAAGCCTGTACCAATAGTCTTTAGGGTCGATACTATCGGTTAAAGCTCCAACAATGTCAATAACTGAAAAATACCATTCGTCATTAAACCAATCTTTTCTTATCTCTTTTCCCTCAAAAACAGCTATTGTATTTTGCTTTTCCATGAATATCACGCTCCTTTCCTATTCATTTGTTTGGCTTGTTATATAAGCGCTGCGCGTGTGTTTGACGAGTGGTCGTATATTTTTCAGAATCTTTGGAAAGTTTTCAGAAGTTGTTTAATATTTTCAAGGCTTATGTTTATTTTTCCGGATTGTTTCCTCTGTGAATAAAAAATATTATTTATTGAAGCGCCTGGAGCCACTTGACAGGGCTTTGGCAAATGGTTGATTTGGCTTTCTATGC
>Ga0180009_10006795_pt1 | contig 11888 bp, 6 predicted proteins | sample OS_PC_MetaG_FD_123537 | JGI IMG/M metagenome (GOLD analysis project Ga0180009, IMG submission 123537) | Groundwater microbial communities from the Aspo Hard Rock Laboratory (HRL) deep subsurface site, Sweden - OS_PC_MetaG | ecosystem: Environmental > Aquatic > Deep subsurface > Groundwater...
CAACTCGTAAAGATTCGACAAGTTTCGCTTTTGTTTTCTCCTGGGCATTTACTCCGGGCAGATCAATAAGCCAGCCAATCCACCATCCATCAGACTTTTTTATAATTGCTCTGTATTTCATATTATCACCTCAAAAATGGTATTCGGCTTATCGGGGTCTGACCCCGATAAGTGGTTGTTTTTATGGGACAATCGTTCCAATCCGGGGTGTTTTTTCCTCTTAGAGTCTGCTTTTGGGGGGCAAAAACAGCGTTTTAAAGATTTTGCACAAGTGGTCGTGCTATATCCCATAAGTTTTATCATGTGGGCCAAGTAGAACAAATCTCAAAGTTTCATCCTGCGTGTCTTTACAATCGGAACACAGAACAACAGTATCATGTTTTTTTTTCCGACAAATAGCACAATAAAGATAAATAATAATAAAATTACGTTTAACAGCGCATGAATAAAAACCTTGCCAATTGCCCTTTAATGGCTCTCCAACAGCAACAGGATTTTCTATTATCATGTCAACTTTCTTTTTAACCTGTTTTTTTATTGATGAATGTTTTTTTATTGCTTTTAAAAAAGCGGATTCAAATTTTATGTCCATCAGTTTCCAAAAACATCATCATATGAATGCCAGGTTGATGTTCCATTCTGCAATTTTGTTTGAACTTCGATCATACTCTCATTAAAAACCGGGTTAGAAAGGATCTCGTTAGTTTTTTCACCCTCAACTCTTCGTTTCAGCGATAAAATATACTGGGTGACGATATTAGCAATGCTAGTACGATTTTCAGCAGCATATATTTTTATAAAATCAGCAAGATCTTTATCTGTACTGATATTCAATCGAGTTTTTGGCATAATATCCTCCAGGCCAATAAATAATTATTCTTACACCGATCATACACCCAATAGGTGCAAAGTTAAATAAAAAATTTTAAAAATCTTGGAGTGGATGACTCAGATGGGTTATTTAATTTTTGCAATCAGCAGGGTTCTTCCGATGGTTCCGAGGATGCGTTTGTCCTGCATTTTTTGTACCTGGTTCCCGGTCAGGCGTTCAGAGGACAGGGGGCATTCTATGCGAAAGGTTGTTTTCCATCCCGTTTCTGAAAGAAGTTTGTGGTAGTCAAATATTGTGATTGCTTTATCAGGTTTTTCTTCTGCAGCTGGTGTGGATTCAAAATCACGCCAGTCAGCATTGAGAAAAGCCAGGGTTGTTGTTGGTTTTGTATTTTTATGGGCCAGGGTGAAAAAATCTTTAAAAAATTTTATGTAGTCTTTTTTTGTGTATGAGGATATGGATGGGATATCCTTATTTGCTTTTTGTTCGTATTCCTTTTTTTTCTTGGTGTAATATGGGGGATCAAAAAAGATCAGGTCTGGTTTTTTTGTGACGGGCCACGTTTCTTTTTCAGGGCCCCAGTGGTGAAATTCTATTTCAGGGCGCTTGTCCTGGCAAGCCAGGTCAAAGGCCTGGCATTTTCGTTCAAAGAGCAGGCATGTGTCAGGGACCACGCCTCCGCCAGCCATGGGGTCAAGGACAAGGTCGTGGGGTTTTGTGAAGTAGTAGAGGGTGTGGGCAATGAGCTGGGCCGGGATACGGCCGGGCCAGTCGTCTCCGAATCGTTCATCACATTCGTTAAAATTCCACTGGTCCCATGTGCGAAGGCCCCAGCCGAGCTCTTTGAATTTTTCCTGATCTGTTTTTCCCTGTAATCTTATGGCCCAGGTCAGGGCAAGGTCCATTTGATAATGAGCGGCTATGTATTCCATGGTGTGGCCCTGGGAGAGCAAATTACCAATATTACCAAAACTGGTATTATTGGTAATTTGAGAAATTCTTTGTTGATTTATCCCCACTTTTTCCGAGATCTTTTCCTGGGGCCATCCAAGGCGGCTGAGTTTAAAGATAATGCTGTTTCTATTTGTTCGCTGCCTGGCACGGATATCAGTGATCCATGCGTTGATGGTCTGTTGGCTGACACCTAATTTTTGGGCAAGAGCTTCTTCAGTATAGCTGCATTCCGGGTCTGTTGATGCAATGTCCCGGGCCACCTGTTTTTTATCGTTTGGAGTTAATCTGTCTCCATGGATGGTGTTGCATTGGGCTGATTCCAGGAGAAGGGGTATTTTGTTTTTCTCGTAATCAAGGGGGTGGCCCTTCCATTCAATGGCCGATATTTCCTGGATGCCTTTTTTCTGGAACGCTTCGCAGCGGTGGTTGCCGTCCAGGACTATGGTTGCCTGGGTTGTTTTGCTGCCATCCACATCTGGATAGTTGAAGACCCTTTGAATCTTGATTGGCGGAAATTGAGCGCCGATTTCAAGGGCTTCAGCGTAGGCGTTGATGGTTTGCTGGCTTTTGGCTCCTCTTGGGTATATGAACTGGTCCCAGCTTAGATCTGAAATATTAACTTCCATCGGCTCTCCAGAACAATGTATACCAAGGTGTATTTCTCTGTCCAACATTATAAATTATTAGGAATTGCCTTCTATCTCTTTAATTATCATTTTTATCTGTTCCGGTTTAAACCATTCTGCGTGGCTTGTTTTTACATCATTTTTTTTGACTTTTCCTTTGTAATATGCTCTTAGTTTAGGGGCATATTCTTTCTCCCAGTTCTTTGAATTAAATAAAAGCACATTGCCATAATAGGGTATGGGCATGTAGGGGTTTTCTGCGCATGCCTTATAAAAAACATTTTCCATGAGCCTGAACTGTATTGCTTCGGGAACAGGCTTTCCCAGTTTAATATAAAGGCGTTCCTGAATACTATCCAGAGAAATGTAATAATCACGAATTCTGTTTTTTATTCTTGAATTAATTTTTTTTAATATATATGCAACACCAAATTCATTTATTTCATTTATTAGTTCCTTTACAATAGATGGCATACCCTTAGTTTGTTTCCTTGTGATCAAATCTGTTTCTTTTTTATCAAAATTCTCATCAATTATAACAAGCAACTCAACTTCTTTATTCATATTTATAAACTGACATGCAACTTCATGGGCTACAATGGCATTCTGGCATGAACCCATAATGATATAAGGACCGGATGGGAAAAAATGAATGATGTCATTAATACATTTCTGGGCAAGCTGCCAGACATCAAGGGAAGGGGTCTGGTCCTTTTCAATATCATAAAAGTGAATAAAAATAGGAGCATGGTAAAAAGGATGTCCCTTGAGATCCGCTTTTTTATATGCCTGGGCACTGCCCACGGAATTGCCAATTAAAATTATGGGTGTCTGGTTTCCCTTTTTACTGATTAATCTTTTGGTATTAACCTGTGAAAGTTGAATTTCTTTTTCAATTGTTTTAGCAAGTTTTCTTATTGTTGAAGATTTAAAAACAGCAATCACAGGAATGGAAACATTAAACTTTTTTTCAATGGCACTGACAAGTTTAATTGCATAAAGTGAGGAACCTCCAATATCAAAAAAACTGTCGTCCGGCCCTGGAACTTCAAAATTAAGTATAGTCTCCCAGATTGTTTTCAAATCTTTTTCATATGGATTGTCAAAAAAATCGCTGTCTGTGCTTACAACAGATACTTTTGATGATTCAGGTATTTTTAGAGCCTTATAATCAATTTTGCCTGAAGAGGTATAAGGAAGAGAGCCTGTAATAATTAATAATGATGGAACCATGTATGCGGGTAACTTGGATAAAAGCCATGCCCTGAACTCTTTTATGGAAAAGTCTGCTTTATCTTTTTGACTCACCACAAGAAATGCTGCAATGGTTATATTATCATCAGAATCTTTTGAAACAGCTATTGCACATTCTGAAACAGAATCGTGAAGTAAAGCTGTTTTTTCTATTTCACCCGGCTCAACCCTGAATCCCCTTATTTTTATCTGCCGGTCAATTCTTCCATAAAAAAGGATTCCGTCTCCGGCAAGCATTTCCACATAGTCACCGGTTTTAAAAAAAGTTGTTTCCTTGTTCAGGTTTTTAAATTTTACAAAAGATTTAGCGGTAAGATCTTCTCTGTTTAAATATCCTCTTGCAGTCTGGGTGCCCCCAATATAGAGTTCTCCCATGGTGCCTGGTAAAGCTGGCTGTTGAAACTGGTTTAATATACATAAACTGACATTAGGGAATGGTGCGCCAATGGATACTTTTCCTTTTACAGATCCGGATGAAAGGTCTGCCCATGTTACTGCAACAGTTGTTTCTGTGGGGCCATAGGTATTGATCAGCCTTATATTTGAATTAACATTGTTATTCCATTTTTCTACCTTATCGGAATTTGCTTCATCTCCTCCAATTATTATCAGCCTTATATCTTCGGGCATGGTTAATGAATCACTCTCATCGGCGAGCATATGCCAGTACGACGTGGGAAGATCAAGCACTGTAAGACTGTTTTTTCTGCAGAAATCAATAAATTGAGAGGGCGTATGGACAACACCTCGGGGTTTCATTACAAGAGTTGCCCCTGAAAAAAGAGTGGGAAATATCTCTTCTGCTGATGCATCAAAACTGATTGATGCAAACTGTAGAATCCTGTCATGCGCTCTAATGTCATAAATTTCGCTTGCAGATCGTGTGAATGCAACTAAAGAACTATGCTCCACCATTACCCCTTTGGGTTTTCCCGTTGATCCTGACGTATATATTATATATGCCATGTTTTCAGGTGTTATAATAGTGCTGGGGTTGGCTGCATCCATTTTCTTTATTTGGGCCATCTCTTTATCAAACAGAATAATACGAGCACCTTTTGGATTTAGTCTATGCTCGTGGACTTTTAATGTGATAATAATCTCAGGAGCGCAATCATCAATAATATAATTTATTCTTTCATCAGGATAATCAGGATCAAGCGGAACATATGCACAGCCGGATTTTAATACCCCAAGAATAATTGCAATTAGATTTGCATCCTGTTCAAGCATAAGAACAACTTTTTTTTCAGGCATTGCACCAAGCTTTATGAGTAAATTGGCTATTTGATTTGCATATATGTTTAATTCGCCATAAGTCAAACTGTTTTTATGGTCAGTTACAGCTATTGTACCTTTGTTTAGTGAAGCCTGTATTTCAATAAGATGATGTATGCAGCTGTCAGGTCTGGTATGGATCTTATGGGTGTTTAATCTTTGGGCAATTTCCTTTTTTTCCTGGTTCGTTAATATAGAAATATCTATGAGCTTCGGATCAATATTTTCAGAAATTTCTCCCAGAAAGGTGGTAAAATGTCCAAGTATTTGTTTTATTGTACCAGCATCAAATCGCCTTCTGTCATACTCTATGACAGCAGAAAGCTCATCAACTCCTCTTATAGTTAAAAAAAGAGAGGCCGGAGTTCTTTCAAGCAAAGACACATTGGAGCAGGAAATTTTTTCTTTGTGCCCCTCAAGTGCCGCGTCAATGGAGTGATAATCATAGGCAAAGAAAATATCAAACAGAGGACTGCCTCCCTTAACCTGGCTCCATGCATGTATATCTGAAAGTGAACTATGTTCAAAATCACTTATTTTGATCCATTCGTTTCTAATCTCGCTTAAGAATTTTAAAAGATTTTCCTGGGGATTTATTTTGATTCTTATGGGAAGGGTATTTATATACAAGCCTGTATCATCGGCTCCGTTTTCTCTCCAACGCCTGACAGATCTTGTTGTGCCAAACACAATGTCCTTTTTCCCTGTATAATGGCTTAAAAGCACAGCCCATACGCCCATTAACAGGGAATTAATTGTAATGGAATTTTTTTCGCATATTTTCTTTAAAATCGATGTTGTGCCATAAGAAATCAGGGCCTTTTGATTTCCTGTTGTTATGGCTATGGAAAATTCCTGTCTTCTACTTTCTCTAATAGCTGTTTTTTGAAGATTAAAAGGAAGATCAAGTGGCTCTGTAAAACCTTTTAGCTGTTTTTCCCAGAAAGCTTCTGCCTTTGATTCGGCCTGTGGCTTGTTCAACCATTCGATATAGTTTTTAAATAATCCCGACGGGATCATTTCAGCATTTGGGTTATGGTATATTAAAAACAGGTCTTTTAATATGGAAACCATGGTTCTTCCATCAGCAATGGCGTGATGGAAACTCCAGACACAGGTGTATTGATTTTTATCTGTTTTCAAAAGCGCTATTCTAAAAAGAGGGGGATTGGAAAGAGAAAATCCAAGTCTCCTATCAGCTTGAAGAAACATATCCAGGAATTCATCTGTTTCAGGTTTAGATAGGTTGCTCCAGTCATTGAATTCAATATTTACTTCATCAATCAGTGCAACATACTGGAGTGGCTGATCTAAATCTTTCCATACAAATCCCAACCGCATAATTTCATGGTGTTTAATAATTTTTTGCCATGCTTTTGTAAAACGTTTAATATCAATATCCTGGTTAATATTCAACACAATCTGTTCTATATAAGAACCAGCCCCCTGGGGAGATCTCAGCGTTTCCATGAGCATGCCGTGCTGCATGGGGGAAATTGGGAAATGGTCCAGATGTAATAGGGTATTTATTTTTGCTTTTGGCTTATCAATTGCATTTTCTATGATTTGATTAAAATGTTGCCTTACCTGTTTTATTCTTTTTTGTGTAAAAATATCTGTTCTGTATTCAAACCAGCCATTCAGTCCTGATTCATTCTCAAAAAGCTCAAGTGTTATATCACAATTTGCTTTTCCCATATCAACATGTATATATTCAGTTTTAGTTTCCGGCAAATCAAGATCTGGAAAATCCATTGTCTGCATAAGAAACATTGATTCAAAAACTTTTTCACGCTGGCTTGTCTCCTGGGATAAGCGGTTAATTTTTTGAAAAGGAATATTCTTATATTTGAATATCTCTACAAGATTCTTTTTAACACTGATCAAAAAAGAGTTTAAATTTTGATCGGGTTTAATAATATTTCTTATGACAAGTGTGTTCATTAAAAAACCGATTAAAGGTTCTGTCTCAATCCTGTCGCGCCCGGCATATGCAATCCCGGTAATTTGATCATTTTGACCGGTTTCGGCAAAGAGAAGAATCTGAAAAAGAGCGAGAAGAACAGTAAAAGGGCTTGTCTTGTTTTCCAGCGCAAGCTTTTTTATTTTATCATATGTTTTAATATCAATTTGCACTGGGAAACACGCCCCAGATAAATCCCGGGAGGCTCTGTTATAATTTTGAGGAAGATCTTTTAAATAAGATGTAAAAAATGCTCTTGCTTTTTCCCAGTCATAATCAACTTCAGAGGTTTTGGCAAAAACATAATCATGATATGAGAATTCAAGCTCCAATAACTTTACAGAATCTCCTTTAACAAGGCTGCTGTAAATTTTGCTGAGTTCCTGAGCAAACAAACCAGCAGACCAGCCGTCAAATATAATATGATGAAAAGTAAAACATATAACACAGGTCAACTTCCCTGTTATTAAAAGATCCGTTCTAAAAACAGGACCTGTTTCAAGATCAAATTTTTCTTTTGTTTTATCAAGAATCCATTTATTTATTAGATCAGGGTTGTTCTCTATATGATCAATTTTATAGTGAACAGGTTTATTTTTATCATTATTAAAATTACTTTCCTGTTTTTGAATGATAATATCATTTTCGATCAAAAATAGTGATCTTAAGGCAATATGGCGATTTTTTATTATTTCAATGGATTGTTTGAGAAGATCGAAATCTAATTTGCCAGTGATATTATAAACAAGGGGTATATGGTAAGAAGATGTGCCAGGGTGGATCTGTTCAAAAATCCAGATCAGATTTTGATCTTCTAAAAGCGGTATATACTCTTTTTTATCACTTCTGATTTTATTGAACAGAGATTTTTCTAAAATATCTTTATCTGCCTTTTTGCCATTTTTCTCTGTAAAAAATTTTGAAAAATCTTTTAGCTGAGAATGTTCGAACAGAGTATTGATTGCAATATCTTTTGAGAAAAGCCTGTTCAATCTGGATAAGATTTTTACTCCGGAAATAGAATCGCCTCCAAGAAGAAGGAAATCATCATTCCTGTATATCGGGCTGATGCTGAAAAATTTTTCCCATATTTCTGCAATTTTTTCTTCTGTCTTAGTCTGGGGTAATTCCTGATCAAGAATCTCCAGATCATTTCTTTGTATAAGATCTTTCTTATCTATTTTATCCTGGGATGTCTGGGGCATTTTTTCCAGGAAGATAACAGCCGATGGCAGCATATATATAGGCAGTTTGGTTTTTAAGAATTCAATCAATTTTTCCTGATCAGGATTAGAGTCGATATAAGCTGTTAATATTTTTCGTTTTGTCTTGTTTTCCTTTAGAACAACTGCAGTTTGAGATATTCCGGGAAACTCCTTGATGACATTCTCAATCTCCCCTGGTTCAATGCGAAATCCCCTGAGTTTAATCTGAAAGTCTTTTCTGCCGCCAAACATTATATTACCTGTTTTTAATCTGGTTCCAAGGTCACCGGTTTTATACATAAATCCAGGCAAATCATCTGAAAAGGGATTTTTAAGAAAATTTTTTGCCGTTAGAGATTTTTCCCTGAGATACCCGTCAGCAACCTGAATACCTGCAATATAAAGTTCACCTTTTTCTCCATCTTTCACAGGTTTTTCTGATTCATCAAGGATATACACTTTTAAATTATTAACTGGTTTTCCAATGGGAGCATTACCAGGATTGTCCGGGTAATCCGGGACATCATATAATGTTGCACAAACAGTTGCTTCTGCAGGCCCATATCCGTTAACAAGGCAAAGGCCGGGAGTATTCCTTTTAATGCTGCATAAAAGTGTTTCAGGAATGGGTTCTACCCCGGTTAATATCCGTTTAAATAAAACAGGTTTTTTTAATTGATTTTCTGCAAGATCGGCAATCATAAAAGGAGGAATATAAGCGCTTGTAATATTACTTGTTCTTAGCCATTGAATAAATTTATCAGCATCTGATCTAACCTGGCTGTCAGGAATGAAAAGAGATGCACCAGATAATAGAGCTGACCAGATTTCATAAACTGAACCATCAAAATTCATATTTGTCCAGAAAGAGCATTTGTCATTGTTATCAAGTGAGCAGCGTTGCTGGAAATCGTCAAGAAGATTAATAACCGCTTGATGTTTTATTGGTATTCCTTTTGGTTTGCCGGTGGAACCGGATGTATATATAACATATGCAAGGGAATCGGGGGAAATTTCTTCTGTCCATGGACATAAAACCTTATTATGAGATTCTTCTGATCCATTTTTAATAAAATCCGGAGAATCAAGCAGAGTGTCAGAGATCAATAATTCAATATCTATATTTTTAAAATCAGCTTTACTGGAACTTGATGTGATAATTATATAGGGTTTTGAATTATCAAGGATCTCCCCTGTTCTAGAAAGCGGATCATTAATATCAAGGGGAAGATACCCATGCCCGGCTTTCAAGACCCCAAGCATTGAGACTATCGCTTCAATACTTGAAGGCATATACAGGGCTATTATACTGCCGGGTTTTTTGTGCTTTGCCCTGAGTCGACAGGCAAGACAGTCTGATGCAAAATCAATCTGTTTATAGGTCATTGATTTTTTATTGTGGGTGACTGCTTTGTTATCAGGGTAGCGTTTTACAATTGATGAAAAAATAGACGTGATCGTTTTCTTTTGTATCATTTTATAACTCCAGTTCTAATCTCCCCAATATAGTCAATCACCGCATATGTGAAAAGGCAGATTCCAAACATTTCCAGGGTTTCCTCCATAGTCACTAAAATCGTATACTGCAAATTCATCCAATTTCCAGCCTGGTCAATGGGTCCTTCCAACAGTTCGAAACCGATGGCAGAACCAGCATATATTGCACAGGAAATTATAAAAAGATTGCGGGTTTTAACCGGCAGATTAAAGAGAAATTTCAGGTAAACGATTCCCATGAGCATCAAAGCGATTCCCGCCGGAATGATCCACGAATAGTAAAAAATACCGCTTAGTTCAAGTAAATGGGAGGTTGGCCCCATTGACTTTTCGTGCAGTTCAAAGGCTTCATCCATGGCCAGGTAAAAGAATGCCAGGGATAATAGAGCCCAAAGCCATTTGTAATTATCGCCTTTCTTAAATTTCTGTTTGCTGAGATAATAGAGCAGTGCCGATGCATACAACAGCAACAGGGCAGACCAACTCGTGGGAAGGTTATTTTCATACTCCATATTGAGTAATCGGACAAAAAACTTATTTTCCGGGAAATCTAATCCAAACTGAGCAACTATTACAGCTATATTTAATATTAACATTACACATGTAATGCCTAGGGTCACTAAAAAAGATTGTTTGGCTGAAAATTCAATTTTCATTTTATTTTACTTCCTTTTGCATTTGAATATTTAATGAGTTTTATAATTTTTTAAACCAATTATTAAATTCCCCATAAAATTTCTGAACAATCTTTGAATTCAGTATCTGGGTAAGCAGTGCGGAAAAGATGGGAATCCTGGGTAGCACAATCAAATCATAGAGTAATCGTTTTTTCATGCCCCAGTTTTTGTGCCAGTCGCAGTCGGCAACGCAGTTTATTTCGTCCACATCCCCTTCCCTGCAGGCATTTTCAATAACTTTGTTGAAAAGCAGATTTCCGGGCGTACAAAAAGAATATTCCTCATCATAGCCTATTTTGAGCAGGTACAAGGTGCGGTTTATCCGAATGCCATACTGTGCAGTAATTGTCTTATCACCCGTCTCAAGGAAATTCCATTCCATCCATCCATACTTCTGGAAACGTTCAGCCGCTATGGCATGCAACCTGGAATTGGCGGCTACTGCTTTGATGGAGGATTTTTTTGTTCCTTTCCAGCCACGATCTTCAGCATCCTCGAAACGCTTCATGTTTTCCGCTGAAGAACGCTTATCTTCGCGGAAAAAAAACCTTACGTCCTCCAATCCAGCAAGTTTGCGGGTTCGCCGTTTGAGCTGCCGTTGAAACCCGGATGAAAGATCGGCATGATATTTTTCATAGTCACCGGAAAGCGGAATATAATTTTCACCTCTGGAAAGTTTTTTAATAGCCCGAAGTTTTTTCCTGGGCCGATTCATGTAGAGCATCGAAGGCGAGTGGTCCGGCATTTCCCGAAAACGGATGAGCGGCCAGGTCCAGGGAATACAGGAAAGATAATCAACAAATAACTCCAGAATTTCCTCACGTCCTCGCAATGTCAGGCAATCAACCGCACTGGTGTGGAAAACATTATAGGGGGTCTTAAAGCAAAGCAGCGACAGCCCGAACATACTGAACGATTTTACGGCAATGAGTGGAAATACCCCGAACAGCCGTTCCCCCTTATAGGCAAACAGACAAAGCCAGGTTTCCGATGGTAAAATTTGTGTCTCAAAAAATGCGCTTATCAGCGGATATGAAAGCATGGGGGAAGCAGCTGTTGACTGAAGCAGCAAATCTGCCCAGGCATCCGCATGCGGCTCCAGTTCCTGAATAGACCTGACATCGACAATGCGCATATTATCAGGGGGATTGAACTCCCAGCGCTCTGGGAGCAATTTTCCCAAGTTATGTTTGCCAATATTCATTGGTCAACATATAACTCCGTCCTTTCGATTACAATAAATAATCAAGAGAACTAATCCTAAAGTGTATTTGTTACTGATTTTATAAAAAATGAGCAACAATTGGATCATATCTTTTTTTGTAATTTTCCCAACATCTTTTTTGCATCTGCTATCAGTCTGGAATCTTCATCAGGTGCCATACATTTGTTAATCGCTTTTATTGCTGAATCATAGTTTCCCTGACTTTCATAGATGCGTGCTATAAGTAAATTGGTATTTTTCATGGAAGGTCGTAATTTAAGAACTCTTTGTGCATTTATTAAAGCTTCATCATATAGTTTTAAATCAAAGAGCACTTCAGATAGTGTATAATATACATCTGGAAAAGGAAGATTTTCAGATAATAATACTTTGCCATG
>Ga0180009_10006796_pt1 | contig 11887 bp, 12 predicted proteins | sample OS_PC_MetaG_FD_123537 | JGI IMG/M metagenome (GOLD analysis project Ga0180009, IMG submission 123537) | Groundwater microbial communities from the Aspo Hard Rock Laboratory (HRL) deep subsurface site, Sweden - OS_PC_MetaG | ecosystem: Environmental > Aquatic > Deep subsurface > Groundwater...
AAATACAATAGTCAAAAATATTTACGTTAAATATAAAGAAAAAATTGATGGGCTCGGCTTATTTGGTAGGGAATTTTATTTAAATACAATATTATCTATCAACGCATCAAATAAAATTCGCAACATTCAAAGAAAAACCCTACTCTATAAAACCAAGGTTGAATACGGAAACTGGACGATAAATCACATTGTTGGATGTATGCATGGCTGTAAGTTTCCTTGTTACGCCCGCATGATGGCAAGAAAATTCGGATGGGTTAAAGATGATAAAGACTGGCTAAAACCGAGATTGGCCGAAAATGCATTAGATCTTTTAGATAAGGAAATACCGAAGTACAAAAAAGAGATTGATTTCGTTCATCTCTCTTTTATGACTGACCCATTTATGTACGATTTTAAAAAAAAAGATTTAGTGCCTGAAATAAAAAAACTGACCTTAGATATCATCAAAAAGCTTAACGGAGAGAGTATAAAAGTAACTACATTAACAAAAGGATTTTATCCTGACGAGATAACTAATGGAGGGTTTTTAAAAAATAACGAATACGGAATAACTCTGGTTTCCTTAAATGAAAAATTCAAACGGGAATACGAACCTTTTTCTGCTCCTTATGAATTGAGGATATCCTCTTTGAAAAAACTCCATGACGCTGGCTTGAAAACCTGGGTTAGTTTGGAACCGTATCCCACGCCTAATTTAGATGAAGAGGCAGAAAATATTGAACAACTGTTGAGTAAAGTCGGCTTTGTTAATAAAATAATCTTTGGAAAATTGAACTATAATGTCAGTTCTTCTAATTTTTTACACAATGAAGATTTTTACGAGCGAATAGCTGGAAAAGTCATAAAATTCTGTAAGGAAAATAACATTGAATTTCATATAAAATTAGGAACTCCCTTGAGCAGGGATGCGACAAAAAACATTTTTAAAAACTAATATTTAAGAATAATAAATATCGTAACTTAGGGAGCGAATTCATCCGACCCACAATCTTTTCGGGTTCGATAAATCGAACCCCTACATGAAAAATATGAAAAAATACTTTAATTACCATAAGGGAGAGGGGTTTATTGAGGGATGCCGGCTTTCCGCGCTGGCGGAGAAGTACGGCACGCCCCTTTACGTCTACAGCGAAAAGACAATCCGGGAAAGCGTTCAACGATTTCAGAAGGCCTTCTCCAAAATTGCGCCGATAATCCGTTACAGTTGCAAGGCAAATTCTAATCTCCACCTGCTCAAAATCCTGAAAGAGACCGGCTGCGGCGCCGACGTAATCTCGCCTGGAGAACTGACCATCGCCCTGGCCGCCGGGTTTGCGCCGCAGGATATCGTCATGGGCGGAGTAGGTAAAGGAGAAGACGAAATTGAATTCGGTCTGAAAAAGGGTGTTTCTTTTTTCAGCGTAGAGTCCCTGCCGGAACTCGCCACCTTGAACCGCCTGTCTTCAAAACAAAAAGGGGAGATTACCGCGCTCCTCCGGCTCAACCCGGACATTGCGGCCGGCGGACATCGCTATATTTCCACCGGCAAGAGGGAGGATAAGTTCGGTCTGACTGAAGCAGAGGTTGTTTCGGTTCTAAAAAAACCGTCTGACTTTCCGCACCTTAAAATTGGCGGACTCCACTTCCACCTCGGCTCCCAGATAGACTCCCCGGAGCCATACTTGAAAGCAATTAAAGAGGCGGAGCGGCTCCACAAAATCTATCCCTTCCAATTCCTGGACCTGGGCGGCGGATTTCCCGTCACATACGATAAAGAAATGGCTGGAATTGAGGTTTTCGGTAAGGCGATTTGTGGAGCAGTTAAAAAAATGGGGCTGCAAATCATCTTTGAACCGGGCCGACACTTCATCGCGCCGGCCGGTTTCCTGCTGACCCGGATTATCTACCGCAAGAACCGCCCCCACAAGAGATTCCTGGTAGTTGACGCCGGAATGAACGACCTCATCCGACCATCGCTTTACGAGGCCTGGCATAACATCCGAACAGTCCGGGAATTGAAAGGCAAAAAAAATTCTTTTGAAATAGTCGGTCCGGTCTGCGAATCCGGCGACTTCCTGGGAAAAGAACGGCTGCTACCTGATACGATTAAAGAAGGCGACCTTCTCCTAATAGGCGAAGCCGGCGCTTACGGTTTTGCGATGTCGTCCAATTACAACGGACGGCTGCGTCCGGCTGAAGTTCTGGTCACCGGAAAAAAGAGCCGGATTATCCGAAAACGGGAAACGCTGGCAAATTTAACAGAGCAATTTACTTGAGGTGTCATTGCAAGGCCGAAGGCCGTGGCAATCCAAACCTTAAAAAACGAGATTGCCGCGCAAACTGCGCCCCTTTCCAATCCTATGGAAAGGGGACCCGTGCAATGACAAACGTGTAAATATGTTAAAGATTGCGGTAGTCGGCGCCGGGCACATGGGGGAAGGCCACATCAGGGTCTATTCCCGCAAGCCCGGCGTAAAACTTGCGGCCATCGTAGAGCCGGACGAGGCCCGGGGCAGGCGGCTGGCAAAAGAATATGGGACAACGTGGTTTGCCGACTACCGGGAAATCATTCCGGAGGTAGATGCGGCCAGCATCGCGGTTCCTACGAACCTGCACCATCTGATTGCAGCGGAATTTCTCTCGGCCGGAAAACCAATCCTCCTGGAAAAACCGATTGCCAGCACCGCGGAAGAGGGGGAGGAACTGGTCCGCATTTCACGCCGGAATAACGTGCCGCTTCAAATTGGTCACGTAGAACGTTTTAACCCGGCGGTGCAGCAACTGGCAAAAGAATTGAAAACGCCAAAATACATGGAAATCCACCGGATGGGGCCTTTCAAGGGACGGGGCATTGAAGTGAGCGTAGTGGCAGACCTGATGATTCACGACATTGACCTGGTCCTGGACCTGGTTAATTCTGAAATAAAAGAGGTAAGCGCTCTGGGGCTTTCCGCTTTCACCAGTAGCGCCGACATCGCCACCAGCCGTCTGATCTTCGCCAACGGTGTAGTGGCCAACCTTACGGCCAGCCGCATCAGCGACCAGAGTCTGCGTAAAATCCGGGTCTTTGAAGTAGATAAATACTGGTCTCTGGACTGCGAACGCCAGGAACTGGTCTGTTACCGCAAAAACCCGGACGAATCCTGGCAAACAAAAGAAAGACCGGGTTTATCTGACCTGATTATCAGGGAACCAATGGCTGTTGAAAAAGCGGAAACCCTGAGTCTGGAAATAGACTCTTTCCTGAAAGTAGTGAAGGAGGGAGGAGAACCAATGGTTACCGGAAACGACGGTCTATCTGCCTTGAAGGTAGCGCTGCGGATTGATTCTCTAATAAAGGAGGGAAAAACAAAATGATTGACCTGACCGCAAAAAAGATCTTCCTGACCAAAGGGGTTGGCCGGGACCGGGAGAAACTGACCAGTCTGGAACGGGCGCTCCGGAACGCCGGCATCGCGCCTTTTAATCTGGTCCCCATCACCAGCATCTTCCCGCCGGGCGCCAGGTTAATCAGCCGGGAATCTGGTTTGAAACTGCTGGACCCGGGCCAGATTCTTTTCTGCGTAATGAGCAAAAATTCCACCAACGAACCACACCGGCTCATCACCTCTTCCATCGGAGTCGCCCTTCCGAAAAGCCCGCACAGCCACGGCTACCTTTCCGAATTTTCCGGCTTCGGCCTGACCGACGAAAAAGCCGGAGATTACGCCGAAGACCTGGCCGCCCAGATGCTGGCCACTACCTTAGGCGTGAAGTTTGACCCGGACAGCAGTTACGACGAAAAGAAACAGGTCTGGCGGCTGAGCGACCAGATTGTTAAAACGACTAACATTACCCAATCGGCCATTGGCGATAAAAACGGCCGTTGGACAACCGTTGTTTCAGCCGCGGTATTGATTCTGTAAAATGGAAATCCCTTACACTTTTGCCGGGCTTCCGCCGCTGCCGCTGGAAAAGGCGCGGGTGGCAATCCTGCCGGTTGCTTACGACGGCACCACCTCTTATCAGGCCGGAACCCGTTTCGGCCCCCAGGAGATAATCCTGGCCAGCCGGTTTCTGGAGATGTACGACGAATCCCTGGGTTTTGAACCGTCTGACCTGGGAATCGCCACCCTGCCGGAACTCTGGCCAGACCTTTCCCGGCCGGAAGCCGCAGTGAACGAAGTGGAAAAGTACGTTACCAAAATTCTAAAAAAACGAGTTTTCCCGGTCATTTTGGGTGGGGAGCATTCAATAACCGCAGGCGCAGTAAAAGCATTTTACAAAATATATCCAAAACTCTCGGTCTTGACCCTGGATGCGCACGCTGACCTGCGGGAAACATACCAGGGAACCAGGTATAACCATGCCTGCGTCAGCCGCCGGATAATGGAAATGGGGATCCCGACCACCATCATGGGCGTCCGCTGTATCCCCTCCGAAGACCTGCCGCTGCTTTCACCCCCTCTTTCCCTCCCCCCTCGAGGGGGAGGTGTAGGTGGGGGAGCAAAACTGAAGGTTATCTGGGCGGAAAAACTGAAAGAAAAAAAAGATTGGCTTTCCCTAATATCGGCCAACCTGACCGAATATGTCTATCTTTCCATAGACCTGGACTTCTTTGACCCGGCTGAAGTCCCGGCGGTGGGAACACCGGAACCAGGCGGGTTAGGATGGTCCGAAACAAACCGTTTTCTCCGCCGGTTGGCGCAGAAACACCGGGTGGTCGGCTTTGACGTTGTGGAACTGAACGGCGGCCTGCATCACACTCCATCTTCCTATTTTGCCAGCCGGTTGGTTTACCGCCTGATTGGATTATGCAACAAAAAATCATAAAAGGGGCGGCGTAAATGGGCGGCGTAGTTGACAGTAACTTTCAGGTAGTTTAAAATATTCACTTATAACTATACTTACAATTTCTTTAATTTCACGGTTGTTTACAACAACAAAACGGAGGAAAGAGAAATGGCGGATTTGCAGAAGATTGCGGACAGCGTAATCGGTGGAAAAGCGGCCGATGTAAAAAGTCTGGTCACCTCCGCAATAAGCGAAGGCGTGCCGGTAGAAGATATTCTTAAGAAAGGTCTTATCGCCGGAATGGACGTAGTGGGGACCAAATTCCGCGCCAACGAATTTTACGTGCCGGAAGTATTGATTGCGGCCCGGGCGATGCATGCGGGCATGGACATTCTTCAGCCCCTTTTGACCAAGGCCGGCATAAAGCCGTTGGGTAAGGTTGCAGTCGGCACGGTTAAAGGCGACCTTCATGACATCGGCAAGAACCTGGTCGTAATGATGTTGAAGGGCGGCGGGTTTGAGGTGATGGACCTGGGAATAGACGTTCCGGAAGAAAAGTTCGTGGCCGCAGTCAAAGAAGGCGCTCAGGTCATCGGACTCTCCGCCTTGTTGACCACCACGATGACAGGAATGAAGAGCATAATTGAGGCCCTGAAGGTGGCCGGCGTTCGCAACAACGTAAAGGTGATGATTGGCGGCGCTCCGATTACCCAGGCCTACGCAGACGAAATCGGCGCTGATGCCTACGGTGAAGATGCAGCTACCGCGACAATTAAAGCCAAAGAACTGATTGGCGTAGCGTAATCTTTTCAAATTTGAACCTGGTCGGTTTATATTTACTGGTTGGCAGTTACCTTTTGGGGTCGATCCCCTTCGGTTATTTAATAGGCCGGTCCTACGGTATTGACATCCGCACGAAGGGCAGCGGCAACATCGGCGCAGCCAATATCCTGCGCGTCATCGGTAAAGGCCCGGCGGCCGCCACCTTCCTGCTGGATGCCATCAAAGGTCTTCTGCCCACAATCCTGGCCCGCCAGGCCTGCCTTTTGCCGCCCGGGTGGTGGATAATTACCATCGGTCTGGCCGCAATTATCGGTCACACTTTCTCGATATTCTTAAAGTTTAAAGGTGGTAAAGGGGTGGCAACCAGTTCCGGTGTTTTAATTGGACTCTCGCCCTTAACCGCCCTTTTTGTCCTTCTGGTCTGGCTGGCCGTCTTCGCGGCAAGCCGCATCGTTTCTTTTGCCTCTCTGGCCGCGGCCTTATCTCTGCCCCCCCTGCTCTGGTACCTGGCCAACCGTCAGCCCGCCTTTCTGTCCTTCGGCGTCCTGATTGCGGTCCTGGTCTTTCTGACGCACTGGAAAAATATCAAGCGGCTCCTCTCCGGACAGGAACCCAAAACTGATTTTCATTCAATAATTTAAGATAATACCGAGAAACTGTAGCTAAATGGAAAAAATGACAGCCGTTATCGGCGCCGGCGCCTGGGGAACAACCCTCGCCTTGCTCCTTGCCCGAAAAGGCAGGCGGGTCATTCTCTACGAAAAGTTTCCGGATTACGGAAAAGTGTTGATGAAGAAACGGGAGAATCCCAAATTTCTACCGGGAATATTCCTGCCGAATGAAATAAAAATTACCGTTTCGCTAAAAGACGTAAAAGAAGCAAATTTTTTCATCCTGGCTCCGCCGTCATTCGCCTTCCGGGAAATGGCGTCAAACCTTTCCAAAATAAAAGTGAAGGGCCCTTTTCTCATCGCCACCAAAGGCCTGGAGGAGGGGACCGGATTTCGGATGAGCGAAGTTCTGCGCTCCGAGATGGGCCAATTTGATTATGCGGTGCTCTCCGGACCAACCATCGCCCGGGAATTAGCCGCCGGCCTTCCGGCCAGCGCAGTCTGCGCCGGCGAAAACGAAAGTCTTAACACCCTCTGCCAGGACGTTCTCAACTCCGAAAAGTTCCGAATCTATACCTGCCTTGACCCGCTCGGCGTAGAATTAGGCGGCGCGCTCAAGAACCCGCTGGCAATCGCGGCCGGGATTGTAGAAGGCCTTGGCTTGGGTGAAAACACCAAGGCCGCGCTGCTCTGCCGGGGCCTGGCGGAAATGGCGCGGCTGGGAAAAGCGCTGGGCGCCCGGGAAAGAACCATTTTCGGTCTATCCGGCCTGGGTGACTTGATTACAACCGCAAGCAGCCCGGCTTCCCGGAACCATTGCTTCGGCCTCGCGATTGGCCGGGGCGAAAACCCAAAATCGATTATCGCCAGGCAGGAATCGGTGGTAGAGGGTTATTACACTATCCGGCCGTCTCTGATACTATCTGAAAAAACCGGCGTAGAGATGCCGATCTCCGCCAAGATTGCCGAAGTGCTCTTCAACGGTAAAGACCCGGCGGAGGCGGTCCAGGAACTGATGACCCGACCGCTGAAAGATGAGTAGGGGTCGGATTCATCCGACCCGCGGGCGCGATGAATCGCGCCCCTACACTTATGTCTGAAAACAAGGTATACTATAGAATTGGCGAGGTAAGCCGCAAGACCGGCATCGCCAGCCACACCATCCGGTATTGGGAGAATGAATTTTCCTTTTTCCTGAAGCCGGTTCGCAACAGCCGCGGCCAGCGCCTTTATACCGAAAAAGAACTGGAAAATATCATCCGGCTGAAGGAACTTCTCTACCGGCACGGCTACCGGATTGCCGCAGTCAAGAAGGTTCTGCGCCGGAAAGAGTCAAAAAAGGATAAGAACGGGACACCTGTTCCGGTTAAAGAACTTTTAACCGGTCTGAAACGACTGGACCGCCTTTTAACGCAGATAAAAAAAATATAATAATATGAAAATCGGGGTGCTGCTTTCCGGAAGCGGGTCAAACCTGCAGGCGATTATAGATGCGGTTAAAAACGGCTCCCTGCCGGTGGAAATCGGACTGGTCCTTTCCGACAACCCGGATGCGTTCGGATTGAGGCGCGCAGAGAAAGCCGGTATCAAAACGCGGTATATTCCGCCGGGACCGAAACGCACCGTCCTTTCTCCGGGGGCAGAGGAAAAATACGTAACCGCCCTGAAAGAAGCCGGCGTAGAGCTGGTCTGCCTGGCCGGGTTCATGCGGGTTATCAAAGATAAAATCCTCGCCGCATTTCCGGGCCGGGTCTTGAATATCCACCCTTCTATCCTGCCTTCCTTTCCCGGCTTAAAGGCCTGGAAGCAGGCGCTTGATTACGGCGTGCGGTTTACCGGCTGCACGGTCCACCTGGTGGAAAACAGCGTGGATACCGGTCCGATTATCCTGCAAGCGGTAGTGCCGGTCCGGCCGGAGGACATACCGGAAACGCTCTTAAGCCGGATTCACCAGCAGGAACATATTATTTACCCGCTGGCGATTAAACTTTTCGCCGAAGGAAAATTAGAAATTTCCGGACGACAGGTGAGGATTCTTAATCAAGTGTCATCCTGAGCCATCAACAGTGTCATCCTGAGCCGTTTTTGCGAAGGAGCTCGTACCTTAAGGACGGGATTCTTCGGCTGGCGCCTCAGAATAACACAGAGTGCACTCAGAATGACAAATTAAAGTGAAAACAACCACCAGAAAAGCAAAATTGGTTGACGCCAAAGCGATTCACAACTTGATTAATACAGCCGCGGCGAAGGGCGCGGTGGTGCCCCGGTCCCTCTCGGAAATATACGAGTCAATCCGGGACTTTCTGGTCTCCGAAGAAAATGGAAAGGTGGTCGGATGCTGTAGTCTGCACATCGCCTGGGAAGACCTGGCCGAGGTAAGGTCCCTGGTAGTTCTCCCAACGCAACAAAAAAAAGGGGTCGGCGCCAAACTCTTAAAGGCCACCTTGAAGGAAGCGGAACAACTGGCTCTTCCCAGGGTTTTTGCGCTTACCAACAAGCCGGAATTTTTTCAAAAATATGGCTTTGAGCGCATCAGCCGGAAATCCCTTCCTCATAAAATCTGGGGCGACTGCCTGAAATGCCCCAAATTCCCTAAATGCGACGAGGTGGCCTTATGGAAAAAGTTGTCTTAGCTTATTCCGGTGGTTTAGATACATCGGTCATCATCCCTTACCTGAAAGAAAATTATAACCTTTCGGTCATCGCCTGCACCGCAAATCTGGGCCAGAAGATTGACCCGGAGTTTCTGGAAAAGAAAGCCCGGAAGAGCGGCGCATCCGGGTTCTTTTTTGAGGACTTACGGAGTGAGTTCATCCATAATTATGTCTTTCCGTCCCTGGCGGCAAATGCTCTCTATCAGGGTAAATATCCGTTGGCAACTGCTCTTTCCCGGCCCCTGATTGCCCAAAAAGTGGTTGAGATCGCCCGAAAAACCGGCGCAAAATACGTCAGCCACGGCTGCACCGGCAAAGGCAACGACCAGGTCCGTTTTGAATTAACCTGGAAAGCGCTGGCCCCGGATTTAAAGATTATCGCGCCCCTGCGCGAATGGCAATTCAAAACCCGGGACGAAGAGATTGAATTTGCCAAAGAACGCGGAATACCGGTTCCGGTAACCAAAAAAAGCCCCTATTCCCTTGACGAAAACCTCTGGGGCGTCTCCATTGAGTGCGGTGTCCTGGAAGACCCGGGTATGGCGCCCCCGGAAGATGCCTACCAAATTACCGTATCTCCGGAGAAAGCGCCCCACAAACCGGTATTTGTGGAGATTGGATTTGAAAACGGCAAACCAATTGCGCTGAATGGGGAAAAACTCTCCGGCCTGGAATTGATTGCCAAACTGAATTCCCTCGGCGCTTCCATCGGCGTCGGCCGAATTGACATGGTTGAGGACCGTACCGTAGGTCTGAAGAGCCGGGAGATATACGAGGCGCCGGCAGCCACCATCCTGATTACGGCCCACCGGGAATTGGAGAAGATGGTCATCTCCCGGGGTTTGTGGGAATTAAAAGATTCCCTCTCCCCGCGTTACGCCTGGCTGGTCTATCAGGGCGCCTGGTTCTCCGAAGAAAAGGAGGCGCTGGACGCCTTCTTTGCAACCACCCAGCGTTATGTCTCCGGAAAAATCAAGGTAAAATTATATAAGGGCGGAGCGGTGGTGGTAGGGCGTTACTCGCCTCATTCCCTGTATTCGGAAGCGCTCGCCACCTACGGAAATAAAGACATTTTTGACCGCACCGCAGCCGCCGGGTTCATAGACCTGCTGGGACTGCCGCTTCTCCTGGAAGGCCGCCGCCGAAGTAAAAAGTAGATGGTAAAAATGTCATTGCGAGGGGCGAAGCCCCGCGGCAATCTCGGCCTTAACGACCTCGGTGAATTCGGTTTAATAAATCTCCTGACGAAAGGTTTTAAGCCAAACAAGGAAGTTCTGGTCGGCGTCGGAGATGACTGCGCCGTGCTCAAATACCGCCGCAACGAATATCTCCTCTGGACGACCGACCTGCTCTTTTCCGGGGTGCACTTCACCGAAGACGCCTCCCCATACTCAATCGGCTGGAAAGCCCTGGCAATAAGTATTTCCGACATCGCGGCGATGGCCGGGATACCAAAATACGGCCTGGTCTTTGTCGGACTTCCGCCGCATACAACTGTTTCTTACTCCAAAGAAATTTACCGGGGGATATCGGAATTGGCCGGGAAATACCGCGTCAAGATTGTGGGCGGGGATACTAACGCCTTTGAAAAACTGGTCATCGGAACCACGGTCCTGGGCGTCGTTGAAAAGAAGTACCTGACCCTGCGGTCAGGCGCGCAGACCGGAGATTTAATCTGCGTCTCCGGACCGCTCGGCAAAGGAAAAAAAACTCACCTTTCTTTTCTGCCTAAAGTACAGCAGGCGCGGCGGATTAAGCGCCTCTTTTCCGCCACCGCCATGATTGATATCTCCGACGGTCTCTTGAGCGATTTCACCCGAATTGCAGAAAAGAGCAGAGTCGGCGGTAAAATTTTTCTTTCTCAAATTCCCTGCGTCTCCGGTATCCGACCGGAGAAAGCGCTAACCAGCGGTGAGGAGTTCGAACTACTTTTTACCGTCAAACCGGAATACGGAAAGGCGGTTTACGAGGCCGGCTTTTTTGTGGTAGGCAAGGTCACCAGCCGTTCTTTCGGAGTTAAAGCATTTAATAACACCTCCGGCAATCTTTATAAGCCCAGCCGGAGCGGTTACAACCACTTCCCTGAGAAGTAAAGTGGTTCAAGTTTTTACCGTTCACTATTCACTGTTAACTGTTCACTGTCTTTTAGAGCCACCTCGCGGAATTGAACACTCCGCTCCCGGCGGATAGACCTTGGCAGTCTTGCGCTGCCAGGCCTGACATCCGCCTTCGCTCCGTTTTAAGAGGGGGCAGGCCCCCTCTTAATTTTCTCCCCCGGACGTGAAGGGAATCTTCCCTTCACACATCCCGGGTTCAAATCCTGAAGTTATTCAAGAGCCACCTCGCGGATTTGAACCGCGGACCTGAGCATTACGAATGCCCTGCTCTACCACTGAGCTAAGGTGGCACGCTGCTTATTTTAACATTTTCCGCTAAAAAACCGGAAATTAGCAACACTAAAAATACCAGGAGGGTAGTTAAAAAATGGAAAAGAAGATTAAGGTAACGGTCTGGCATGAATTCCGGCACGAAAAGAGTGATGAGGCGGTCAGAAAAATATATCCGGAAGGGATGCACACGGTCATCGCGTCCCACCTGAACAAACAGGAGGGAATCGTTGCCAAAACCGCGGTCCTTGACCAGCCGGAGCACGGTCTGACCCAGGAAGTTCTTGCCGGTACCGACGTTTTGACCTGGTGGGGACATATGGCTCACGCTGAGGTTTCCGATGAGATAGTCAGCCGGGTTCAGGAACGGGTGCTGGAAGGCATGGGATTGATTATCCTCCACGCCGGCCACCACTCTAAAATCTTCAAGCGGCTGATGGGTACCACCTGCAACCTGCGCTGGCGCGATGTTGGCGAGAAAGAACGGCTCTGGAATGTGGAACCCGGCCACCCGGTAACCGCCGGCATCGGTGATTACTTTGAATTGCCGCACGAAGAGATGTACGGAGAGCGTTTTGATATCCCGACCCCGGACAAACTGGTCTTCATCTCCTGGTTTGAAGGCGGGGAGGTCTTTCGCAGCGGTTGCTGTTATGAAAGAGGACACGGCCGCATCTTCTACTTCCGGCCCGGTCAC
>Ga0180009_10006797_pt1 | contig 11886 bp, 8 predicted proteins | sample OS_PC_MetaG_FD_123537 | JGI IMG/M metagenome (GOLD analysis project Ga0180009, IMG submission 123537) | Groundwater microbial communities from the Aspo Hard Rock Laboratory (HRL) deep subsurface site, Sweden - OS_PC_MetaG | ecosystem: Environmental > Aquatic > Deep subsurface > Groundwater...
GACGCAAGGCAAGTGCCTTGCCGTCAATGGTCGGTGCGAGAACAAGAACTCCATGCCCGCCGACTCGGCGAAGCCAGCCGACTCGGCCAAGCCAGCCAACTCGGGTAAGTAGCAACGAGGGGCGGTCGTGCCCCATGCCGATTCCGTGACCGACCCGGATACAACATCTGCGCCGCCTCGCCCAACAAGGCGTGATGCCCTGGCGATCGGCATGGTGAGCGCGTCGGCCATCGCGGCTCAGATCGCCTTCACCCGGCTGTTTTCGATCACCCTCTGGCACCACTTTGCCTACCTGGTCGTGGGGCTGGCCTTGCTCGGTTTCGGCATCGCAGGCGCGTGGTTGGCCACGCACCCCAGCTCGGCCAGCGAGCTCCGACTGGTGCTTGCCAAGCGATGTACCTACGGCGCCGCGGCGTCCCTGCTGGCCTTGCTCGTCGCCCTTTCTGTGCGCTGCAATCCACTCGAATTGCTTCGTAGCCCCAGCGCCGGATTCACCCTCGCGCTGATCGTCTCGCTGGTCACCATACCCTTTCTCGCCGCTGGACTCGTCATCGGCACCGCGCTTTCCGGGTTCGCGGGAAGAGCTGGCTCGGTCTACGCGGCAGACCTGATCGGCGGCGGCATCGCCGGCGCACTATGTGCCCTGCTGCTCCCCTCCCTGGGCGGGCTCGGCGTGCTGCTCGCATGCGTGCTGCTGCTCGGCGCCGCGGGCGTCCTGTTCGCCCTGTCCACGCCCCACCTCCGAACTTCCATCGCCATCGTCGTCGCCTTGACCCTCGTCGGTCTCGCGATCTTCCAGGATGAAGACGCCTGGGTCGTGCCTGCCCCCACCAAGGAGCTCGGGCTCTACCACCGTCCCGAAATCGGCCAACGCGTTGTCGAACACCGCGTGTGGACCGCACACGGACGCATCGATGTCGGTCGTGAGTTTCGCGCTCCGCCCTTCGTCGCCGGTGAGGTCAATGTTGGCGCCGGGCGATGGCGCTCCCACCCGCTGACCCAGGATGGCGCGGCACCTACGGCGATCCACGCGGTCGACGAGGATCCCGCCGAGCTCACGTTCTTGCCCAATTCATCGACGGCGGCGATTTGGGCGCTGCGAGGCGCTACGTTTGCTCGTCGCTCCGAGCAAGCGGACGGCGGCCCCGAGGTTCTGGTCATCGGGGTGGGTGGCGGCATCGACGTGACGATGGCTCTCGCGTTTGGGGCATCGCACGTCACCGGGGCGGAGATCAACCCGGGCATTCTTTCGTTGCTGACGGGCAAGTACGGCAGGTACGCGGGCAATCTCGCGCAGCGGCCCGAGGTCGACCTGATCCAATCCGAGGGACGTGCGTTCGTCCGCGGCACCGATCGAACGTTTGACGTCATTCAGCTTGCGGGTGTGGACACGTTCACGGCGTTGTCGAGCGGGGCCTACTCGGTGGCGGAAGCTTACGTTTACACGGCCGAGGCGTTCGAGGACTACTTTGCCCACCTGCGTCCCGGCGGATGTGTGTCGGTGTCTCGGCTGATTCTGCAGCCGCCGCGGGAGACGCTGCGACTGGCCGTGACCGCGACCACCGTGCTCGAAGCGCGCGGAGTCGAAAATCCATCGCGCCATGTGGCGGTGCTTCGCGCCAAGAAGTGGGCGACGTTGTTGGCGTGCGAGTCGCCGATTCCCGACGAAGGTCTCCAGCGGCTTCGCGACTTTGCCAAGCGCGCAGGCTTCTCGCTCGCCTTCGATCCCGGTGACCCCAAGGACGATCCATTCGGGCACGCGCTCGCCGGCTCGCGGGTCGAACGAGCTGCCTACGTCTCGGCCTATCCGTATCGCGTTGCACCCGCCACGGATGAGTCGCCCTTCTTCTTCAACTACTATCGATGGAGCCACCTGGCCGCGGTGCCTCAGCTCGCGAGCACGGAGTTGGTGTACGGCACCACGGTTCCTATCGGCCACGCGGTGCTGTTGTTGACGCTGTTGGTCACTGCCGTGGCGGCGGCGATCGGTGTGCTGCGGCCTTTGCGAGGGAGTGCAGGGCGGGCGCGCTGGGTTCACGGCCTGTACTTCGCCGCGCTCGGCGTGGGGTACCTGCTGATCGAGATCGCGTTCATTCAGCGATTGACCTTCTTCCTGGGGCATCCGACCCGGGCGATGACCGTGGTGCTCAGCGCGCTGTTGGTGTCATCCGGCATTGGGGCCGCGTTGTCGCGGCGGATCGGAGCGTCGAATCGTTCGAGCGTGGCGTTGTGGCTGGTGCCTGTTGGTGCGATCGCGGTGGCCGCCGCCAGCTTCTGGCTGCTGCCACGATGGGTGGGGATGGGGTACAGCGCACGCGTCGTAATTTCCCTCGCACTGGTCGCGCCGCTGGGGGTGCTGATGGGCATCCCGTTCCCCCTCGGACTCGAGCGACTCCGAAGTCGCGGCGATGCGCTGGTTCCCTGGGCGTTCGGGGTGAACGCCTTCTTCACGGTCATCGCCGCCGCGGTCGCCCCCTTGATGGCGCTCGAGACCGGGCTGTCCGCGCTGTTGGTCGTCGCGGCGTGCGCTTATGCGGTGGTTGGCGTCGCTTGGCGACGATGGCCGTAGCTGGTCTGCGACGACCGGTTTGAGACGGCTTACCCTTCCCGGGGCTCGACGTGGATGACCACGCGCCCGATGTCGGGGAGCCGTTCGCGGAGCATCCGCTCGAGTCGCTCGGTCGTTTCGTGGGCCGCGGCCACCGTCTCATCCGCGTCCATCACGCAGTGAAAGGAAACGGATAGCGTGCCGCTGTCATCGCTCACATCGATGGAGTCCGGTCGCCAGTTCCCTCCGCCGCAATGCTCTTCGGCCATCTCCTCGATGACTTCGCGTACGTGCGTTGCGTCCACCGGCCGAGTTGCCGCGTCCCGCGCGATGGGCTCGATATGCGTAACCACCCGGCCCAGCTCGGGTCGCCGCTCCAACAGTTCTTCCTCGAACGCCGACGCCATCTCGTGGGCCTCATCCACCCGGAGCTCCGATGGAAGCTCGATGTGAACCTCCAGGACCCGCTCGTCTCCGACCTTTCGAACGACGATGTCGTGGGCGTGGATGCCGCGGCGATGGGCCACGCGACGCACCATCGTGGGCAATTCCTCGTTGCCTTCCTCGGCGGGGGAGACGTGCACCACCACATCGGCCTTCGGCATCGATGCTTTGACCGAGGCTTCCACGCGATGTGCCACGTCGTGGGCGCGTTCCAAGCCAGCGTCAGCTTCGGTCGTGATGGTGATGTCGGCGAAGATGTCGGGGCCGGCCTTCCTGACGCGCACCTTGCGAACGGACTTCACGCCTTCGGTCGCTACGGCCATGGCGCGCATTCGATCCGGCAGGTCCGGCGGAACCGTATCCAACAGGTCATCGACAGACTTCTTGCCCAGCTTGATGCTGACCCAAACGACGATGACGGCGACGCCGAGCGCTGCGACCGCGTCGGCCTTGTGCAACCAGGGCATGCCGAGCATGTCGGCAAGGCGCACGCACACCAACCCGACGAGGACCACCGCGGACGACCAGATGTCGGTGGAGAAGTGCAGGGCGTCGGCCTCGAGCGCCTGGCTGTCGTACTTCTCGGCCGTGCGCTTCAGCGCGCGGGAACGCGAATAGTCGATGACGATCGAGACGATGACGACCACGAATGCCCAAATGCTAGCGTCGACCTCGATCGCCTTGTCTCCGAGCAGCCGGTGCCCAGCTTCGTAGACGATCCACACGCACGTGAGCAGCAGGAGCATCGGTTCGAACAGAGCGGAGAGGTTCTCGATCTTGCCGTGGCCATAGGTGTGGTCCTTGTCCGCGGGGCGTCCCGAGACCCGCACCGCCCAGAAGGTCACGGCGGCGGCCACCAAGTCGAGGCCGGAATGCATCGCCTCGGACAGGATGCCCAGACTGTTCGTCCAGAGCCCCACGGTGAGCTTGCCCCCCACGAGCACCAGCGCCGCCACCACGGACGACAAGGCGACGAGCCTCTTCTCCTTATCGCCCCGCGACTTCTCTTCCGCCGCCTTGCTCGTCATGCGCGCCTACCGGTGTTCCGGCCCGGATGCTACCACGCACGCGCTCACAAGGTCAGCGCGTTGCGACCGGCCGAGGTGCGATGGCAGCATCGTGCGAAGCGGCGATCGCCGGTGTGCTCGAGTTCGAGGAACGGCCGCTCGCGAACCCCACCGCAAGTCCTGCGCCCAACGCGATGAGCAGGACCGCGCCGAGCGCCGTGATCTGCCACGGCACCCCGGATCTTGGAGACGTCACAGGGTGCTCCACGGGTTCCGGTACCGGCATCGTTTCGCGCTCGGAGACGGGAGCGTCGTCGGAGCGCGGTCGTGTTGAAGTTGTCACCACCACGCCCCGCTCCGTGAACCGTAATCGAGGGAGCGGACTCGGAGTCAGGGCGATCGTGCCGTCGGCGAACGCGGTCAGTGCGTCACGGAGCTGTTCCGCGGTGGAAAAACGCCGGTCGCGGTCCTTTTCGAGACACCGCTCGACGATCTGGACGAAGTCATCGGGGATGTCAGGGCGATGATGGCGCAGGGAAGGGGTCTCCTGCTGCGTCACCGCGAGACAAACCTCGGGCACGTTCTTGCCGCTGAACGGGACATTGCCGGTGAGCAGCTCGAACATGGTCACGCCCAACGCCCAGACGTCGGTTCGCCCATCCACGGTGCTTGCCGAAGCCATCTGTTCGGGCGACATATACAAGGGAGAGCCAAGCGTCGCGCGTGAACGCGTAAGCGACACGTTCTCTCCCGAGTCCGTGAGGGCCGTCTTCGAGATGCCGAAGTCCAGCACCTTGACGCGCTCGGAGCCATCGTGCTGTCGGGCCACGAACAGGTTTGCCGGCTTCACGTCCCGATGCACGATCCCCAGCGTGTGAGCCCGCCCGATCGCGTCGCAAGCCTGGCATACGTAATTGGCCACCTCTTGAACTTCCAGCGGTCCCTGCCGCTGAAGTCGCCGCGCAAGGTCCGTCCCCTCGAGGTATTCCATGACGATGTAGGGCGACTCGTTCGGCAACGTGCTCACATCGATGACGCGCGCTACATGCTCGCTCCGGATCCGAACGGCCGCCCGCGCCTCACGCTGGAATCGCTGACGCAGCAGGTCGTCGTCGAACGCGGCGGGGACGAGGAACTTGATCGCCACGCGTTCGCCCAAAACCAGGTGCTCGGCGGAAGCCACGACCGCCATGCCGCCCACCCCGATAATCCCTTCCATAAGGTACTTGCCGGCCACGACATCGCCAATGTTCACTCCGTCCACGATCTGCGTCGCATCGGCCATCATCGAGGTCCAGCAAGCCAAGCGTGGTGGGTCGCCCGAGCGTGGGCGTCATCCAACATTGAATCGGGAATACTAGCACGCAACGGGAAGGTTGACCGGTCCCGGCGGCTGAATTCCTTGCCGTGTTTGGTCCCTGAATTGGCCTCATGTAGGCAACTGCGCTACACCGAATGTGATGGGTCGCAGGCGTTTGTCCAGGGCGGCCCTGGCGGCGACGGCCGGACTGGTCTCGTGCGCGGGCCTGTGGATCGGGATTCATGAAGTCCCTTGGCTCGGTCCATTTCTTGCGGACAGCGCGCGTGCCGTCGTGGGACCTGCCGCTGTCGCGCGCGTCGAAGACGTGGCGTACGGCATCGAGGATCGCTGGAATCGTACCTGGCACAGCAGCGACGAACCCGAAGCGTTTTGGGATGTGCCAGAAGCCACGGCTGCACCACCAGCTGTTCCCGCACCCCAGCCCTCTGTATCCGCCGCGGACATGCCCAAACCACCCTTCCGTCCCGTGGATGTTGGGCCAGTTCATCCGGGCTTCTCAGCGCAAGGCGACGGGGTCTGGGTCGCCATGCCCTCCAAACGCTGGCCGGACGAGCCGCCCAGACTCTACAAGACGTTGCTGCATCCCGAACGTAAGCGTGCGTGGACGGTCGTGGCCATCGTGGCCATCGATCTGAGCCGTGTGGAACTACACCTGCGTGCCGGTCTGTACGTTCCGGAAGCAACCGAGCCGGCAGGGCGCACCGCCAAACGACCCGCGCTGATTCCGGAGGCGGAGCAACCTGCCCTCATCGCCGCGTTCAACGGGGGCTTCAAGACGATCCACGGTCGCCTGGGCATGCACGTCGACGGTGTCACGCTCATTTCGGCCCAACCCAACGCGTGCACGGTCGCCAAGTTGTCCAACGGTCGCGTCGACATCGGCACCTGGAGCGACCGGTTCGCATCATCGGAGGGCCTGGTGTGGTGGCGTCAAGCACCCACGTGCCTTGTTGAGGGCGGCGCGTTCGGCCCCGGCGTGTTGTCCGACGACAACGTCAACTGGGGAATGTCGGTCCACGGCAGCACGTTCATTCGCCGGTCCGCGGTCGGGATCGACCGTTCGGGAGGGGTACTGTACGTAGGGATAGGCGATGCGTTGTCAGCGCGTGCCCTTGCGATCGCGATGAAGCATGCCGGCGCGGAGCACGTGGCCCAGCTGGACGTGAACTGGACGCTGCCGAAGTTCCTGACGTACGACCCGCTCAAGCCCGGTTCCGAGCGACTCTATCCGACCCCGTTGTACGAAGGTCTCCAGTACGTTCGCGACGAATACGTTCGAATGCCTTCGCCCCGCGACTTTTTTTACGTCACGCGGCGCGTGAATTGACGTGTTTTCCCGGTCCGTTGGGTTGACGTAGGCCGTCAGGGTGGGAGAGAAAGAGAACACCTCGCGAAAGCGGGCGGGCTTTTTATGGGTTTTGACAGTTTACTCAAACGGTACTTCGTCGGATTGGTCTTCGCGCTGATCGCGCTGGCTGCGTACTTTCAGGCTTCGGGCGTGAGCAACTTCGTGGGCGCTCGTTTGCTCGTGGATGCCAAAGATCTGGCGGCAGCACCGCCGACTGGGAACACGATTCCCGGGCGCTCGAGCAAGCGGGACGCGGGCTCGTCTCAGTACGCGAGCGGCGAACCGATCCTCGAGCGCAACGCGTTTGATTCCGTGACCGGACCCCTGACCGGCGTCGACGCCGGGGTGGATGACGCGGGCGTCGCGGAAGAGACGACGGTCGACTACTCCAGGCCGTACGCCGCACCCGAATGTGACGATACCCGGGTGCTCATCATCACCGCGGCCGAAGACCCTGCTTGGTCCATGGCTGCCATGTCCGAGGGATCCAACGGAGACACCACGCTGCGACGGATTGGTGATACCGTTGGTAGCAAGCGCATCTGGTACATCGCGTGGGATCGGGTTTGGCTCCAGGGGGACGGCGACCTGTGTCAGGCAAAAATGTTTTCGGACAAGGAACCGCCGCCGAAGGTTGCGAAGCCTGCGCCAAGGCCGAAGAAGCCCCGGCGGGGCGGTCCGGCCACGGTGCCCAAGGAGATCGCCGACAAGATCCAGAAAGTGAGTGACACCGAGTTCAACGTGGATCGTGCGGTGGTGGATCAGATTCTTGAGAATCAGGGCGAGCTCATGCGTTCGGCGCGCATCGTGCCCGAGAAGAAAGACGGGAAGGTCGTGGGCATCCGGCTGCTTCGGGTTCGTCCCGACACCTTGCTGGGGACGCTTGGTTTGCAGGACGGGGACCGCGTCGAGAAGATCAACGGCTTTGACATCACCAGTCCGGAGAAGGCGCTCGAGGCTTACGCGCGATTGCGAACGGCCGGCAACCTGTCGGTATCGATCAACCGCAAGGGCAAGCCGATGAACATCGACTTCAACATCCGTTGACTGGATGGCTTGCCAACTCCGCGCCTTGTCCCATCCCCTGCCCGACCAACGTCTTCGAACTTTGACTTGACGTTGGCGAACGCAGCGGATGCACTGTTGAAGGGATGCAAAGGCAAACGATTCTCATCGGGCTCCTCGCAACCGCACTCTTGCTCTCCTGCGGGTCGGACTCTTCGGATGATGAAGGCCTGGGCGGCTTTCAACCCGTGGGGGGCTTGCCCGCCGTGCAGAGCCTGGGAGCGGTGTGGAGCTTCGGACCGACGGATGTCTGGCTCACGGCGGAGGGTGGCCGTTTGCTACACTTCGACGGCTCCAGCTGGACGGAGACCCAGCTGGAGACCTACTCGATGATGCTCGACATCTGGGCGTTTGGCCCGGACGACATCTGGATGGTCGGCGGTGACAGCCTCGCTCGATACGACGGAGCCGCGTGGCAGGTCACGGTCCCGAGCGAGGAGCAGCCCGGCATCGAGGGACTGAGTGGAATTTGGGGGTCCAGTCCACAGGACGTCTGGGTGGTGGGCACCCAGAGCACCGCCGCTCATTGGGACGGATCGACCTGGAAGCGCTACATCGCCGCGGGGCCTGAGAACACGGTGGTTTGGGGATCGGGACCCGACGACGTGTACGTCGTTGGAATGAGCCAGGTGGATCACTGGAACGGAACGGCGTGGGAGGACGTGGAGCCGGAAGGGATGGGCGGCTGGTGGGAGGGGGTGTGGGGGTTTGCTTCCGACGACGTGTGGCTCACCGACGGCTCGGGCGAGATGGCGCACTTCGATGGGTCGGATTGGTCTGTGCAGGAGTTGGACTTCACGGCGGAGGCGAGCGTGCTGTGGGGCCGGGCGCCGAACGACCTGTGGGGAGTAGGGTCGCCGGGGGGGATCTTGCACTGGAACGGCGCCTGGCACGAGGTTGGGCACCAGAAGATCGGAAGTCCTTACCTTCGAATCTTTCATGATGTGCATGGCAGCGAGCAGGGGGACGTGTGGATCGTGGGTAGCGAGCTCGGGGAGAAAGGCGTGGTCGCCCAGCTGTACAGACGCTGAGCAACCTCACGACGTACAAGGGAGCGGTCTGCGCAAGCGTGCATCACCGCGCCATCGGAGATCTTGTTCGACGACGAGGAAGTTTTGCGCTGGGCAGCCCGTAGTATCTGACCAGTCTGTTTGCTTTTTTTTGAGTGTGAGGTTTGTCATGTATCGATATTTCTTTGGGATCCGCGCGGATTCTCGGATCCTGGTTGCCACCGCATTGTTGGTCGCATGTGGCTCCGAAGGCGGTGTAGGACAGCCGGTCGAGAACAATCCCGCGACCCCGGATGCGGGCGATGTTGACGCGGACTTGGGCGACGCCGAGCCGGACACGCAGGGGTCGTTCGAGCTTCCCGCCATGCCTGCGGAATGCGATGGCCCTCCGCAACACCTGGCGCGATGGGCGGAGGACTTCGCCTACGTCCGCCAAATTCGCGCGACCGAGGAGTCGGTCTACGTTTCTGTTGTTGGCACGCCGGATGGGTTGTTTCGCATTCCGGTGAGCGGGGGACCGCCCGTTTCACTCCTCGATAAGGGTGTATCGCCACCGCAAGACTTCTGGATCGAGCAGGATTCGATTCTTGCTGCAATCAATGGCTCCCTCTATCACTTGCCGCTCACTGGTGGGACGTTGGCGCTGCTCGAGGGGCACGCGCCCGACCAAGACACGTTGGCGTTCTGCTACGGCCGCGATGCTTCCCACCTCTACTGGCTGTCGGAAACGGGCATGGGCAAGCGCCTCAAGCGGGTTGCCATCGCCGGAGGCGAGGTAGAGACGTTGGGCGATGGGCCCAACGTGATGTGTCCTCTCGGACTCGACGATACACACGTCGTGGTGAGCGACATGGACGGGGTGATTCGATTCCCGAAGGCGGGGGGAGAGGGGGAGCGAATCTTCGAGGGCGACTCCGTCCAACTGCTCTCCACTTCGCCGCCGTGGGTGGTCAACGCCTACACGGACGACATCCCCGGCGTCGCCTTGGCGGTCATGCAATTGGGCGATGACGGTGGCGACGAGCCGACCGTGTTGCTCGCGGACATGTGGACACTGCCGGTCGCCCAGATGGCACGGGTCGACGGCCACACCTTCCTACTCGGTCGATCGGACTTCTCCGTTTCTGATGATCGGCGCTCGGCGACTCGCCTCCGTGTCTATGCTACCGAAGGCGACTCGCTCGCCGAGCCGGTCGGATGCGTCACACCGGTGTTCGATCCCCTGCTCGACAATGGAGGGGATAAGGAGTTCGCTTTCGGCATGGCGGCGAATAGCACGGCGGTGTACGTCGTGGCGTCGCCCTTCTTGAGCGGGCAGGTCCGCATCGCGGAGGTGAAGCGATGAAACGGTACGTCACCCTCGCGTCGCTCCTGTTGATGCTGGCTCCTGGCTGTTCCGATGGCGCGCTGGAATCGGACGCGGACGTCCAAGGGGCAGGCGGCTCCGGCGGTCAGACCCAGCCCGCGAAAGACCCTCCCGCCCGCCCAGACTCCACGAGCCCCAAGGGCGAAGCGGAGACCATCGACTTTGCGTGCGACGATCGTCAGCCTGCACCCGAACGTCCGACGGTTATGATCATCGACACAGGATTCGACCTGAATCACCCTGTGTTCGACGGCAAAATCGCAGGCTGCTACCACCTGACATGCAGCGACACCGACCCCCTGCCTCCCGCTTCGACCGAGGATGAACTCGCGGCGCAGCTCGTTTCCACGTGGTCTGCGGGGGACGAGCGATGTCACCTCGAAGAGGGTAGTTCCCTGACCGTAGAATCTTATCTCCTGAACTTCTCGCCCGAAGCACGCGACGACTGGAATCGGGCTCACCTGAACAAGGAATTCCTTCCGGAGACGTGGTCTTACAACGATGCAGAGAACATGTACGCGGTGCTCGCTCAAGGGTCGAACGGCAAGTTCCTCTATCACGGCACCGGCACCGCGAGCCTGATTGCCTACGAGAACGACGTGAACCTCGTCATGGTTCAGATCAACCTGGGCACGCACGAAGACGCGGCTGCTGAGGTGGAGTGTGTGGATCCGGACGAGCTTGCGATGGAGATGGCTGTTCTCGAGCGGCCGGAAGTCCGTGATGCATACATCAAGGCACCGCTGTCGTCCGAAGAACGTGAGCTGCTCGACCTGGAACGAGCGTACGGCGTGCGCGTCCGAAACGAGAGCTTCGGACCGATCGCGACCCGAGACTGGGAGGAGATGCTCACGGACAAGGGTTGCCCGACGGTGCAGCTGGGGGACTACACGCGCGTGTACGGGGAGCTCGACGCGGAACGGGACGCCTACCGGCGTGCGACGGGCGTGTTCGATGGGGTCGAATCACTGCGGATCCAGGCGGCCGGCAACGAAGGTCTCGACATCGAAGGGCCGCAGGACAAGGCCCACTGTACCCCGAACCGGGTCGATCGCCTGCTCGTGGGAAGCTATGGACTATTTCGCGGCAGGGGTGCGTTGAGCTGGTTCAGCAATCGCGGCGGGTGCGTCGATCTGTACGCTCTCGGCGAGGATGTGATTCACGCGGCGCCTGCTGCGTTCGTCTCGGCGGGTAGTGGGACGAGCTACGCCTCGCCACTCGTGGCGCGAGTGGCCTCTCAATGGGCGAAGGAGGAGCCCACGATGCAGGCGCTCCGGGATCGGGTTGTGGCGGCGCGAACCGAAGACCGTTTCCTGCCCGAGGTGCTCATGCCCGTCGAGTTGGCTTTCTTCGACCCACGTACGTCCGATGGCATGGTGCGCACCTTGCGCTCGACGATCCGACCGCCTGGGCCACCGTTGTACGATCTGCGACGCCTTCCGAGGCTGGCTCACAGGCGATAGTGAGGGTGTCATTCGGCCGTCATGGGGCGCCTCGATTCGAAGGCAGCCAGGAGCGGTTTTCCACGCGCACCAGCCACAATCCGACCGGCACGACGCCGACGCACAGCACCGCGCTCGCGAGAAAGGGTGCGCTAAGCGAATAGGCGAAGAGGGTCGCTCCCACGATGGGTCCAAGCGTTCCACCGACATCGCCCAGCAACTGGATGACCCCCACCGCACCACCTTGACGTTCCGGATCGACGAAGCCGGAAACGAGCGCGACCAAGGCCGGACTGGTCCCACCCATGCCGATGCCGACCAGCGCCATGGCCAGC
>Ga0180009_10006798_pt1 | contig 11885 bp, 11 predicted proteins | sample OS_PC_MetaG_FD_123537 | JGI IMG/M metagenome (GOLD analysis project Ga0180009, IMG submission 123537) | Groundwater microbial communities from the Aspo Hard Rock Laboratory (HRL) deep subsurface site, Sweden - OS_PC_MetaG | ecosystem: Environmental > Aquatic > Deep subsurface > Groundwater...
GGTTACGCCCATGCGGCCCAGAAAAGCGATCTCCTCGTCGGACAGGGCGTCCGGCCGGGTGGACAAGCGGACCCCCTGAAGCCGTCCCGACTCCAGAAAGGGGGCGCAGGCCCCCAGCAGAGCGGCCTGCCGCTCGCGAGGCAGGGCGGTGAAGGTGCCGCCGAAAAACGCGGCTTCCACCGGAGCCTCCGGGCGGCGCCGGGGCGAGTTCAGGCCGGTTTCCAGTCCCCGGGTCACGGCCGGGGGGGACAGGGGTTCGGCGCGTCGGCCTCCGGAACGGTGCTGGTTGCAGTAAAGACACCGGTGAGGGCAGCCCTGCTGGGGCAGGAAAAACGGGATGACGAATGGTTTCACGGGCGGTTTCCGGTCGGGTTCACGAGGGCCGGGCCACTGAACGGCCCAGTTTTTCGAGGGCGGAACGGGCGGCCGCCTTTTCGGCCGCCTTCTTGCTCCGGCCCTTGCCGGAGGCCAGGGGCCGGCCGCCCACGACCAGGCTGACCTCGAAGGTCCGGTCGTGGTCGGGACCTTCGGTTCCGGTCAACAGGTAGGTCGGCACCTCGCCATAGACACGCTGGGTGAGTTCCTGGAGCCGGGTCTTGTAGTCGCCGAGCAGTTCGATGCCCGGGCCCAGGGAGATCAGTTCCCCCCACAGATTTTCCACCACTTCCATGGACGCCTCGAAACCGCCGTCCAGATAGATGGCCGCCAGGACGGCCTCGACGGCATCGGCCAGGATCGAATCCTTGTCCCGGCCGCCGGTGGCGTCCTCGCCCCGGCCCAGAAGCAGACTGGACGGCAGGTCGATCTGGCGGGCCAGTTTGGCCAGTCGCGCTTCATTGACCAGGCCGGCCCGCATCTTGGACATTTCCCCTTCCTTGAAATCCGGGAACGTGTCGTAAAGCAGGGTGCCCACACAGAGACCCAGAACGGCGTCGCCCAGGAACTCGAGCCGCTGGTTGTCCTCCATGTCCTGGGCCTCGTCCGTTTCGCTCCGGAACTGGTGAACGTAGGAGCGGTGCCGCAAGGCGCGCTCCAGCAGGGCGCCGTCTTGAAAGGTGTAGCCCAAACGTTTCTGCAGGCCGTCCCGGGCCGCCTCCTGGCCCGGACTCATGGTCTCGGTCATTTCGGTCGCCTAACCTCCACTAAGAAAATCATAGAGGGCCTTGGGGGCAAAGTCAAGGTTTGTAGGGCGGTTACAAGGCGGTCCCGCCGCGGACCCGGCCAAAAAATGCTTGACCCCTCAGAGGGCGGATGTTATTAAGATATCTTTCACGAACCGGTCAGGAGCGTGTGCTTTTTGTTGAAAAAATCGGTTCTGGACAAAGACGGGGTGGCCCGGGCCCTGGCAGGAATGGCCGACGAGATACTCGCTCGCGATCCGCGGGCGGCCGGACTGGTCCTGGTGGGCATTCGTACGGGCGGCGTATTCCTCGCCCAACGGCTCAAAGCCCTGTTGGAAAAAAGAACCGGCCGGAACATCCCCACCGGCGTCATCGACATCAATCTCTACCGCGACGACTGGACCCGCGTGGCGCACAAGCCGATCGTGGGCAAGACCGAACTGAACTTCTCCATGGACGACCGGCGGGTCCTGCTGGTCGATGACGTGCTGTTCACCGGCCGGACCGTGCGGGCCGCCATGGACGCCCTGATGGATTTCGGGCGTCCGGCCCGGATCGAACTGGCCGTGCTGGTGGACCGGGGGCATCGGGAACTGCCTATTTGTTCTGATTTCAAAGGGTTATTTGTCGAGACCATCCGGGAACAGCGGGTGAACGTCTATTTTGCCGAACAAGGGGACCCGGACGAGGTGGCCGTCGAGTGGGCTGATTGAGGCCTTGGCGAGGGCCGATGTTCCGGAAGAACGGGTCTACCCCCTTGACAAGCGGCCCGGAATGTGACTAGACGATTTGTCTGTTAGACTTATTTAATTTTCAAAAGTAAACAGCAATGGTGCGTAAAACCACGGAGGTTGGCATGAGCGGAGCGGCCCACAAAACGATCGGATCGGTCATGGTGGTTGGTGGAGGCATCGCCGGGATGCAGTCCGCCCTCGATCTGGCCGATTCAGGCTATTTCGTTTACCTGGTGGAAAAATCGGCGGCCATTGGCGGGGTCATGTCCCAGTTGGACAAGACGTTCCCGACCAATGACTGTGCCATGTGAATTATTTCGCCTAAACTGGTCGAGGTCGGCCGGCACATCAATATCGAGCTTTTACCGTTGACGGACATTCTGGACATCCAGGGCGACGAGGGTGATTTCACCGTCCGCGCCGCGCAGCGCCCGCGATATATCGACGTGGACAAGTGTATCGCCTGCGGCGACTGCGCCGCCAAATGTCCCAAGCGGGTGGACAACGAGTACAACGAAGGCCTGGACAAGCGCAAGGCGACTTACGTCCAGTACGCCCAGGCCGTGCCCTTGAAGTACCGCATCGACGCGGACAACTGCATCTATTTCGCCAAGGGCAAATGTCGGGCCTGCGAAAAGTTCTGCCCGGTGGGCGCGGTCAATTTCGACCAGAAGCCCCGGGAGATGGAACTGCGGGTCGGGTCCGTGATTCTGGCCCCGGGTTTCCGGGCCTTCGATCCCACGGCCTTCAACACTTACATGTACGCCAACCATCCCAACGTGGTCACCGCGCTCGAGTTCGAGCGTCTTCTGGCGGCCTCCGGCCCGACCATGGGGCATCTCGTGCGGCCGGGCGACGACATGGAACCGGCCCGGATCGCTTTCATGCAGTGCGTGGGCTCCCGGGACCTGAACAAGTGCGACAACGGGTATTGTTCCAGCGTCTGCTGCATGTACGCCCTCAAAGAGGCGATCATCGCCAAGGAGCACAGCCACGGCCAGTTGGACGTGTCCATCTTTTTCATGGACATGCGGACCTTTGGCAAGGACTTCGAGCGGTACTACGAGAAGGCCAAGGCGGCGGGCATCCGTTTCGTGCGTTCCCGCATCCACACGGTCGACCCCTCGCCGGACGGCGGGCTGGAGTTGAACTTCGTGACCGAGGACGGCCGGCCGGAGTCCGAGGCCTTCGACATGGTGGTTCTGTCCCACGGTCTCGAGATCACGCCCGAAACCGTGGACCTGGCCCAGCGGCTGGGGGTGGAACTGGACCATTACAAGTTTGCCAAGACCACGACTTTCGCGCCCGTGGCCACCAGCCGGCCCGGCATTTACGCCTGCGGCGTCTTTACCGGTCCCAAGGACATCCCCATTTCGGTCATGGAAGCCAGTGCGGCGGCCAGCGCGGCCTCGTCGCGCCTGGCGTCGGCCCGGTCCACCGAGGTCCGGGAAAAGGTCGCTCCGCCGCAGAGGGACATCCAGGGCGAACCGCCCCGCATCGGCGTGTTCGTTTGCAACTGCGGCATCAATATCGGCGGCGTGGTCCGGGTGCCCGAGGTGGCCGAGTTCGCCAGGAGCCTGCCCTTCGTCGAGTTCGTCGAAGAGAACATGTTCACCTGCTCCCAGGACACCCAGGACAAGATGACCCAGGTCATCCGGGACAACAACCTCAACCGCATCGTGGTCGCGGCCTGCTCGCCCAGGACCCATGAGCCCCTGTTCCAGGAGACGCTGATCAACGCCGGCCTGAACAAGTACCTCTTCGAAATGGCCAACATTCGCAACCACGACTCCTGGGTCCACTCCAACGATCCGGACGGGGCGACCCAAAAGGCCAAGGACCTGGTGCGGATGGCCGTGGCCAAGGCGGCCTTGCTGTCGCCCTTGCGGGAAACGACCATCAACGTCGATCCCTCGGCCCTGGTCATCGGCGGCGGGGTGGCAGGAATGAACACGGCCCTGTCCTTGAGCGATCAGGGTTTCCGGGTCGATCTGGTGGAAAGGACCGACCAGCTTGGCGGCAACGCCAACCGGCTCAACGCCACGGCCAAGGGCGAGGACATCAAGGCCTACGTCGAAGACCTCAAGGGTCGGATCGCGTCGGACGAGAACGTGACCGTCCACCTGGGCGCCCGGCTCGCGGCCGTGGACGGCTTCATCGGCAACTTTACCTCGAACCTGTCCGACGGCTCCGAGATCAAGCACGGGGCCGCCGTGATCGCCACCGGGGCCAGTGAATACCAGCCCACGGAATATTTATACGGCCAGGATGATCGCGTCGTGACCTCTCTGGGCTTCGACGCCCTGCTGGCCGGTGACGACCCGGGCCTGAACCAGGCGGACAGCTTCGTTTTCATCCAGTGCGTGGGCTCCCGCGAACCGGAGCGGCCTTACTGCTCCAAGGTCTGCTGCACCCACTCCGTGATGAACGCGCTGGAGATCAAGGAACGCAACCCGGAGGCCCGGGTATTTATTCTTTATCGGGACATTCGGACCTATGGAAGCAAGGAGGACCTGTACAAGGCGGCCCGTTCCAAGGGGGTCATGTTCATCCGCTACGACGTGGATCGCAAGCCTCGGGTGGAAAAGGTCGGTTCGGACATCGAAGTGACCGTTTACGACCCCATCCTGACGCGGGAAGTGACCATCCGGGCCGACTACCTGACCCTGGCCTCGGCCATCGTCAGCGAGCGTGACAACGACCTGGCCCAGATGTTCAAGATCGCCCTGGACGACGACGGCTGGTTCCTGGAAGCCCACCAGAAGCTGCGTCCCGTGGATTTCGCCACGGACGGCGTGTTCATGGCCGGGCTGGCCCACTATCCCAAGCCCATGGAGGAAGCGGTGGCCCAGGCCCAGGCCGCGGCCTCCCGGGCCGTAACCGTGCTGACTTCGACCGAACTCCAGGTCGGCGGCGTGGTGGCCGAAATCAACCAGAACCGCTGCACGGGCTGCAACGTCTGCGTCACCGTCTGTCCCTACAAGGCCGTTTCCCTGGACGACAAGAGCAAGGCCGTGGTCAACGAGGCCCTTTGCAAGGGCTGCGGGACCTGCGTGTCTTCCTGCCGCTCCGGGGCGCCCCAACTGAGGGGCTTTACCAATGCCGGCGTTTTCGCCCAGATCGCGGCTTCGCTATAAGGATGACGTTATGAGTGATGAGTTCGAACCGAAAATCGTGGCCTTCTTTTGCAACTGGTGTACTTACGGCGGGGCCGATCTGGCCGGCGTCAGCCGGCTCCAGTATCCGCCCAACTTCCGCGCCATCCGGCTGCCCTGCACCGGCCGAATGAGCCCCAAGTTCATTCTCGAGGCCTTTCGGCGTGGCGCCGACGGCGTCTGGGTCTCCGGCTGTCACCCCGGAGACTGCCACTTTATCGCCGGCAACCTGTATGCCCGCAGAAAATTCACGCTGTTGCACAACATGCTCCTCAACATGGGGCTGGAACCGGGCCGCCTGCACTTCTCGTGGATATCCTCGGCCGAGGCCACCAAGTTCCAGGACGTGGCCATCCGGGTCATCGAGGCGGTCAAGGCGGCCGGCCCCAACGAGCGCTTCGTCAAGCACAGAATCGAGGTGGCCTAAATGCAGACCCGAACGGAAAAGATTCGTCAAGCGGCCAAGCGGGTCCTGGCCGAAGGCAAGGCCGACCTGGTCATCGGCTTTCGGGAAGGGACGGTCCCCCTCAAGACCGCGCCCCATTTCGCCCGGACCGAGGCCGAATGCGACCTGCTGGTCTGGAACTCCCACTGCCGGCTCAACCTGGCCAACTTTCTGCCCCGGCGCAAGGATCGGGTCGCCGTGGTGGCCAAGGGCTGCGACGCCCGCAACATAGTCAACCACATCGTGGAAAAGCAGATCGAGCAGGAGCAGGTCTACATCATCGGCGTACCCTGCGAGGGCATGGTCGAGCCGGCCCTGATCGCGGAAAAGGAAGGCCGGACCGTCGAGTCGGCCTCGGAAACCGACGGCCGTATCATTCTCAAGGGCAAGGACTTCACCACCGAAGTGGACCGGGCCGAGGTGCTCCGCCAGAACTGCCTGACCTGCGCCCACCGCAATCCGTCGGTCCACGACGAACTGGTGGTCGATCCGGTCCCCGAACTCGAGGGCGTGGACCGGTACGCCGACCTCAAGGACCTGCTGGCCAGGTCCGACGGCGAGCGGTACGAATACTACACCAGCCTGGTCCAGACCTGCATCCGCTGCTACGCCTGCCGGGACGCCTGCCCCCTGTGCTACTGCCACGTCTGTTTCGTGGACGAGACCATGCCCCAGTGGGTCGGCAAGTCCGTGGACCCGGCCGACGTGATGACCTATCACATCCTCCGGGCCTTTCACTGCGCCGGGCGCTGCACGGACTGCGGCGCCTGCGAGGCGGCCTGTCCCATGGACATCAAGGTCCGGCAGTTCACGCGCCTGCTGGAAAAGGACGTCAAGGAGCTTTACAACTACGAGACGGGGCTCTCTCCGACCGATCAGCCGCCCCTGACCGTCTATCGCCCGAACGATCCACAAGAATTCATCAAGTAAGGACGACGAGCCATGTCAGAGATGATCCTCAAGAAAAGCGACCTGGCCGATTTCTTCAAGTCCCTGGCCGCCGAGTGCCAACTCCTCGGCCCGGTGGAGGACGGCGGCCGGATCAAGTTCGCCCCCGCGGACCCCGGCGTGTTTCTCCTGGACTTCCAGAATACCTTCATGTCGCCCAAGAACCTGTTCTTCCCCCAGTCTGAGCGGCTGCTGACCTTCACCACGGATTCGTCCGACGAAAAGGCCTTCATCCTGGAGGATTCCGGCGACAAACCCGCCCCCCGGGCGGTCTTCGGCATCCGGCCCTGCGACGCCAAGGCCTTCCAGGTCCTGGACCGGATCTTTCGCAACGATCAGTACGAAGACCCTTACTGGTTCCAGAAGCGCGAGGCCACGACCCTGATCGGCCTGGGCTGCAACCGGCCCTGCCCGACCTGCTTCTGCACCAGCGTCAACTGCGGCCCCTTCCACGAAGAGGGCCTGGACGTGCTGGCCACGGACCTCGGCGACCAGTTGCTGCTCAAAGGCCTGACCGAAAAGGGCGAGGCCCTGCTGTCCAAGGCCAAGGGGCTGAAAAAGGCGGACAAAAAAGCCCTGGAAGCCGCGGCCGGCCAGAAAACGGCCTCGGAAGAGGCCATTACCGTCAAGGTCCCCCAGGACCAGATTCCCGGACGGTCGGTCCTCGATCTGTTCGAGGCCGAGCACTGGGAGCGGGTCCACGAAAGCTGCCTGAACTGCGGCACCTGCACCTTCGTCTGCCCGACCTGCCACTGCTTCGACATCCAGGACGAGGTCTGCCGCTGCGACGGCGACCGGGTCCGGAACTGGGACAGCTGCATGTCCTGGCTCTTCACCATGCACGGCTCGGGACACAACCCCCGGCCCGGCAAGAAAGAGCGGGTCCGGCAGCGGTTCATGCACAAGTTCAAGTACATCCCCATCAAGCGGGACGGCGAGATCGGCTGCGTCGGCTGCGGTCGCTGTATCAACCTGTGTCCGGTCAATATCGACGTCCGCGACGTCGTCCGGAACATGAACGCCTGACAGATAAAGAGGGATACCCGTGCAGAATCCATACAAGCCCTATCCGGTCCGCATCGACCAGATCACGGTGGCTACCGAGGACAAGGCCCTGAGGACCTACCGCCTGGTCTTTTTGAACAAAGAGGATGAAGAGGCCTTCCAGTACATGCCCGGCCAGTTCGCCGAACTGTCTCTGGCCGGGTACGGCGAGATTCCCATCGGCATCGCCTCCTCGCCCACGGAAAAAGGACACCTCCTCTTCACCGTCAACCGGGTCGGCTCGGTGAGCACGGCCCTGCACAACGCCAAGGAAGGCGATATCATGGGCGTGCGGGGGCCCCTGGGCAACTCCTACCCGCTCAAGCAGCTCGAAGGCAAGAACATCGTCATCATCGCCGGCGGTTTTGCCGTGACCACCCTGCGCTCGACCATCGTCTGGATGCTCGATCCGGCCAACCGGGACCGGTACGGCAAGATCGACTTCATCTACGGCGCCCGGATGCCCGGCCTGCTGATGTACCAGGATGAGTGGCGCGAGTGGCGGGAACGGGACGACATCGACGCCCACATCACCGTGGACCGCGAGTTCCCCGGTTGGGACGGAATGGTCGGTTTCACGCCGGCCGTGACCGAACAGGTGGCTCCCAGCCCGGAAAACGCGGCCGCCCTGGTCTGCGGCCCGCCGGTCATGATCCGCTTCACCCAGCCCGTGCTCAAACAGCTCGGCTTCGAGGACGACCAGATCATCATGAGCCTGGAAAACCGCATGAAGTGCGGGATCGGCATCTGCGGCCGCTGCAACGTCGGCCCGGAATACGTCTGCAAGGACGGGCCGGTCTTCACCCTGGCCCAGCTCAACCAACTGCCGCGGGAATATTAAACGATCGGCCCGCGGCCGGCCGGATAAGGGGGACTTGTCAAACGGTCCCCCTTTTTATATCGTTGAAAAGAGGGGGCGGCGGATTGACCGCCCCCCCAACGTCTCATCAATCAGGACCGGAGGTGCCTTATGACCGAAATCCGAAGCACCATCGACCTCGTCATGGAACGGACCAAAAACATGGTCCAGTCCTCCGAGGAAAAAGCCGGGACCCGGGCCAGGGAACTCGATGACCAGGCCCGAGGCTGGCTGCTGGCCCTGGCCGAGGACCGGATGCGGCCGGGCGACGTGAACCTCCGGCTCCAGGACATGCCGGAATCGGAACGGACCGGCTTCCGCGAGGCCCTCATCCGGGTCATGATCTGGAACTTTCACCTCGAAGACGAAAACGAACCCATTTTGACCGGCCTGGCCATGCTCGCCGGCGACCGCCTGGGGCCCCTGATCCAGGAAGCCCGGGCCCTGTTCCGCGACTACGACGAGGAACTCGGCGCGCTTGAAGCGCTCGCGGCCGGGGACGCCCTGGCCGATCTGGCCAAAAAGGGCATTTCCGGCTCCGCCCTCCAGCCCAAGGCCGGGGCCGCGCCCGACCGTCCGGACGCCGTCGAACGGCTCAAGGTCCACTACGGGGCCAAGCTGGAAAAGATTCAGGAGGACATGCGGGTTCTGGCCGGGGTTTAGCGGGTTGTGTCATGCCGCGGCCCCGTGCCCGGGGCCGCTGAAACGATATGTTTCAATTATTGAAACATATCGACCATGCCGATAAAATTAGATAACTATCAGAATAATTAAATAAATTCGAAATTGATCCGATTATAATCGTTTCATGGCTGAAACGATATTCAGTGTACCCTTCCGGTCCGCGGCGAGGGGTATTGGCGATAAATATCATAAAATCAGGATGTTAATTAATTGGCAAGGCAATTGCCTTAGAAAAAGGCCGAATGAGGCATACCCACACGCCGCCGATTAGGAAGGAGGAGATCGTGAACAAGCCACGAGTCGATATCGACGAAATCATGGAACGGTATCCGGGCGAACCCCGTTACCTCATCAGCCTGCTGCAGGACGTGCAAGCGGCCTACAACTACATTTCCCCCGAGGCCATGAACCTGGTCTGCGACCACGTCGGCGTGCCGCTGACCCGGGCCTGGTCGGTGGCCACGTTTTACAAGTCGTTCAGCCTGGAGCCCAGGGGCGAGCATGAAATCCGGGTCTGTCTGGGCACGGCCTGCCACCTCAAGGGCGGGGCACGAATCTCCGAAGGGGTCGAGATGGACCTCGGTGTGGAAGCCGGTCGAACCACGGAAGACCTCAAGTTCACCTTGGAGACGGTCAACTGCCTGGGTGCTTGCGCCCTGGCCCCGGTGGTCATGGTGGACGACGCCTACATCGGCGGGGCGACACGGACCAAGGTCCGTAATTTACTGAAGAAGTTGTGATCGACTCGCTGAAAGGAGCGGATGATGCAGCGTATCAATAGCGCCAATGAACTCAAGGCCCTGCGGGATTCTCTCGCCAAGGCCCTGGATCCGGAACAGCCGGTGGTCCGGGTCTGTCTGGGGCCTGGTTGCCTGGCCCAGGGCTCGGACAAAATCGCCGCAGCCTTCCGGCGGGTGATTGGGGAGAAGGGGCTCGATGCCGAGGTCAAGCCGTTGATCAAGGAGACCGGCTGCCATGGTTTCTGCAAGCAGGGGCCCCTGGTCAACCTGGACCCTTCCGGTCTGTTTTACGCCCAGGTCAAGCCCGAGGACGTCGAGGAGATCGTGGATCGGACCTTGGTCAAAGGCGAGGTGGTCGACCGGTTGCTTTACAGCCAGAACGGCACCCAGTATCGGACTGCGGGGGACATACCGTTTTACAAGATGCAGACCAAGATCGCCATGCGCAATCTGGGCCTCATCGACCCTTTGAATATCGAGGACGCCTTGCGGGCCGGGGCCTATCAGGCCGCGGCCAAGGCCTTGACCGAAATGACCCCGGCCGAGGTAATCGAACAGGTCGAGTTATCGAGCATACGGGGCCGGGGAGGGGCCGGATTCCCGACCGGTCGGAAATGGCGTTCGGCGGCCCAGGCTCTGGCCCGTCGTCCCGGGCCGGCCTATATTGTCTGCAACGGGGACGAAGGCGACCCCGGGGCATTCATGGACCGGGCCATCATGGAAGGCGACCCGCATTCGGTCCTCGAGGGACTGCTGCTCGGGGCCTACGCCATCGGCGCTCAGCAGGGTTTCATCTATGTCCGGGCCGAATACCCCATCGCCATCAAGAACCTGGAACTGGCCATCGCCCAGATACGGGAGTTGGGCCTGTTCGGGGAAAACATCCTGGGTAGCGGCTTCAACTTCGACATCCAGATCAACCGGGGCGCCGGCGCGTTCGTCTGCGGCGAATCCACGGCCCTGTTCACCTCGATCGAAGGCAGGTCCGGCGAGCCACGGGCCAAGTATATCCGGTCGGTGGAGCGCGGTCTGTGGGGACGGCCCACGGTGCTCAACAACGTGGAAACCCTGGCCAACCTGCCGGTTATCATCCAGAACGGGGGCCAGTGGTACGCTGATATCGGCGCCCCGAGGAACACGGGCACCAAGGCCTTCTCCCTGGTGGGCAAGGTGAGCAACGTGGGCCTGGTCGAAGTGCCCATGGGCGTGCCCTTGTCACGGATCGTCGAGGAGATCGGCGGCGGCGTGCCGGGCAAGGACCGTTTCAAGGCCGTCCAGACCGGCGGCCCCTCGGGCGGCTGCATCCCCTACGAACTCAAGGATACGCCCGTGGATTACGACTCCCTGACCAAGGCCGGCTCGATGATGGGTTCGGGCGGCATGATCGTCATGGACGACTCGGACTGCGTGGTCGATATTTCCCGATACTTCCTGCGCTTTCTCGAGGAGGAGTCCTGCGGCAAGTGCCTGCCCTGCCGGCTGGGCCTCAAGGCCATGCTCGAGTTCCTGGACCGCTTCGCCGAAGGCAAGGGCTCGATCGAGGACATCGACGAACTGGAAAACCTGGCCCAGGCCGTCAAGGACGGCGCCTTGTGCGCCCTGGGCGGCAGCGCACCCAACCCGGTCCTGACCACGGTCCGCTACTTCCGTGACGAATACCTGGCTCACATCATCGACCACCAATGCCCGGCCGGAGTCTGCAAGGCCCTGATCACCTATTCCATCGATCCCGATGCCTGCACCGGATGCGGCCTTTGCGCCCGGAACTGCCCCCAGGCCTGCATTACCGGAGAAAAGAAAGAACCCCACGTCATCGACGCCGAAGTCTGCATCCGTTGCGGCATGTGCCTGGACTCCTGCAAGTTCGGCGCGGTCGTCGTCAGGTAGGGAGGTGAATCATGGCCAAGAAACAAGATAAAAAAGACGGTGCGATCCATTTCACCATCAACGGGCAGGCGGTCCAGGCCCAACCCGGCTGGACCGTCCTGGATACGGCCCGGCATTTCGGAATCCACATCCCCACCCTCTGCTACCACGAGGCCGTGGAAGCCAGCGGCTCGTGCCGGCTGTGCGTGGTCGAGGCCAGAGAGGGCAACTGGTCCAAGGTCGTGGTCTCCTGCATGTACCCGCCCTACGAGGGCGTCGAAATCCTGAC
>Ga0180009_10006799_pt1 | contig 11885 bp, 11 predicted proteins | sample OS_PC_MetaG_FD_123537 | JGI IMG/M metagenome (GOLD analysis project Ga0180009, IMG submission 123537) | Groundwater microbial communities from the Aspo Hard Rock Laboratory (HRL) deep subsurface site, Sweden - OS_PC_MetaG | ecosystem: Environmental > Aquatic > Deep subsurface > Groundwater...
AGCAGGAGTGTCGTTGTTTACAAACACTATTTTTGCAATCAAGCCCCCAGATACGATCAGCGCAACCACCGAGACGATTACCCATCCCATCCGTGTCGAGCCGGTCTTGACATCCGCGACCGTATTCTTTTTCTTACCCATTTTTTTACTCCTTATGTTTAATTCATTGAACCAGACATCCATCGGACACTTGCATCATTCGTCGGGCATATTTGGCACAATCCGAGCTGTGGGTAACCATAATAATGGTCATTCCTTTTTCGTTCAGTCCCTGGAGCAGATCCATGATTTCCGTTGATGTTTTGGTGTCCAGATTGCCTGTGGGTTCGTCTGCCAGCAATACCGGCGGTTCATTTACAATTGCCCGTGCAACAGCGACTCTTTCCTTTTCACCGCCCGAGATCTGGCTGGGAAGTCTATTTTCTTTTCCCGTCAGACCCACCCACGACAATGCCTTTTCCGCCATGGATCGCTTTTCCTTTTTACTCATTTTAATGGTCGTTAAGGGGAGCATCACATTTTCTACAACGGTCAGGTAAGAAACCAGGTGAAAGCTTTGAAAAACAAAACCCAGAAACTCCCGGCGGAAATCTGCCTGCTGCTCCGTGTTGAGATTATAGATATTGATATCGTCAACCTTGTAGCTTCCGGTTGTGGGAGCGTTCATCGCCCCCATGATGGACAGAAGCGTCGACTTGCCCGCTCCCGACTCTCCCATCATGCTGACAAATTCACCGGATTCGATTCCAAAGCTTATCCCTCGGATGGCTGAAACCTCCGCCTCCCCTTTGCCGTAAGTTTTAACAAGATTCTCTGCTTCAATATAGCTCATGGTATACCTCCTAAAGTGCCCTAAGTGCGTCATTGGGATCGAGTCGGGCAGCCATTGTTGCCGGGTAGGCACTCGCTGCGATTCCAATGAAGATCGCAAGAAGAAGAGCCATCCCTGCCAGTTCAGGATTAAACGGGGTATGAACGGATCCGCTTTCAGAAAAGAATCTGAAGACGACGTGGGTTACGCCCCAGCCGAGAAAATATCCGGTGATACCCGCTATACTGGACAGGATGCCGGCTTCGAGGAAGACGATTTTAATGACGTGGCGTTTTCGAAAGCCGATAGCTCTTAAAATACCGATTTCCTCTGTTCGCTCTCGTACGGAACTTGACATGGTAACCAAAACCACAAGCCCACCGACCAAAAGTACAACCATCAGAATACCGATTGAAAATTTCTTGAATTGCGCCAATGATTCCATACGCCCTTTGACCACCTGCTGAATGGCCATCACTTTGGCCTCCGGAAGCGCATCGGAGATCTGTTTAACCATTTCCTCAATGGGACAGTCTTTGCAAAGCGCAGCCACTTCCGCCATGGAAACCCGTCCTTCTTTCCGGAGGATGGATTGAGCCGTTTTGAGGCGGGTAAATGCGAGCTGATCGTCCTGGGAGCCGGTTGGGCGGAGAACGCCTGATATGTTAAGGTTTCGGCCGTTCAGGGAGACTTTATTCCCGGGTTCCAGGTTTAAAATTCGAGCAGCCTCGGAGCCGAGAACAATTCCATTTTCATCCGGAATTGAACCCTCCATCTGCCACCAGGGTTTCAGGATATTGGATACGGAAAAATCGATTCCTGCTAGAAGTATTTTTCTGGAGTTGATATTGAGAACTCCCAATACCAATGGGCCCACAGCTGCAATATTTTTGGAATTCCGGATGGAATTCACACGAAAGAGTTCCTTCTCCTGCAGTTCTCTCATGTCAAATGATATCCCTCCGAGAGAAAGACCCCCGTAAGAAAGCGTCAGGGCCTCTGTTTTGGGTACGATCAGAATATTGGCCCCGTATTTTTCAAGTTTGTGGTTGATGTCGTCAGTCATGGCTTCAACAAAACTGATAATGGCCACAACCGTAGATACGCCGATAATCAATCCGGCAAGGACAAAACCGGCTTTACCTTTACGTCGCAACAGATTTCGAAAGGCTATCTCTTTAAGCGTCATGGGTTAAACCTTTCCTGAGAAGTTGAAGAACTGTTTGCCTTCAAGAATATCTTTCACTTTTATAATCAACTGGTCGTCCTTTACGGTTCTGACGAGTGGTGCGGGATTGCATCCGCCCTTGACCTCGTTAACCAGGACTGAAGCGAATTGACGGCCGCAATTTCGGCAGACCATAGCATCACCCTGCTGGAAGTAGCCTTTACCGGCCCGCCAGCAGACATCGCACGCATCAAAGGCGGCTCGGATCACACCGTCCGAGCTCTTGATAATGAAATATTTAATGGTGAACTCGGCTGTCTTGTATTCATAATGGCGTGCTTTTCCATCGTCAAAGTGATTCACGGGATAGACTACCTCATTAGCGGTTGAACTCGCTGAATACTTACCGTCAACCACAGCGCCGGATTTCTGCCGATTCATCATAAACAAGTAGGTTGCAGCGGTAAGGACCAAAACACCGATCGCGATCATGGCAAACATCGGAGGGCGTTTCTTCTTTTCGGTTCCAAGGACCACTGCTTTTTTTGATGCACTTTTCTGGTCGAACGATTCCATTTTCTTCTCTGAGGTCTGATTCGATAGGTTCGGCTTATTATTCTTCTTTTTCTTGGACATGGATTTTCTCCTTAAAAATTTTCAATTAATGATGGATCACTTTTCATATCTGAAACCATGACATCGTCTCAGGATATATTTCATGCATCCGAATAAACGGGTATTTGAGGAAACTGTATAACCAGGCGAAATATTTTTGGTTACGAAGTTTTAAAGATGGAAATCAAATGATAAGCGACAGTTTTTGCAGGTATATGGGAACGGGTGGTATTAAAGGTTGTAGAAGGGATTCTAAATTCAAACCATTGGCTGAGGAATTGATGAAACCCTGGTCAATCATGACCCTATTTTCGGTTACTGAATCGAAGAGGCTTTCAACGCTGTTAGCATTGATGATAAAAAGTTGATTCGGAGGCTCGATATCTTTAGATTCGCATGTGGTGGGAAGTTTTGCTTCACAGCATCCGGATTTCTGGCTGCGATGGCTATTTGATGTATTTACCGATTGCATGCTGTTGCAGTGCATACAGTCCGGACCGCCGGTACAGGCTGCGGCTGCCGCACTGAAACACAGGTTTAAACTCAGGGCGAATACGATGATGATGGATAATAATTTACGGTTCATTTTAATGGTTCGCGAGTTTACCAGTGAATTAAGAAATCGAATAATTATAGTTCACGATACAGGGTCTGTCAACGATTATACCACAATGTGGATTATTATTTATCAATCAACCGACGCATTGTTTACAAATGCAGACTCGATCTTTATATTAGAGTCATTGCATTTTTCATCCACATTAGTCTTGTAACTTGCTGAAAAAGTTATTTTTATTATTAGAGCCAGTTTTTATTTTCAATTCTTGGGTAATCAAATGATAAGTATTCAAACCATAAACGAAAGGATAATGGAATGAGCTACGATTTTAATGCTGACAACATATTGGAAATGGCAGAGCTGATCGAGCGAAACGGTGCCAAATTTTACCGGACATCTGCGGACAGTGTGCAGGACCCGCCCTCCAAGGAACTGCTCAAAGGGTTGGCGGCAATGGAGGATCAACACGAGAAAACCTTTGCATCCATGAGAGCGGCGCTAACCGAAAAAGAAAAGGAGTCCACGACTTTTGATCCGGAAAACGAATCCATTCGTTATCTAAAGGCCCTCGCAGACAGCCGCGTGTTTGTTGAAAGGCAGATTCCTGAATTATCTGCTCTCAGGGGTAAGCCGGATAAAGAGATCATGGAAGAGATCCTGAAATTCGCTATCGGTGCTGAAAAGGAGTCCATCATTTTTTATCTGGGTATGAAAGACATTGTACCGGAAAGCTTGGGGAAAGATAAACTGGATGATATCATCAAGGAGGAGATGTCACATATTCGGATGCTCAGCAACAGACTGGTTTCCATAAAGAGAGGTTAATAAATTATCCGGCTATACGATATACTCCAGTCAACATGAATGATGGCCTCTGAAATAGAAATAATCATCGTTGTGAGTTGTTGTATTCAGGTGTCAGGGAGCACCGGTGGTTGAGAAATGAACCCGCCGGAGGTTTATCCGCCTCTGGAGGGCGGGCAAGCACTAAACCTGCTTGCGGGGGGCGAAGCCGCAGGCGAAGACCCGAAACCATGACGTTGTTTCAAGATAGGATTAATCTGATACTCTCATCAACAGCTGTTCTTAATGCGTCAATTCCCATTGTCTGAATTTCTTTGGCAAAAGGCTCGAAGGAAATCGCTCCATCATAACCCAGTTCTGTGAGCAGCTTGATCTGCTCACTGTTTTCTATCTTATCGTTTGGGCTGATCAGGATTCGGTGATCATCTTTATATTGATGAGTCCGAACATCACTTTCGACACCGGATATATGAACCAGTCCTGTGTAGGAAATATCATAATCTGTTTCGAATATATCTGAAGTATCCGGTCCAAGATAATGATGGAATGTATCGTGAACAATCTTGAGCCGGTTACAGCCTGATTCCTGAATGGCTCTCATGGCGATTATTTTTGAGCGCAGCGAGCATTCCTGAAATCCCAGCGGTTCAACATATCCCTGGATTCCGCTGTCTTCAAACATGGACCCAAAAGCTTTCAGCGCGGAAACGGTTTCATCAAAAATAACATCTTCCGACCGTTTGTCATTTACATCGTTGTTGGGGACCAGTACGATCGCCTCACAGTCGATAGAAACCGAAACATCGATCAGTTCTCTTAATTCTTTTAAAGCATCGGGCAAAGCCTTGCCCAAGTTAAATCTCTGCAATGCATTGATGCTGAGAATCCTGATACCGTATTGGGTCGTTAATTCCTTAACCTGCTCGGGCGAATACATATCGATGATGCCCGCATCCGGAAGGTCGTTCCGAAGTTCTACCTTATTTAGTCCCAACTCAGAAGTCAATTTCAGGAATTCTTCAAGGTTTAAGTCAGGCAAGATAATTCTATTCAAGCAGAAATTTGATTTTCTCATCGTTTGAACCTCTTCAATCGAATATTAAGAAAATCTGGATATCCAGAAAGCCCAAGTTAAGGCGATCCGGCGCTGAAGGCAACCCGCTTCGCAGACGTATGAAACTCGCGCATAAGGGGGCGTAACACCGAACAGACCACCGACTGAACCAAAACATTACGTTAAATAACAAACAGTTACGACTTATAGCAGCACATTCATGCTGTTCGATGCAACGCCCCCTAATGCACTCAAACAGTCATACTGCTGCGAATCGGCTCACCTTAAGCGCCTATTCCACACAACAACTTGGCTTTTGTAGATAAGCAGGTAAAAGAAAACAGTAAAATGAAGAGGGGGATAAGTCAAGGATGTATCTTTTAATTTGGCGAATGATACTAATGTCTTGACACGACATCGGCTTTAAAATAACGGTAGATGAAAAGGTCGTGAATGTAACCGATACCCTAACGTTTTTCAGCAAAGGAAATTTAAAATGGACCAAATGAGTACAGTTACGCTTTTTGCGGACTGGGAACCGAAACCGGATTTTACACTCGGCCCGAAAGATATCGATGGTAAGTTAAGCTATCTTGGAAGTAAGGTCTGGCGTAATCCGCGCATTGAAATTATAGATAAATCCGTTCCGGTACCCGGTCCGGGGCAGGTGATTGTTCAGGTCAAGGCCTGCGGCATATGCGGCAGCGATGTTCATATGGCTCAGGAAGATTCAAACGGCTACATTTACTATCCGGGGCTTACGGCATTTCCGTGCACATTGGGGCATGAACTGTCCGGAGTGGTGGTCGAGGCTGCAGCAGATGCTTTCAACCGTAGAACAGGGAAACCTTTTGAAGCCGGGGAACCTGTATGCGCCGAGGAAATGGCATGGTGCGGTGCATGTCGGCCCTGTGCGGACGGATTCCCCAATCACTGCGAACGACTGCAGGAAATCGGTTTTTCTATTGACGGCGCATTTGCGCAATATATTGCGTTGGACTCAAAGTACTGCTGGAGTCTGAAGGAACTCGTGGATCGTTATGGAGAAGAGAAAGCTTTTTTGCTGGGCAGCCTGGTGGAGCCCTCGTCTGTTGCCTACAATGCGGTGATCGAACGGGGCGGCGGTATCCGGCCCGGTGATTCGGTATGGATACTGGGCGGCGGTCCCATAGGTGCCGGGGCATGCGCCGTTTTGAGGCGGGCCGGTGCAAGCAATGTCATCATATCTGAGCCGTCTAAAGATCGAGCTGAAATTGCACGAAAATTGGGGGCCACCCATATCGTTGATCCCGGTGAAGGCGGTACGGCTGAACAGGTATTGGAAATAACCAAAGGTGTCGGTGTCGACCTCATCCTGGAAGCCAGCGGCCTTCCGGGCATCGTATGGGGTGATATTGAAAAGGTGATCTGGAACGGTCGTGCATTGAACACGACCGTGGTCATCGTGGCCCGGGCAGATGCGAAAATACCGGTGACCGGTGAAGTTTTCCAGGTCCGGCGAGCACAGATAGTCGGATCTCAGGGGCACTCGGGTCACGGCACATTCCCTCGCGTGATTTCGGCCATGGCCTCCGGGATGGACATGTCAGAAATCGTGACCAAGAAAATTGCCCTGGACGAAGTGCCGAAGAACATCATATCGCTTCAAACCGACAGAAAAGAGTGCAAGATTACAGCCATACTATAACCGCGATTGAATATTTGAGGAATTTGTTCAATTTGGTTCCCAAAAGGACCCGTACGAAGTTTCAAAACCGATGGTAAAGTAAAAAGCGCCAAGTTCAAGGAGCGCGAATCTCGTGTCACGAGGCGTACTGATAGTACGTCGCAGTGACAGCGAGGTGAAGTGCAACGATGAAATTGGTCTTTTTACGAAGCCATCAAGGAGGTTGCGATGAGATTTGCAGCAACGGTCACCCCCAGTGAGGCCCGTTTCGCCCCCATCTTGCTCCGCGGCCCGATATCGGAGTTGTTTTCCCTGGTTTCGCAATATGAATACGACGGCATTGAGGTGCATTTGCGCGATCCCCATGATGTCGACTGGGACGAGATGGATGATTTGTCTCGCCGGTATTCTCTGCCGGTGACCACGTTGGGTACCGGTATGGCGGCCGGGATGGACGGGCTGACGTTTTCAGATCCGAATGAAGGCGTGCGGCGCCGGGCTGTCGATCGGGTAAAGGAGCATATCAAGCTTGCAGCCCGTCTGGGTTCGGCTGTAACCATCGGTTCTCTGAACGGTAAAATCGGATTCGATGCGGAAGAAGCAAACCGACGGCGCGAACATCATTTTTCATGTCTAAAAGAGTGTTGCACTGCTGCCGCGGAGATGGATGTCACTATTTTGTTGGAGCCTTTGAACCGTTATGAGTGCGACTGGCTGAACACCTTGGAAGATACTTTGACGGTAATGGAACAGATAGGGGCCGGCAATCTTAAATACCTTGCCGATACGTTCCATATGAACATAGAGGAAGCGAATATCGGTGCCAGTATCCGAAGCGCCGGCATCTCTTTAGGCTATGTCCATCTGGTCGACAGCAACCGGTGCGGACCCGGACAGGGGCACCTGGCAGTTTCAGATGTGCTGAGGGCATTGATGGATATCGGATACGACGGATATTTGTCATTTGAATGCCTGCCTAAACCGGATGCGGATCGTGCGCTGAGGAATTCTTTGAGTTATGTGAAGACGCTTTTGGACAAATTGTCTTCGTGAGTCTCATGCTGCTGTTTCAATCCGCCAGAGGCGGACAAGGGTTTGATTCCCCGCCTCTTGAAACGTTAAGATAACTTCCGATTGATACCCCGTAGCTTGCTGCGGGGTAGTTCATTAGACGTACAAATTGTTGAATATGCTTAAAATTCTTGACATTGCAACTCGTTAATATATAAATAAATCAAGCCATTCCATGAAAAGATCCAACCCAACTCATAAAAGGAGGCGCATATGAAAAGAGCGATGTTTTTCGTAATGATTGTTGCGGTTTTCGTACTTGGCACTTTTACAGCGGGTCAGGCAGCGGGAAAAGTGCTCCACATCTACGAGGCCTTTGATACGGAAGAAGCCAAACTCTACATTGAAGCCTTTGAAAAAGAAACAGGAATCGATGTGGAATTTGTCAGAATGTCTTCCGGCGAAGTTTTGGCAAGGGTTCAGGCAGAAGCCGCAAACCCACAGGCAAGCGTGTGGCATGCAGGGTCCAATACATCGCATATTAATGCGTCCATAAAAGGATTGCTTGCCCCTTACAAGCCTAAAACGGATTTTGAACTGACCGATCAACTTCATGCAAAGGACTGGACATGGACGGGGTTTTATTCCGGTGCCATCGGATTTGTTACCAATACCAAATTCCTGAAGGAAAAAGGAGTGAACGCCCCGACTTCCTGGGATGATTTGCTGAATCCCGCATTTTCCAAGAATGTGGCAATGGCCTACCCTTATACTTCGGGCACGGCATACACCACTTATGCAACGCGGATTCAAATGCTTGATCTGGATAAGGCTCTCGATTGGTGGGAAAAATTTGACAAACAGAGCATCCACCAGTACACAAAATCTGGAACCGGTTGTATTCCCATGGTGGGGCTGGGTGAGGTTGCTGTGGGAATTTCATTCTCTCATGACATTCTGGCAAAGGGTGTCAACAAGGGGTACCCGGTGGTGATGACGTTTCCCAAAGAAGGAACCGGTTATGAAATAGGCGGATTGTCCCTGATCAAGGGAGGGCCGGAGCCGGAACTCGGAAAGAAGTTTATCGACTGGTGTTTTACCGAAAGAGCCCAGAATCTATTTCAGAAATATAACCGTTTACCGGTTAATCCCAAGGCAAAAGTTGCCGAAGGATCGGTTACCCTCGATCAGGTAAAACTGATCAAGTATGACCATCTTTGGGCCGGCAAGAACAAAGGCGAATTGATTAAAGCATGGAGGGATCGGATCGGAAAATAATAAGTAATTGATTTAATGAAATAATCCCTGCTTCTGGTCCGTATCAGGGCAGGGATTTTTATTCCTCATGATTAGAAGGTCCAAATGACTGGCAAACGGCATGAGCTGATCGGTAATTTGCGGTTATTATGGAAGGAACCGCTGCTTCTTCTGTCTATCATCGCCATCTTCTACTTTTTATTCGTTTTTGTGATTTCCCCCATATTTCTGGTCTTTAAGACCAGTTTGACCATTGATAGACAATTTGACCTCTCAAATTATCAGGCAGTCTTCTCAAAACGGTACTACTATCAACCCTTTATAAACAGCATGCTTCTGGGCGTGCTGACCGCCTCTACCGGAACGCTGCTGGGGTTTGTTTTTGCCTACGCCATTACAAGAACCCCGATACCCTTCAAGCGTTTCTTCCGGATTACCGCCACATTTCCGATTATTTCTCCGCCATTTGTCGTTGCCCTGGCAGCCATTCTGCTGTTTGGAAGATCCGGCGGCCTTACCCCGTTTGTGGAAAAAATTATCGGTGAATACTCCATATACGGTTTGGGCGGATTAGTCCTGGTGGAAACCATCGCCTATGGTCCCATTGCATTCCTGGTTCTTCACGGGGTTCTTCAGGCCATCGATCCCGCCCTGGAAGAGGCGGCCATGGATCTGGGAGCCTCCCGGGCAAGGGTTTTTTCCACCGTAACACTGCCCCTTGCCATCCCGGGCATTGCCAGCGCCTGGCTTCTGGTGTTTATCGAGTCCATGGCCGACTTTGGGAATCCCATGGTCATTTCTGGAAACTTCAGGGTTCTTTCCGTACAGGCCTTTCTGCAGATCACCGGGATGTATGACCTTTCCAGAGGATCCACCCTGGCGATTCTTCTCCTTTTTCCCACCTTAACCGCTTTTTTCCTGCAAAAGTATTGGGTTTCGAGAAAATCGTATGTCACGGTTACCGGAAAACCCACCAGTGCCACCATCAAACAGCTTGAATGGTATATCAAATTGCCGGTCTATGCCTCTTGTATTCTGTTTGCCGGGGTTGTTTTCCTCTTTTACGGAATGGTCATCTATGGCTCTTTTCAGAAGCTCTGGGGCGTGGATTCAACCTTAACACTCAGAAATTACATTGAGATGTACGAGGTGGGAAAGGATTATATTTTCGACTCCTTGGCCCTTTCCACCCTGGCGACACCCATAACCGGCATTCTGGGTGTATTCATCGCTTTTCTTATTATCAGAAAGAAGTTTGCTGGCCGAGGCGTGATGGAATTTGTGTCCATGCTGACATTTGCGGTTCCGGGAACCGTGGTGGGAATCGGCTACATTTTGGCATTCAACCAGCGATCTGCTTTGTTTCCATTCATATTAACCGGAACTGCGTGGATTATCGTACTGTTGCTTATATTCAGAAATATGCCGGTCGGCATTCGCGCCGGCATTGCAGCGCTGCATCAAATCGATCCGTCCATTGAGGAAGCCTCTACGGATCTGGGTGCCACCAGCGGCAGAACGTTCAGAAAGATCACGCTGCCGATGATCGCACCCGCTTTTTTCTCGGGCCTGGCGTTCAGCTTTGTTAAATCGATGACGGCTATCAGTGCCATCATTTTTGTGGTGTCCGGCAGATGGAATCTGATTACCGTGGCCATTCTGGGTTTTGTGGACAACAGCCAATATGCCCAGGCAGCCGCCATGAGCCTGCTTCTCATAATCATTGTTCTTATCGCCCTCGGTATCATTCAGATGTTCGTCAACCGGATAGGAAAGGGTGCAAGAACAACGAGTATCGTTGAATAGACAACTGAAAGGACAGCGTATGCGCAAGGAATATTTGGTGCTCAAGAGCCTTGTAAAGATGTTCGGGAGCGGCAAAGATGCTGTCAGAGCCGTGAATAATGTCGATCTTGAAGTAAAGGAAGGGGAGCTTGTTACCCTATTGGGCCCTTCCGGATGCGGTAAAACGACAACACTGAGAATGATCGCCGGTTTTGAGATGCCATCCTCCGGGGAGATCCTTATCGATGGTGAGGAAGTAAGCACGACGCCGCCCAACAAAAGGCCCACGACAATGGTATTTCAAAACTACGCACTCTTTCCCCATCTGACCGTATTTCAAAATATCGCATATGGATTAAAGATACATCGGGAATCGTCGAAAAACATCAGGGAGAGGGCCGAAGGGGCCATGCGCCTCGTCGGTTTGGAAGGACTCGGTGACCGCACACCCCATCAGCTATCCGGCGGGCAGCAGCAGCGTGTCAGTCTGGCCCGCTCTTTGGTGATGGAACCCAAAGTGCTCCTGCTTGATGAACCGCTATCCAATCTCGACGCGAAACTGCGGGTTTCCACCCGGCTTGAAATCCGAAACCTTCAGCAGCGGCTGGGTATCACCACGGTCTATGTCACCCACGACCAGGAAGAGGCCATGAGCCTCTCTGACCGGGTGGTCATCATGCATCAGGGAATCATTATGCAGATCGGTACCCCCCAGGAGGTGTACGCTTATCCGGTCAATCGTTTTGTGGCTGACTTCATCGGCAAAGCAAACTTTTTAGTCGGCTTTATTGAAACCATATCGTCTGACAATCAGATCGTAATCGACATCTTGGGGGTAAAATTTCAAGCATCCATGAAACCGGGGATGTTTACAAAAGGGGAGAAAGTTCTCATCGTGATTCGACCGGAATCCGTCACCCTGGAGCCGAAGAAACCGGACACGCTTGTGGGAAAGATTACAGAAGCGGTCTACCTCGGTTCACAAATGGTATACATCGTGGGGGTGGAAAAACATACCCTGATTGTAGAAGTTGCCAATCCGCAGGAACATGTGGTTTTTAAACCCGGAGAGGAAGTGACCATCACCTTTCAGGGAAAAAACCTCCATGTTCTGCCTTACGAAGAAGCGGCATAAGAAATCCATGCCCGGAGAAT
>Ga0180009_10006800_pt1 | contig 11885 bp, 8 predicted proteins | sample OS_PC_MetaG_FD_123537 | JGI IMG/M metagenome (GOLD analysis project Ga0180009, IMG submission 123537) | Groundwater microbial communities from the Aspo Hard Rock Laboratory (HRL) deep subsurface site, Sweden - OS_PC_MetaG | ecosystem: Environmental > Aquatic > Deep subsurface > Groundwater...
CCACGGGATGTGTGGACTGCGTGACCGGAACCGCCACGGCCTGCGACGACGCGAATGACGCAGCCGTGCAGGCCGCGTTGGAATGTGCGCAGACCGAATGCCAGACCGAGTGTTTCGGAGCGACCACGACCCTGGACCCGTTCTGCGATGCGCCAGAAACGACGAGTGTGCCTGGCTCCTGCGTGACGATCGGAGGAGCGATCGAGTGCAACCCGGTGACGAACGAGGGATGCGACGGCACCGCGGGCGAGGCATGTGACGGGAACCAAAACGGCGGATTCAACTGCTTCCCCGACGGCAACACGGAAGACTTGTGCGGAGCGTGCGACAACGGCACCGGTCCGTGGTGCAAGCCCACGTCCACCTGCGTTCAGACTGAATCTGGTGGAGGATGCGCGCGCTACTGCTGCGAGGACTCCGATTGCGGCGAGGGCGAATGCGAACCGTTGTCGAACGGCGCCGGTGTCTGTGTGGTCGGAACCGGTGGAGCAGGAGGAGCCGCAGGAGCAGGGGGTGCAGGAGGAGCAGCTGGCGGCGGCGGAGCAGCTGGCGGCGGCGGAGCAGCTGGCGGCGGCGGAGCAGCTGGCGGCGGCGGAGCGGCTGGATCCAGCGGATCGGCGGGCGCTGGTGGTGCGGCCGGAGCGAGCGGTGCCGCAGGAGCAAGCGGTGCCGCAGGAGCAAGCGGTGCCGCGGGAGCGAGCGGTGCCGCGGGAGCGAGCGGTGCCGCAGGTACGGCTGGGGCCGCCGGCTCGGGCTGATAGCACGTTGTGCGGGCTCGCCGAGCCCGCGCCTTCCTCACCCCATGCGATCCTGAGGCCCACGCGAGCCGACAGCCATTCACATCGGAGTGCTCGGCGTCAGAAACAGCGGATAGGAGCGTGCGCCCAAAAACGGGTGGCACGGCCAAGCAAGCCTCCGAACGAGTTGCAGCGTCTGCTTGGCCGTGGGCTCGCAATGACAACCGCCCGAGCGTAACAAGTTGCGGCGAGTCTGCTATCGTTGCCTAATGCGATCCATTGCGTTCGCGCGACGGCAGCTCGAGGCGATTGCGCGTTCCAGCGTGTGCGCTCTTCTGAGCGTCACCGCGCTGTCGTGCGCGTATGACTTCGATGTTCCGTTTTCCAACCAGAGCGGGACAGGGGGGGCCGACGCTTCCGCCGACGTGACCCTGGACCACGGCGGTGACTCCTCGAAGGATTCGAACGGCAAGGACGCGACCGACGCACCGGCGGAGTTTTCGACCGCGGACCAGGTGTCAGACGTTGCGCCTGACGTCCCAGACGACAGCCCGCAGGACGTTCAGGGTGACAGTCCGCAGGATGCGGCATGTGCTCCTGGTTCGAAGCCATGCGACGGTTCCTGCGTCCCTGTCGACAATCCCGCGACCGGATGCGCCGGAGTTGGCTGTGATCCTTGTCTATTCGATCATGGGGTCGCGCTTTGTATTGGCGGTGCATGCGCGCTGGGGCAATGCGAGAACGGCTTCGGCAATTGTGATGACGTCGACGGCAACGGTTGTGAAACCGACACGACTACAGACCCCGATCACTGCGGCGCTTGTGGCAGCGACTGCGCCTACCCCCATGCGTCGGGCAACTGCACCAGTGGAAGCTGCAGCTTCGGCGCATGTCTCGACGACTGGGAGGACTGCAACGATAACATCGGCGACGGCTGCGAGGTAAACACGAGGAGCGACGACAACAACTGCGGCCAGTGCGGCCGCGTTTGTACCGTGGGATTCGACTGCAACAACACGATGTGTCGGTGCGTCACGGATTCGGATTGCGACACCGGAGGCGGAGGTGAGTGCGACGCGTACTACAAGCTTTGCGAGTGCTCGCCGTACAACTACTGCAACGGTCCTTGCACGCCGACCGGCGGTTGCAGCAGTTGACCGTACATCGTGAGCATTCCTCCTCGACGCACAGAGAAACGCGGCCGGGCGTACCTCATAATCCATTGACCTGAATGGAAGAGAATCGGTAGGCCGGTGCCTACGGCGCCGGTGGTTGCATCGTTTCGATCGCGCCGCATAGCGACGCGCTACCGATTTGAAACGGAGTTCGGGGACCAGCTACTTGAACTCAGTGGTCACCGGCGTGAGTACGCCCTCGCTGTCGACGTGAAGCACGTACAAGCCCTTGACGGTACTCAAGAACAGCAAGGCGTACTTCGATCCAGACAGGAGCCGCGTCGCGACCAGCGTCGACACGCCGACCTGCTTTCCGTCCTGCACGAGGTCGTCGAACACGACGTTGTCCTTCGCCTTCAGGATTTGATCGACGGGGGCCAGCCTCATCCTCAGTCCGCCGCGCTCGCCACCGCCCCACAGGACGAGGAGCTTGCCGTTGAGCTCGGCGGCGGTGATGTGTTGTTTGTCCTGGGGCTTGAGGTCCGGCACATCCCGCAGCATCTGCTTGAAGCTGAGCTCGCTGCGCTGGCAGACCGCCGCTGTGCACCGGGTCTGGTACACCCAGGGTTCCGGCATCTGTGGCACCAGGTGGGTGATCACGGCCTCGGTCTCGTTGCACGTCAAGTCGCCGTAGATTCCCATTGAAGCAACGGGTGGCCTCCATCCATCGCTCAGGTGAAAGGCCGTGTACTGCTCGTTGCTGCCCTTCACCCGGACGACGAGCGCCTCCTTGGTGCGACAAGCGGTGATATGAGGCTGAGTCTCGCCGGGCACGACCAGCGAACGCTGGCCCAATTCACCCACCTGCTGGACGTCCTCGAGCTCTCCTCCAGGCTTCACCTTGCGCGCCAGCAGCTTGATGCTGTCACCCACCCATGCTTTGTAGACCAACCAGTCCCAGAACAGCCCTGAGTTGTAATAGGGATTGCCGACTTCGTCGTATTCCAGAAGCTTGGTCTCCTTGGTCTTACCGGCAGTCGGATGAATCGCGTACCAAACTTCCTTGTGGTCTTCGTTCCAGACGGTGCGAACCAGCGAGCCGTCGGCGAGCGCCGACGCCCCATAGGTGAGTCCCTGGGCAACCTGGTCGCCATCGGTCGAACGGTAGATGCCCGCCTTGCCCCGATCACCCGCGAACACAAAGGGCGGCACGGATTCCTCCGAAGTGCCGAACAACTCCAATCCGGGGCAAACGCGTTTGAGGTTCTGCGGCAACACCTGACACGCAATTCGCTTCTTGTCGGGCTGGAACGTGCACAGCGCCGGAAGGTTGGGCTGATCCTTGACGTCGACCAGGAACACCAATCGACCGCTCGGCGTGTACTCGGTCTTGAGCGCCTGGAGCGGGACCATGCCCGGCACAAAACGGGCCGTCTCCGGTAGGCTGTCCTGCGTGAGCGGGTTCGTCGTGCCCGGCGGACGCGGCCCATCCACGGGCGCCGCCTGCAGCCCCAACGCCCCGGCGTCCTCCCAGACCTGCGCGATCAGCTTCGAAGTGTCCCTGCTGCAGCTCTCCGGCTGTTCCAGCGCCTTCGCCAACGACCTGGACGACTCGACCAACGCCGACGCGGTACCGTCGTCCTCGAAGGCCTCGGCGAGTGCGTGCATGGGCGCGGCGCAGCGTTCGGGCCAGGCTCGCTGCCCCGGCTCGCTGCGCTTGTCGAGCGCGACGCCCATCGCGGACAACTGGGCGTTGCGGAAGGCTGTGGCCGCGGCCTCAGGGCCCGTCACAGGATCGCCGACGACGCAGAGGCTCGCCCGGTTCCACGCCCCTTCCCGCCGGGCCTTGTTCTCGGCGGCCATGCTCGTCACGGCGAAGGCCACACCACCTCCGCCCAACACGAGCACCACGGCCGCGCCGATCAGCATCAGCCTGCGCTTCTTCACCTGCTCCTGTCGAAGCGCCTGCAGTTCGTTGTCGTAACTCGGGTCGTCCATCGTCCGCGTCCTCCAGCATTCCGCTCGCAGTAGCCAGACCTAGACCAGGATGTGCTCGGCGGAAATGTCGATCCGGTGAAGTGCTATCGACACTTCATTGGTAGCGCGGCGCTATGCGGCGCGGTCAGGCAACGCAGACCGGCGCCGTAGGCACCGGCTACCGATTGTCACCAAACAGACGGATTGATACTTCCACCGGGCACATCAAGCCAGACGATTCCGTGCGCAGTGGGAATCGACCTCGCCATTGCTCGTCGCACGCGGTGAGCGAGCAGCACAGAACTACTCACGAATCAGTCGCTCGACCTCGTGCTCCAACTCGCTCCCCGCGTTCTCGAACATTTGGGAATAGGGCGTTCGACCGGAATGCCGTCGGTACCAAAGGCGGTCTGCCTCGAACCTTGTCGTGCCGGAAGCCCCTTGTTCGACACCGGGAACGCGGAGCTCCACCTCGAAGCTCACGCGCAGCGAGAGGAACGTCTTGTTCTGATCGTGGGATACCCAAATCGATTCGGTGGCGCTTACCTCATAGCGGATGGTGAGATGCGCGGCGGGGTCGACTTCGTCATCGACGATGGGGACGACTTGCTCATCGAACACACGATGAAGTCCATGGGCCGCGCTGAGTCGCAAGCTTCCAACGATCTTGGATTCGCGTTCCAGGAATGTCTTCGGGGACACCCCGTTTTCGTTTCGGAGCAGGAAGTCGGCAATCCGGGCATCGAGCCCCGGCGCGCTGCTTGCCTGAACACTGATCTTGAGCCGTCTCCCAGCTTTGAGGCGCTCCAGCATCTTCACCACGAGCTCGCGCTGCCTGCCCTGCCCCGTCAACTTGTCGTACCGGGTCAGCTCTGCTGCGTAGAGTGCGTCGATTCGTCGTTGGACCTCCTGCTTGATCTCGGGAGCCACGTCTTCGCTGAGATAGTGTCGCAAAGCCAGCACCTGCTGCGGCTCGTTCGCCACCGAGATGTCCGCCTCGGGTAGGAGTTTTCTCCGTACGAGGGGGGCGTCGTGCTGCGCGACAGCCAGGTAGCGCTCAAAGTCCTGGCGCCGGTTGGAGGCGCGCGCGAGGTTCAGCAACTGCGCTTCCGCCTCCGCTCGATGCCGCTTGCCGGACGAGAGGTACATCTCGAGAGCGACCACCGCTCCTTCCTTCGAGGCGCGCTCAAAGAGCATCCGGTCGGCGCGGTCTGTGTCCTGCCCCTTCTTGAGGTACTCCACCAGCGCAGCGTTCTCGCGGTCCTTCGTCGCCAATTCGAGCAGCGCGCGATCGGCCTGGCGCTGCAGGCGTCCGCCACCATCCACGTACCGCCAAAGGCCAGCGGCGTCGTGTCGCACGTAGGCGCTATCGATCGCATGGCTTTCGCTGAGGCGCTCGCGCACTTCGCGCACCCCAACACCCGACAGGCAACCGAGCCCCGCCGTCACGAGCAGCAGCGTCCGGCCGCTCATTCGCGCTTTTGCCCCCAGGGGCGGCGAATCTGCATCCTCCGAGGCTGCGTAGTCGGCGATCGGAAACGGCTGCAACACGCCCAGGTCGTCCGCATCCCCTTCCGCCTCGGCTGTGGCGGTGCGGCTGCGCAGTCCGTCGAGCTGCCTGCGCACCTCCTCCGGCGAGTCACTGTCGCGGAACGCAAACGTCTCGCCGTCCGAGAACGTGAGAACGACGCTGTCTTTCGTCCCGGATACGGCCCGTTCCGGATCGGGATGCAGCTCGGTCAGCGGTCGCAGACGCAGTCTTGCTCCGCGGGCGTCGACAAGCTGCGTCGGCAGAACGTAGACGCCAGGCGAATAGGGAAGCCCGCGCAGCGCAAACCGTCGGCGCATCAAACCGACCGCGCCCAGCGCGACCGCCGTGCCGCCCAGCGCGAAGGGCAACAACCAGGCGTCGACCAAGGGGCGTGATTCGAGGAGGGACCAACCGGGGAGGGCTGCCAGGGCGAGAAGGACCGTTCCGCCCAACGTGAGCGCAAGCCAATGCACGCTGGCTCCGAGAGGCATGGCGCGATTGGCGAGCACGACCGGCGTACCGCCGACCCCGTTCACCGCATCGACGAAAGCTTGTTGCGTCTTGCCATCCAGCGCGGAGAAGTCGTGAACGCGCGTCTTGGTGAGCCGCTCGCGATAGGCCATGTGGCAGAAGCCTACTTCAGCGTCCGCCGGGACGCCCACCCGGTCCGCGCGTCCCACCTTCGCGGGCACCACCCAGAATGCGATCGTCCCGATCCGCACCATCCACGCGCTGCGACGGCCCTTGCGGCACCTGCGGCACCTCCCGGCTGGGCCACATCATGCCGACAGTGAGCATGGCGAGGTTTCGGTGGAAGGTGGTGGCCGGGGCGAACTGGGAGTCCTCACCGACCTGCTCGAGGTGTTGATAGCGAAGGGCCACGTAAGGCAACGCTTCCGGATACCAGCCGAGCGAAGCATCCAGGACCCACGTGTTGAAGGTCGTGATGAGACGTTGATTCCCCGTCGACCCGGGGGTCGCGAAGGGTGCGGCCACGACGAAGCCAGCATCTTCCACTTGCAGGGTGCGGCTGTGAGAAAAGCCGGTGCCCGTTTGAAACACGATGTGGTTCTCACGGTCGACCGGGACACCGCCGGACAACAGGATGTGGTCGGCCATCAGCGTTTGCGCGGTGATCAGGTCCGGCCCGAGCGTACGGTGGGCCACGAGCGCCGCTGCGTAACCCTCGCTGTCATACCGGATGGCACCGAGACCGACCGGGCCCCAGACACCGCCGCTGACAGGGTCGACACGCATGGCGCCAGCGAAGCCGCCGCTGACTTCGGTGGACCAAGAGAGGCTGAGATCGTGCCTCCAGCGAAACCGGCCGGACATGACGACCTGCGCGGTCGACGGCGCGAACACGCCGCCTTCATTCACCTCGGACGTGGTGAAGTAGGTTGCATCGCCGAGGACCGCATAAGAGTTGCGGCCCTCCGAGTACTCCGGCGCCAGACCAAGGCCTAGTTCGTAACGGTTGGGCTGCGGGGCGGGCACGTCCAGGGGAACGACGGTACGAAAGCTCGCGCTCTGAAACGTGCTCCACTGCGCGGAGAATTCTCGCGAATACCCCTGCGTAAACGCAGCCTGCAGCAGCACGTTGTCGCCCGAGAGCTGGGAGCCGGCGGTGGTTTGATCCGCACCGGATTGGAGGTTCGCAAGCCGTGTGTTGCTGCGCTCCATCGTGACGCCCAGGGTGAGCTCATCACGCGGCGAAAGCGTGAACAGGGCATGCCATGCACCGACATCGGACTGTTCGTTCGCGTCCGAGTGTCCCAGGTAGATGGTGAACGGATGCAAATACGTGAACGTGTGCATGGCCCGGGGGCCATCGTGAATGACCGCGAGACCGGGAGCGATCTCGAGGTACCAGACGTCGAGCGGGCCGGGTTGGCCCGGCTCGGGGTCCGAGGACACGCCGAGCATGTTGTCCGTATACGCGAGGGAAAAAGTGCCGACACCGTGCACACTCGTCGAAGATTGGGCGCTCGCATTTGCTGCGATTCCCACGACGCAGAGTGCGACGGACACGGCACCGAATCGACGCACGGACATGTTTGAGGCTTACCATGCCCCTTGGCGGTTACGATCGACTAAAATGAAGGTCGTGACGGACCAAGAGGATCAGCTGCAGGCAATGGGCATCCCCCGACTCGACCCGGACAAGTCGCCGGACCTGTATGCGGAGTTGTTTCGGATTGCGCGGCGAATTCGGGAGTCGGAGCGAACCATCGTGGGGCTGTTGCCCACGGGTCCCGACGTCGCAGTTCCGCCCATGGCGGTGGAACTGGGGTTCGCCCTCGCCGACGCGTGCGAGGGTGCGGTGGCCGTGGTGGACGCAAACACACGATGGCCCGCACTCAAGGGAATCGGGACGCCGAGGGACGAGCTGTCGAAGAAGTCCGGGTTCAGGACGACCTGGTTGGCGGACTTCGTCGCCGTCATCACGCCGCCAAAGAGCGACGGGTCGGAGGGGATGCGTCTGGAGGGGCTCGATCGGCTCTTGCGCGAAGAGATCCAGGGCTTCATTCACGTGTTGGTGGACCTGACGGGCTTCGAGCAAGCCGGCGAGCACTGGGGGATGTTTGATGTTCTCGACGGCGTGTTGCTGGTCGGCCATGCGGGCGTGACCCGGGAGGCGGACCTGATGCGACTGTATTCGGACATGCCACCGGGCGCCGTCCTGGGCGTTATCTTGATCGGATAGAGCGAACAGGAATGCGCTGACCTTCCGCGCGGACGGTCGCCATCGGCCCTACGATCCACTACAACCGCACCATGCTTCAAAAAATTCGAAGCAAGAACCTGCACACCTGGCTGCCAGGCTTCGCGAGCGACGTGTGGCAACGGTCGCGTCAGCCCCGTGTACGCGGTCTCCGTCACCTGGTGTTCGCGCTGTGCGACCACTACGAGCCGCTGTGGTCACAGCCCACGGAGGACGTTGGAGAGCAACGCGTGCGTGCGTGGCAGGAGGGCTACCCGCGATTGGCGTCGAGCTTCCGTGATGCGGATGGGCGGCCTCCCCAGCACACGTTCTTCTTCCCCGGCGAGGAGTATCGTCCGGCGTTCTTCGATCGTCTCGAGCCACTCATTCGTTCGGGCTTCGGCGAGGTGGAGCTTCATCTTCATCATGACGACGCGACGGAAGAGAGCTTTCGCAAGGAGGTCCTGTCGTACTTGGCGCTGTATGCCGAGCGAGGTCACTTCTCGCGAGATGCCGATGGGCGGATTCGGTACGCCTTCATTCACGGCAACTGGGCCTTGGCCAATGGGCGACCGGATGGGACGCGCTGTGGCGTGGACAACGAGCTGCCGATCCTGTTCGAGACCGGATGCTACGCGGACCTGACGTTTCCAAGCGCACCGGACATCACCCAGCCGAACATCGTCAACCAGATCTATTGGCCGGTCGGGGATGTCGGTCGCAAGCGCGCGTACGAGTGGGGCGAGCGGACGCGGGTCGGCAAGCGATTTGACGATCGCGTCCTGCTCGTGCAGGGGCCCTCGGCGATCGCGTTCCGACCGGGGTCGTTGAGCCTGCGGATCGAATCGAGCGCGTTGACCGCAAAGGATCCCGGTTCAGGCGCGAGAATCAACACCTGGACATCGCAGAACATCCATGTCGAGGGTCGACCCGAGTGGGTGTTCGTCAAGGTGCACACCCACGGCGCGCCCGAGAAGCAAGCCGCTTCGCTCTTGGGCGACGGGGGGCGAGCCATGCACCGGGAGCTGTGCGGCCATTACAATGACGGCATCCGATGGCGCCTGCACTATGTGACGGCGCGCGAGATGGTGAACATCGCGTATGCGGCGATGGATGGTCACGCGGGCGACCCGAACGAGTTCAGGGACTACGTGTTGAGACGGCCCCCCATCGTTCAGGGCTAGGCGCGGACCTGGGGATGGCAACGACGACCCCCATGGTAGCGCGACGCCACCCAGCGCGGGCATCGGTAGCGCCACGTCATGGGCGGGCATCGGTAGCGCGCACCCCCAAATGGGTGGCACGGCCAAGCAAGCCCCCGAACGCCGGAAAGCTTCTGCTTGGCCGTGGGCTGCCGAGGTATGAGCCGTCGTTGAAACACGGCCAAGCCGGCAGTTGGCTGCGCTTGCACTCTTGCTTGGCCGTGCCCCCCGGAGCCGACGGATACACGCTGCTACGGCTAGGGGAAGAAGATCGTATCGCCGCGGAGCAGGACGAGGTTTTGCCGCAGCTGCTCGCCCTTCTGGATCGCCTCGTAGTTGATCGGGATCCGACGGACGCCACCCTTGGGGTTCTGTCGAATCAGCACGGCTTCCTCGACCTTGGCGAAGCGGTCAGGACCGCCAGCGAGGGCCACCGCATCGGCGACGGTCATGAACTGCCGCGACGAGTACACGCCGGGCTGCAGCACGTGACCGGTGACGGTGACGGTGTAGCTCTTGACCTCGGTCACGGCGACGGTGACGACGGCACCGGCTTCCTTGACGTATTGGGTCAGCGCCCTGCCAATTTCCTTCTTGAGCTCGGTCGGGGTGAGGCCCGCGGCGTTGACATCACCGAGCAAGGGCATGGTGATGGTACCATCGGGCCGCACTTCAATGTCGGTGTTCAGCTCCGGGTTCTTCCACACGCGGATGCGAAGGCTATCGGAAACTCCGATAACGTATTCACTCCGTCGGGGATCGGGTTCTTTTTCGTAGGGGTAGTTGGAAGGAGGCGTGCCGCACGCCATCAGCAACGCAACGAGTGTGGTGAGTATCAGTAGTCTTCTCATGACCATCGCGCCCGTGCCCTTAGGGCACTCGCGCCCCAGATGGAAGTAACGATGTTCATTCTGCCAGGAATTCTCGGACTCGTGTTCCTCATCTTCGTGAGGCCGTTCGAGTTTGTCGAGGCCCTCCAGGGCATCCCGATGCTCTATATGGCGTTCGGCTTGGCGGTGTTCGGCTATGCGGTGGACGTACGCCTGGGGTTTTCGGATGTCCGGCCTGCACCTCAGCTGTCCTGGGCGGGACTGTTCTTCGTTTGGTGCATCATTACGGGCCTCGTAAAAGCACCAGCGGCCCTGCTCGACGAAGCCATTGGGCTGACGGTGGCGCTTACCTTGTTCTATCTCGTGGCGCACGGGGTTCGAACCTTCAAAATGTTCGAGATCCTGGCCGCGGGCTTGCTCGCCTGTTCCCTGTTCGTGTGCGCAATCTGCGTGCATCAAGGCTTCGCGCCGACCGAATGCATCGCGCTGGCGCCCAACGAAGGCCGTATGTCCCCGGGAAAGTCGGACGGGCGTCCATGTGAACAACCCGAGATGTGTTACGGCCCCCAAGCGGAGCCCGGCTTCAGCTACCGGTGCGAGCACGCGGGCCTGCTTGGGACGACATCGATCGGAGATCGCGTCCGATACCTCGGCGTGCTTCAGGATCCGAACGAGGTGTCCCTGGTCGTCGCAGCCGCGTTGCCGATCGCGTTCGCGTTCTACCAGCGCCGAAGGAACTTTTGGCGGCTGGCGCTGCTGCTCCTGTCGCTCTTGCTGGTCGCCATGACCGTGGTGTTTTCGCAGTCACGCGGCGGTCAGCTCGTGTTCTTGTCGGTCATCGGAATCTACTTCCTGAAGAAGTACGGCTGGAAGGGGGCCGTGCTCGGGGCGGTCGGCGCATTGCCGATCCTCGCGCTGGGCGGACGCGGTGGCGCAGAAGCCAGTGAATCGTCCCTCGAGCGGTTGGAGTGCTGGCTCACCGGCGTCTACATGTTCCGCAGTGACCCGCTCTTCGGCGTCGGGTTTGGACAATTCACAGAGCACCACTTCCTGACTGCGCACAACTCCTACGTCCTCGGAGCGGCAGAGCTCGGCCTCACCGGCGTCGTCATCTGGACAAGCATCATGTGGTTGTCCGTGAAGATCCCCTACACGGCCATGAAGGATCTCGAGAACGTGCCCGGTGCCGAGGTCGCCAGAATTTGGTCCGTCGCCCTCCTGGCTTCCCTGGTCGGCATGTCGGTCGGCGTGTTCTTCCTGTCCTTCAACTACCACTACATCCTGTGGCTCTTCATCGGCTTGACCGGCGCCTTCTACATGGCGGTCAAGAGCCACATGCCCAACTGGCGGGTACCTTTCGGATGGAAGGATCTGACCGCCGTCACGGCCGGATGCCTCTGGATCCTCTTCGTCATCTTCATGTACACGCGCAACAAGGTGTGACCCGCGCCTCGCGCTCGTTGAACTAGACCTAGACAGGATCACATAGACCCGTGGCGACCGGCGAAGCCGGAGCCCTGAACTTCACCAGACTGTCGGCGGGTGGGCCGACGGTTGAGTCTCCCTAAGGCCCCCATCCCCGGCCCTTCCCCCGCCGCGGGGGAAGGGAGCGAACGCAGCCGCAGCGACCGATTCGATGCGGTTCGCAGCATCCGTTGGACCCACCGCCGAGGTCCTTGCGAGATCGTCGTCGGCTCCCTTCCCCCGAAGCGGGGGAAGGGTTGGGGATGGGGGCCTTAAGGTGACTCCAAGCGTCATTTGGCTCCACCTCAATGCGATCCTGTTTAGG
>Ga0180009_10006801_pt1 | contig 11882 bp, 11 predicted proteins | sample OS_PC_MetaG_FD_123537 | JGI IMG/M metagenome (GOLD analysis project Ga0180009, IMG submission 123537) | Groundwater microbial communities from the Aspo Hard Rock Laboratory (HRL) deep subsurface site, Sweden - OS_PC_MetaG | ecosystem: Environmental > Aquatic > Deep subsurface > Groundwater...
AAAATAGGGCTTCCTATTCCCAGCTTCGGAAAAACCGGTACGGCCAATCAATTCACCAATTCGAGTTTTGTTGGGTTCATTCCCGGTCCTGAAAGAGATGGGGGTCAACTCACGCTGGACAAAGGCTATGTGATTTCAAGTTACGTCGGCTATGACGACAATCGTCCCATGAAGGGGAAACAGATCGTCATTTACGGGGCCTCGGGCGCCCTCCCCCTCTGGATTGACGTCGGCAATACCATCGTCAACAGCGCTGATTACAAGGAAAACCTGCAGGTCGCTGACCTCGCTTTCAACCTCCAATCAACGCAGATGGTGGCCGGCAAGGGGCTTCGTCCTGTCTCAGTGTCCAAGACCACTGGGCTTCCGATAGGGCATGATGAAGAGCATCTCTCTCCCCCGCTCGCGCAGGTCCTGGCAGACGCAGAATCAAAAGAGGATATCTTAAGCCTGAGGAGGACATTCGAGTTGTTTGCAGGAGATGATCATGAACAAGAATAAAAGGATTCAGCCTATATGGATCCTGTTTCTGACGACCCTTTTCCTTATTCCAGGATGCATGCCTCAAGTTGAGAGAGAGGTGGTGACGATCCCCAAAAGTGATAGGGTGAGCGCGCCTCCCTCAATTCCCAAGGAGAGGGCAGAGGAAAAGATCAAGGCCCTTTCCCGCCTCTTGGAGGATGCCAAGCTGGATGCGTTTGATACGGAAATAACCAGAAACCTGCTATCCACTTACAAGGCCCTGAAAGCTATCTCGCAAGATCAGAGGGCCGACCGCGCCTCTCAAAGAATCGTCGATCTTCTCCTCAATCTCCTAAATGACATCGAGGAAAAGGCCCTTTTTAAGCAGAAAACGGTTCAGACCCCATACCATGAAATGCTGGGAAACCTCTCGCTCAAAAGGAAAAAGATCTTTGATGATTATCTCTCGGCAAATCATGACGGCGTCGTCAAGGGCTGCCTTGAACTGGAAGAAACCTTTGGCCGGGATTCATTGACGCCGGATATCGGCCTCCTCTTTGCCCTTTCCCTTGCTGAAAAAGGCATGATGGATGAAGCCCTGCGTATAGGCGAAAGAATCGGCCGCGAACTGGAGGGAAAACCTGACCTCATGCAACTCAGGTCCCGCATGATTGGGTGGCAACTTTCCACGGGTGCCCGAAGAAGGGCCGTCGAGGGCTATGAAAAGCTATTGGACGACCTGGATGAAAAGGAGGCCTTGCTCCTGGAGGCGGAACGCAAGCTCTCGGGAGAGGCTCGGGAATTGGCACACCGACCCAGGGAGCCGACTCGAAGCGGTCTCCCCCCCGAACAGATGGCGGCGAAACCCGGCCAACTGAATGAGACCTTCGCCGAGGTGGATAGGCTGGTTCAGGGGCGCGAATTCGATAAGGCCAGGCTCCTGTTGATTCAGCAAAAAATCAAGACCGGTGATGGCCCGCAGGCGGAAGCCATTGACCAGGCCTTGAAGTCGGTGGAGGCGGCCGAACAGAAAATCGAAGAAGAAGCGGCCGGGAAAGCGGCTCTTAAGAAAGAGTCCTTAAAGGTCGCTTCCAATCTGATCGAGGCAGAAGAATATGAGGAGGCGATTGTTCGGCTTGACACCTTTAGCCGTGAAAATCAGGCTGATCCTGAGGCCGAGGGTTTGCGGTCACTTGCTATAGAAAAGATCATCACGCGTGAGAGAAATAAGGCGGCCAGGTTATTTTTGATGGCCAAACAGGCCAAAGAGCCGTCCAAGAAGCAAGAACTCCTGAACTCCTCCTATGACATGCTAAAGGCATTAGTTGATAAATATCCTTCATCTCCTCTAATTTCAAAGATAAAAGACAACATAACCAAGATAGAAGAGGAGTTACTGAAGCTCAAGAAGGGGTCTGGGTGACGGCACATTGATGAGGGCCCCTCGCCCCTTGGACTCGAGCTCCGGTCAAGGTCATTGTCAATCCATTCCAGAACGCCAAAATGAACCAAGACATCCAGGTCATCGGCCTCGGCCAAGCTTGTTTGGATTATCTGGGCACCGTTACCCTTTTTCCCCATGAGGACGAAAAGGTTGAACTCCTGGATATCCGCAGGCTGTGCGGGGGTCCTGCCTCTACAGCCATGGTTACCCTAAGCAGGTTGGGGGTCAGGACGTCCTTTCTAGGCTCGGTTTCAGACGATCCTTTTGGGGCTGAGATCCTGGAGGGCCTTGACAAGGAGGGGGTAGATCGTCGTTTCCTGAAAATAACGCCCGGCCATACCTCCCAGTTTGCCTTTATAGCCATAAGCCAAGGGACCGGCAAGAGGACCGTCTTCTGGCACAGAGGCAGCGTTCCGCACCTCAAGGCTGAAGATGTCGATCTATCCCCTTACCGCTCGGCACAAGTCCTCCATCTGGATGGCTTGATGCTTGAAGCATCCCTGGAGGCGGCGCGTCAGGCCGGGGATCTGAGAATGAAAGTCGTCCTGGATGCCGGCGCCATGAGAGAAGGCTCCCTGCAACTGGTCTCCCTCGTCGATGTGCTCATTGCTTCGGAGAGATTTGCCGAGCCCTTCATCGGCCCTGGCGCCTCTGCCGAGGCGGCGCTCAGGCGTTTATGTGGGCTGGGACCCAAGGAAGTCGTTGTCACGTTGGGCGCCAGGGGCAGCATCGGATGGGACGGGAATAAAACCCATCGACAGGAGGCCTTTCCGATCAACGCGGTCGATACGACGGGTGCCGGGGATGTCTATCATGGGGCCTATATCTATGGGATGCTTCAGAAATGGGGAATGGCCGATTGCATGTGTTTTGCCTCCGCCACCTCTGCCCTCAAATGCAGGGCCATAGGGGCCCGCGAAGGCATACCCAGCCTGGGGGAGATAAATGCTCTTATCCAAAGGTTTCCCGACCTAAAACCTCTGCCTTAGAAAAGCGCCCGCGCCCGTATCTATCAGGATAAAAAGGTTCCCCTTTTTATGGCATCCCCGCCAAACCTCTCGTTGATGGTGTCCATCGCCTTTTCGACCTCTTTCCACGATTTCGCCTTTAGATCGGCGCCATCAAAGAGACTCAACTGTCTGGGGATCTCATGGACGGGGCTGAGGTTCGATACCCCTACCCCAATCAGTCTAAATTCTCCTGATCCCTCATATTCCCCCAAGAGCTTGCGCGCCTCATGGTAGATGGCATTGGTGGAGCAGGTCGGTTCTTCCAGGGTGATGCTTTTCATGATCTGGGTGAAGTCGGAACGTTTCAGTTTCAAGGTCACCGTGCCCCCCTTATAACCCCCATCCCTGAGCCTCTTCCCTACCCTCTCCGCCTGGGCCAAAAGCTCCTGCTTCAGGATGTTTGGATCGGCGCTGTTTGTGGGCAATGTCTCCTCACTGCTGATCGACTTCGCCTGATTGAATGGCGCCACCGGCGAGTCGTCAACGCCCTCTGAGAGGCGGAGCAGCCTTGTTCCAAATCTGCCCATTTCCTTTAACAGAGCGGTCAGCGGGATCGTCCCGATATCACTGAGCGTCGAGACCCCGAGCTTTCGGAGACGCTGCGCCGTCTTGTGCCCGACTCCCGGGACTTTCTTGATCGGGAGGTTCCGAATGATCAGGGGGAGATTTTCGGGATCAATGAACGTCAGCCCGTCCGGCTTGTGCATATCCGACGCGATCTTAGCAAAGACCTTGCCCGGCGCAACGCCTACGGAACAGGTGAGAGAGGTCATCATCTTGATATTCATCTTTATCTTGGAGGCGATCGCTTTCGGGGAACCGTGTAGCCTGTCCAGGCCTGAGATATCGACATAAGCCTCGTCGATGGATACCTGTTCAACCAGGGGCGAATACCCTTCCAAGACGGTCATAACGCTCCTGGACACCTGCTTATAGCGGCCCATCCTGACCGGAAGGAAGGCCCCTTCGGGACATTTCCTCTTTGCCTCGAAAATGGGCATGGCGGAGTGAATCCCGAATCTCCGCGCCTCGTAGCTCGCCGCAGAAACAACGCCCCTGTTGGTGGTGCCTCCCACAATAACGGGCCTTCCCATGAGCGACGGGTCGTCTCTCTGCTCGACCGAGGCGTAAAAGGCATCCATATCGACGTGGACAATGACTCGCTTCATAGGGACTGCGGCCTAAACTGGGGATCCGTGAATTTGATTTTCATCCCGAGGGTTGAGGTTCATTTAGTGATCATTCAGATCTTTGTCAGAAGGGCCAAAAATTCGGCTTTTTTTTGCCATATAGATATAGCAGAGGACATAGATGCCGACAAAGGCCATCTCCCCAATCCTGATCACCTTCTCAGGGAGATCAGGATAGACGATGCGTTGCGCGTGCCTTGCCACAAACGTGGCCAGATAGGTCGAGCCGGGGTCATGGAGGCCTCGCAGGTAGTTCTCTAAGTAAGTCAAAGGGCAGAACCATCCCATCACATTAAGGAGAAATGAGAAGAGAAGGCCCCCCAAATGGAGGATCGCGATCTTGGGCCTGACCAGGACCAAAAGGAATCCGAAGACGAGAAAGAGGATCCAGAGGAAGTGGAGCAGGATCACCAGATCCGTTAGATAATGGTAAAGCATTGGATCATCGTCACCCGTTGCGTTTACACTGCCCCGTAAGCCGTGAAGGAGGCGAAGAAAGTTCAGGCAAGGGCAGCCCGCAGGACCCTTGAACCCACCTTCACGGCATGACTAAAAAGAGAGCAGTTCTCTCACGTCATCGAGACATCTTCTTATTTCAGAGGGCCTCAATTCCAGGGATATGGTCCGCGTATAACCGATATCCCTTAGAGTCTGAAAGATCCTCTTGAAATCAATGATCCCCTCCCCAGGACAAAGATGGGCGTCGTCCAAATAAGAGTCTCCCCCCCTGTTATCGTGCATGTGGATATGTCTCACCTTGTCCGGATATCGACTCAGGAATCCGAAGGCCCTGTTCTCTTCCGTCAGGAGTTGCGCATGACCCAAATCGAGGGTCATGTTGAGCAAAGGCAATCTCTCAAAGGGGATTTCCATGTCAGAGGCACGCTCACTCAGATTCTCCAGGCAAACCATGATATGGGCGTCCTGGGCCTTGTCCAGGATCCTTTGGAGCAATTGGACCTTAAAATCAATCGCCGCTTGTCTGACAAAGCGGCTGTCCAGCCACAAGTGAATCGTTAGAATGAACATCCCAAGTCGGCCCATGATCGGGAGAATCTTCAGGATCCTTGGGAAATAACTCTCATCCAAGGCCTCGAGGTCATTGGGGTCCCCTTCCCTCGGGCCGTGACAAAGGTAGTATATCCCGAGCTCATGCTTTAAGCGTTGATAGGCCTCGATCTGATGGACAAATTCCTCGGGATGAATGATCGGGATCTCGGCAAATTGCAGACCCATATCATGCAGGTCTTTCACATCATCCGGGCTCTTGGCCGTGCCGCCCAAGTGGATGCTTTGACTCGTTTTCAGCATATGTGACTTGTCAGAACCCTGAGGGCTGCGGTTTCCCCTTTATTAGAGCGCGGATCGGAAGGCCAAACAAGGACGAAGAAAAATCGCGACATCGTCGCAGAAAAAAAGCAATTTGCTGGTCAGGTCATCAACAGGGCGTTGCCCAAATCTGCTCTTCTATCGAGAAGTGGACAGGGCCCGCCCCCGGATATCCTCTGATCAAGATTTGGGCAACAACCCGATCAATACGTGAACATGCCGTTTTCGTAAATGACCATCTTTTTGCCCGATGTAAGTTCTGCGCTGACCGTCTTATTCTCCGTGTTCACGAGATCCCAGTGAAGGGCCGAGTCGTTAAATCCAAGCTTCTTTTTCATCTGCTTCGTCAGTTTTGAAGGGTCTCCATCATAGGTGTCTGAATAAGAGGAGCCCAGGGCGATATGGCAATTCCCGTACAGGCCACCGTAATTTTCATCGAAGAGGGTGTTGGCCATGAAGCGGTCGATCCTGGAAAACCGTCTGTCCGTCAGGGAAAACTCCCCTACCCGGCAGGCCCCCGGGTCCAGGCGCAGCTGTTTCACAAGAAAATCTTGGCCTTTTTGCGCTGTTCTCCCCACAGCAGCGCCTTCCTTGAAGGTGAGCCGCACGCCCTCCACGTGTTGTCCGCTCCTAAAAGAGGGCTGATCAGCATAATAAGTTCCTTCGGTGCCCCGGCAATCGGGTGAAGTGAAGAGCTCAAAACTGGGAATATTGTGTCCGGAAAGGCCGATCCATCGCCTTTTGTTTCCCGGCACGATCTTGAGGTCCATGTGGTCTGATTCGACATAAAAGGCCTTCACGTCCATCTTGTTGAGCCATTTCTTGATGGTCGTCGCATTCTTATATACCTCTTTCCATTCCTTTACCGGATCTGACTTGTCGAGGAAACAGGCCTTGATAATCTGCGAGGTGTACCCGCCGATGGAAAGCTGCGAATGTCTTGCCAGCTCGAGGGTAGGAAGTAGAGAGAGGGTCCACCCGAATTCCCCCCTGGCTTCTCTCTTGTCAAGGATGTCTCTCAAGAACTTCCTCGCGATGGCAGCTTTTCCGATCTTCTTCGGGTCCACGTCCAGGAGATGGGTTAGGGAGACGGGCGCGTGGAGATAGAAGCTGCCGTTCAAATTCTGACAAAGGGCCTTTTCACCTGGGGAATGAAACATGATCTGGTTGTCTTTCGCCAACGTGAAGAGGTTCCGCTCCATGGTCGGTGTCAGACCCAAGCGCATGACCGGATGCATGCCCATCTCAAGGAGTCTGCCCTGAAGGACTTCAGCCAGCCTTATCCCCGGCAAATCATACCGAATCAGGACGATGTCCTCCTTCTGGTACCTCCCTTTTCTGGCCATTTTCAGCGCCCAGAGCAACACGTCTGCATACTTTTCTATCTTTCTATCCGTAAGCATTTTAAGGCGCGACCTCCTTTTCCATGAATTTTAGAAAACCCCGCGCACGAGCTGGAAAATGATCTTTTTCGGCCCGCTCCAGGACCTTTTGCTGTCATGGTCACCGGGGCTTACTGCTTTCTCCCTCCGCCCCCGCCTGCAGCCCCCATCTCCTCCAGAAGGTTGATATGGCGGTTTTCCTCTTCGATGATTACGTCGAGTTCCTTTATCGCTCCATCCTTTTGGGCCAGGGTCCTGAGAAACCCGAAAAAGAGGATCGTATCCCTTTCAAATTCCAAGGCTATTTGAATGAGTTCTTCGGGACCTCCCAAAGTTTCGAGATTCTCTTCCTTCAGCGAAAAAGTCTGGTCCCCCACGATCCCCACCAGGATGCTCTGACCCGCTTCATCGGTAAAGGGCTGATCTCCGCTTGCCCTCTTCTTCATTTCCGAAAAGGTCTCAATGTGCTTCAGCTCTTCCTCCGCGAGACGGCGGAGCAGAGAGACCATTTGAGGATTCGAGACCCTTTTCAATCCCTCTCGATAAAACTTTTCGCCGTTTTTTTCCAACTGGATCGCCAGAGCAAGAATTTCACTGACCGTATACATGGCTTATACCAGATTGATCCTGGATGGAGGCGACGCCTGCCGTTGTGAGAGAGCGAAGAGACGAGAGAGAGTCTAATACATTTTTCAGAAAATAGATAGGCCATCATGTCGCCTCTCTAAATCACGATCCCTTGACAACCATCAGTCATCACTTAATTTTTTATAAGTCAGAGCTTTAAGTTATCAAGAAACACAAAGGAGTTCAAGCATGCTTAGAAAATTGGTTGTGGGTCCATATCAGGCCAATTGCTATATCTTGGGTTGCAAAGAGACCCATCAGGGTCTCGTCATTGACCCTGGGGATGAGGTTTTTCGCATTGTGCAAGAGATCAACCGGAGTGGGCTCCACATTCGCTATATTCTCATCACCCACGGGCATATGGATCACACCGGAGGTGCGGCTGAATTGAAAAAAATCACGGGAGCCTCGCTGATGATTCATCCACTGGACGCCCCCGGCTTGAATGCCAGACCCGACGGATTTTTGAGCGACGCCCAGCGGATCCAGGTGGGCAGATATACGGTTTTAGTCCTGCATACCCCGGGACATTCCCCAGGTGGGGTTTCTTTCCGTGCACCTGGGGCTATTTTCACGGGAGACACCCTTTTCGCAGGCTCGGTGGGACGAACCGATTTCCAAGGCGGCGACCACCGGCAACTCGTGGAAGGGGTTCGCAGGAAAATTTTTCCACTAGGTGACAAGGAACGGATTTATCCGGGCCACGGGCCCTCGAGCACCATTGGCAGGGAGCGTCTTACCAATCCATTCTTTGGATTCAGCCGGACCGCTTAGGGGCTTGAGGGGGCACCCTTCCCTTCCTGTGCCGGGATGAACCCGGTCATTTGGTGGGTGGGACGAGCAATTTGGGCAACAGCTTGTTTTGGCTTGAAAGAAACCGTCAGAGTTCGTAGACTCGCATGAAAAGGAGACTTCCGGGTGGAACAAGAGATCAAGGCAGCGGCGGCACTCATTCGGGAAGCCCGTGGGATTTTGATCTTCACGGGGGCCGGACTGAGTACGGAATCGGGAATTCCTGATTTCAGGAGTCCCGGCGGAGTTTGGGACAAATATGATCCCTCAGATTTCTATTTTCAGAAGATCTTGTCGGATGAAAAGGCGAGAGAGAAATACTGGAAAATGAGCACGGAATTTTACGCCGGTATGAGGGATGCCCTTCCCAACCGCGCCCATCTCGCTATCCAAAAGCTGGAGGAGACGGGCAAAGTGCTGGCGATCGTCACCCAAAACATCGATTACCTTCATCAAAAGGCGGGAAGTTCCCCGGAAAAGGTCATTGAGCTCCACGGGACGGCCTTTTCGGTCTCCTGCCTGAGTTGCGGAAAGGCCTATCAGAGGGATCTTATCGAGGATCGATTGCGATCCGGCGTCAAAGTCCCTTACTGCGATGATTGCTCCGGCGTCCTAAAACCGGACACCATCTCTTTTGGGCAGCCCATGCCTGAGGACAAGGTGGCCGCCTCCATAAGGTACGCCCGAGAGTGCGACCTCTGCGTGGTGATCGGCTCCTCTCTTGTCGTTTATCCCGCTGCTTCGGTCCCCGCCCATGCCGTGGAACACGGGGCCAAGCTCCTGATCATCAACCGTGATCCAACCCCTCTCGATGCAAGGGCAAGCCTCGTGATTCATGATTCCGCAGGGAAGACACTCGAGTCGATCATGAACTCACTGCATCTTTTTTCTTGAAAGATAGCCGCAATCTCCCTATGCTCATGGGACCATAACCTCGTCTTGACGAAGGGTCGGCTTCATTCTTGATTGCTGATGCCCAAGGACATATCGCAGGGTATCGACTGAAAAATAAAGATGTTTTAGTACAATCATGGTGATGACTTGGATGGTTGATGTCCCGCCGCTTGTCGGTGCCCTTGGACAGTTCAAAACCAAGGCCAAGACCCTTAAAGCAATCAACATCTTACCGGATTTGGTGACATGATTCCCATCAAATCAATGTTTGACATTTCCTTAATTTTCATATACTTGATATCACTACTGTCCGAAATATATCGAAATCGGCTTTTTTGGACAGGTAAGTGCCTGATTTTGCATAAGGCTTATTCGTCGCAGGAATTCAGATTATCTCGGCTTAAGAATGCTGTCCAAAACAAAAACCGATTTTGCACAAGAGTGACTTGATATCAAGAACGAAGTCTTGAGAGGTCAGAAATCATGCCTTCCAGGAAGGACGATCTCGTCTTTGAGGTCATTGGGAACACCAGCCCATTTTCCATGATGGGAGAAAGCAGCGGTTACATGATCACCGTGAACAACGCCTCCTATCTGTTGGATTGCGGTTCCCCCATTTTCCCTTCCCTCGGTTATAAGGGTATCTCCGACATAAAGGGGATTTTCGCCACCCATTCTCACGAGGACCATAAGCGGTGGTTTACCGACATTGTCCTCTTTACCTTTTATAATCCCCTTTTTAAGCACAAAGTAAGGCTCATCTCGTCTGAAGTGATCTTGGAGGAGTATGCCAAGAATTCCAAAGGCGCCATTGAAAGATCTCTCTCTCGTGATTCAAAGCGAATCATCGATATCCCTTATGAGGAGATGGTTTCAGGGATTATCATCGGTCCCAAGAGAAAATATGTGATTACCCTGAAGCCGATAGGCCAAGGCCGCCTTCGTTACCAGGTCGAAGATAGGGAAGGCAACGTCATAGGCCCGGAAAAGGCCAAAATCTTCATCAACCCACAGGCCAACCGTCCCCGACTGCTCTTCAAAGACGATGAAACAGGGGAATGGGTGGAGCCTGAAAGCTATTACTGCCTGAGCTCCCCAATCTTTTACGAAGAAGATCGAAACATTTACCGTGATGAAGAAGCGGGATTGACCGTCAGGGCCATTAAGTCTTCGGTCTGGCATGGAGTACCGACCCTCGCCTTCAGGTTCATGACCGAAAAAAACAGCCTTCTTTTCAGTGCAGATACCGTTTACAAACCCTCACTCTGGAAAGAACTCTGCGAGGAATACCGACCCCAGAATTTTGAGACGATGAGTCGAGAGAAATTCGAAAAGGGCTCTATCATCTATGGCGACATCAACGACTTTATTGAGAGGACCTGGAGTCGCCAGCGATATGAAACAGCCATATCCGCGTACAAGGATTCCGTGGTCATACACGATGTGGCCAGGAAAGACAGTGTCGTCCATACCGATTACGCTGACATCGCCAACGCACCTGTCGAAAAACTTATTTTCACCCATAACCCTGATAACCTGACGGCCTTAAGACCCATTGTCACCTCTCATAGAAAACTCATTCTCCACGATGGGGAGGTGTACGAATCGGTCAAGGGAAAACCTTATCCCTTTGATGCGGACGTATATGTCCATCATTTTTCATGCGATTTGGTCGGATACAAATCTGAGAAAGGGGCCTATAAGGTCATTGAAAAGGACGGTCTGTTGGGCGTGGTAATTGCCCAAAGTCCTGAGGAGGCCCTGATGAGAGTGGATCTTTACCAGGATATCAGAGGGGAATATTTACCCCTCCTCACCGATCTCAACAAAACATACGCCATTCGGGGTGACGGAAGGGTGGAAGAGGTGACGCTCTACGAAGACTCGAGCGCCGGCAGGGTCGTGCAAAACATCCGGGGACACATTAAAAAAGGGGCCTCTGGTCTCCTGTCTAAGACATAGCTTTTCGAATCATTCAGTTCCGAGTGATAGGACTGCCCATTTCTCAGACCGCCAAAGGGCCATTCCCTGACAGTTTCCCCGCAATATCTCACGAATCAATTCATCCAATGATGCTCGGTGACCTGAACGATAAAGGATCACTCTCAGGGAGGAGAGGGATCTCTCGATATCTCCTGGCCCTTTGGCTTCTTCTGCTCGGGAAGTCCCCGCTAAAAAGCTGCGATCTGGTTTAGAGAAAGCAAAAAGAGAGAAAAAAAGCCCCTCAATAATCGAGGGGCTTTTTTAAAAAGTGATCTCGGCGACGTCCTACTCTCCCACGCAGTCTCCCACGTAGTACCATCGGCGCTGAAGAGCTTAACTTCCGTGTTCGGGATGGGAACGGGTGTGTCCTCTTCGCCATCGCCGCCGAAATCGACGAAAAAGAAAATACAGGAAATACCAATTCTAAAGCAAAATAGAATGACAAAAATTATGGCCAAGCCTCACGACCGATTAGTACCAGTCAGCTAAATGTGTTACCACACTTACACACCTGGCCTATCAACCTCGTAGTCTCCAAGGGGTCTTCAGTTCTGATGTCTCCATCAGAAGGGATATCTTATCTTGAGGTTGGCTTCCCGCTTAGATGCTTTCAGCGGTTATCCATGCCGAACATGGCTACCCAGCTATGCCGCTGGCGCGACAACTGGAACACCAGAGGTTCGTCCATCCCGGTCCTCTCGTACTAGGGAAAGATCCTCTCAAATATCCTACGCCCACGAAAGATAGGGACCGAACTGTCTCACGACGT
>Ga0180009_10006802_pt1 | contig 11882 bp, 9 predicted proteins | sample OS_PC_MetaG_FD_123537 | JGI IMG/M metagenome (GOLD analysis project Ga0180009, IMG submission 123537) | Groundwater microbial communities from the Aspo Hard Rock Laboratory (HRL) deep subsurface site, Sweden - OS_PC_MetaG | ecosystem: Environmental > Aquatic > Deep subsurface > Groundwater...
AAAGTATTTGGAACTACAAAATCTGCTGCAAGAAATTAACAGCGATGATTTGAAAAAAGCTCTTGATAAGATGCAGGAGATGCTCAAAAACATGAAGCGTGACGCAAACCAATCCGCATTGGACCAATTGAAGTTTAACGAAGAGCAATTTAAAAACAGTTTAGAGCGAACGGTAAATCTTCTTAAAAGAATTCAAATAGAACAGAAAGTAGATGAGATAATTAAGCGGACTGAAAATCTTATGAATAAAATGGAGGAGATAAGCAAGGAAACATCTTCTTCAAATGAGTCTCCGCAGGAAAAGACAGCCAAAAAGCAGGATGAAGTATCAAAGGGAATTGAAAATCTTGAAAAAGAAATGGAAAATTTGAACGAAAAAATGTCGGAGTTAAAAGACATGCCGAAAAAACTTTCCGAAGAACTTTTGGAAGAAATGGAAAAGCAGCAAATGCAGGAAACCTCTGAAGAAATTTCAAAGGAATTAAAATCGGGAAGTAAAAAGAGCGCAAAGCAAAAACAGGAAAAGCTTTCATCGCAGTTATCTTCGATGAAGAAGAAAATGGAAAACATGCAAAGCGCCATGCAGCAGCAATCTCAGATGGAAGTTTACTTTGAGATGATGAAAGCGGTTAATAATTTATTGACCTTATCGAAGGAACAGGAAAAATTAAAAGAGCAAACAAAATCAATGTCTCCCACTTCCCGCCAATTCTCGGAAAACACAAAGAGCCAAAATGAAATACTGAGCGGTCTTGATAAAATTACTCAGCAGATGATAGACCTGTCTCAAAAAACATTTGCAGTAACTCCTGAAATGGGAAAAGCAATCGGCTCAGCTCGTATGAGAATTGGGGAATCGATGAAAGCAATGCTGAATAGAAATGGGGCAGAAACAGTAGTTCATCAATCCGAGGCGATGAAGAGCTTAAACGAAGCCGCATCTCTGATGAAGGGGATGATGAACCAAATGATGAGCGGGGGCGAAGGCGGTGGAATGATGTCTCTTATGCAGCAGATGCAGCAAATGAGTCAGCAGCAAATGGGCTTGAATCAGTTAACGCAAAAGTTGAACAGCGGTCAGTTATCTCTAGAAGAAAGAGCGCAGCTTCAAAAAATGGCGCAGCAGCAGGACATGATTAGAAAATCTCTCGATCAATTGAATAAAGAAAGCAGGGAAGCGGGGCAGTCTAAAAAGTTGTCATCAAATCTTGAGAAGATCGTTCAAGAGATGAAAGAAGTTGTAAAGAATATGCAGACGGAAAAAGTAACGGATGAATTAATTCAAGCGCAGGAAAGAATACTTACGAAAATGCTTGATGTGCAGAGATCGATAAACGAGAGGGATTTTGAAAATAACCGTGAATCGAAAACCGGAAATATCTTTGCCCGGGAATCTCCATCAGAACTCGATTTAAACACAGAAGAGGGACAAAACAAACTTATGGATGAACTTCAAAGAGCAATTCAGGAAGGCTATTCCAGGGATTATGAAGAGTTGATAAGAAAATATTTTGAAGCGCTTCAAAAGTTAAATCAAGAACAAAAAGTAATTCCAAATAAATGACGGCGATAACTTTTAATGATTTCCCGCAGCTGTAACAAATTCACACCTCGCTTCGTCTTTATGGTTAAGAGGAAAGATGCTGGAGACGACAAAATATAATTTTCTGATTGAACAGTACAAAAATAATATTTTCAGTTATTCCATTTATATGACAAGAAACAGAATGGACGCTGACGATATTACTCAAGAGGTGCTGATTAGAATCTGGAAAAACCTGGACAAGTTCAATATTCTAGCCGCTAAATCGTGGATTATGAAAACAACGCATAACCTTTGTATCGATTATTTGAGAAGGCGATCAAAACAGAATATAAAAGAATTCTCGCTTGATGAAGATTTTATTGAAAGCATAGAGGACAGTAGAAGTGAAACAAACCCTTATTTAGCAACGCATATAAAGATTATGCACGACAAAGTGAAAGAAACAATAAAAGAGCTTCCCGAAAATTTGAGAGCAGTGTTTGTTCTCTATGAAATACAGGGACTTAAGTATAAAGAAGTAGCTGAGGCAATAGATATCCCAATAAATTCGGTTAAAGTCTATTTGTTAAGAGCAAGAAAAAAATTACAAGAGGAATTAAAACATTATGAACCGCAAGAAGTTATTTGAAGAAAAGTTAATTGATGAAATAATTTCCGTTGCCTACGGAGACGCATCAATTTTTACTAAAATAAAAATCCGAATGCTTGCAAAAAAAAACTTGGAAGTAAAAAACCTTTTGGACGAATATTCCGAAACAAGCGGCGCAGTAAAAAAGATTTCCATTGACAAGTATCCGGATGAATTACTAATAAATCTAAAATCAACAAGCGTCAACAAAACCAAATCGTTTCTGAACGATTTATATGCGGTTTTCTTTTCTAAACCGATTCTGTCTGCAGCGGCAATCGGAATAGTGTTGGCGGCAATAATTTCGTCTGTTTACTTAAGAAACACGAATAGCTATGACGCATACACTTTAGCGGAAGTAGAAAACGCAGAGATGCAAACGAGACAGGCTCTGGCAATTATCGGCAATGTGTTTAATAAAACACAAAAATCTTTAAGCCAGGAAATACTTGCCGATAAAGTTAGCCGACCAATAAACGATGGAATTAATACAGTTAATAAATTATTTAATTAAGGAGAAAAACAATGAAAGCAAAATCATTAGTATTGTTTGTAGTGTTCGCAGCGGGAATACTGTTTGCACAAAAGTCAGATTACTCAAAGTACGACGGCTATATTGAATTTGGCGATCTGTCATCATTTGAATCCGGCGAAATGGTAACAGAGGTTATGATAGAAGCGCATCTTTTGAAGATGGTTTCTAAAATGACAAGCGAGCAAGAGCCAGAATTATCGTCACTTCTAAGCGGGTTAAAACTTGTAAAAGTAAATGCTTTCGAGATAGATGAGAAGAACATGAAAACTCTTCAAAAAAAAGCGGACGTAATTGATAAAGAATTAATGTCCAAGAACTGGGATAGAATTGTAAAAACCAGATCTAAAAAAGAGTCTGCAAGCGTTTACATAAAAACAAGCAGCGGAGATAAAATTACCGGACTGGTTGTTATTTCCCTTAACGGTAAAAAAGCTGCCTTTGTAAATATTGTCGGCGATATCAATCTTGAAACTATCGGCAAGCTGGGTTCAAAATTTGATATTCCTGCGCTCGACAATGTAACCGATAAAAGCAAGTAGCCGTCATAATGCCGGTTAAACTCCAAACTTAGGAGAAGGAAATGAAAAACAAAATATTTTTAGCTCTCATAACTTTTATGCTGATTACAACATTATCGGGATGCATCGGAGTTAATAGAAGTTTCAAGCACGTTAGAAGCAATTTATTTGAGAACTTGGATATGGATTATAACAGAGAGATAGAATTTTCAATTGGACCGGCGGGATTAATGCTTGCCGGAATGATTGTTCGCATGACCGACGTTGAGGAACCCATTGGAGAAATAATTTCTCAAATTTCCAGAGTTCAGGTGGGCGTTTACAAGAACGAATATACTCACTCCGGAAAATCCGATTTCGAAGCGTTAAAAAAACTAACGGACGAAATGATGGAAAACGGATGGAGATATATCGTAAGGACGATAGACGGAAATGAAATGGCGGCAGTTTTTATAAATGAGATTGAAGAGGATGACGAGGAAATCAGTCAATTGTTTGTAATTGCAATTAACGGCGAAGAACTAGTTCTTGCAGAAATTCACGGAGACTTGAACGATATTGTAGAAATTGCTCTCCGCTAGGGAGGCTTGAAATTCGAGATTGTTGAAAAAGATTAACCTAATTAAAAGGCTGTCTTTGAAAAATTATAGACAGCCTTTCCGCTAAAACCGAATCTAAACTTGAATATATTTTTCCACAGGCAGATTACAAATAGGACACTTTTCCTGCGGTTTTTTAAGTTCGATGTTTCCACAAACGGGGCATAAATATATTTCAACACCGTCTAAATCCTTTCCGTTTTTTACCGCTTCCAAAGCGAGTTTATACAACTCGGCATGAACCTTTTCTGCGGCAACGGCATAATTGAACATTCGCTTTGCTTTGTGATTTTCATCTTCAGCTTCTTGAAGCATTGGCGGATACATTTCTGTGTACTCATACGTTTCGCCGTCAATGGCAGTTTGCAAATTTTCTGCGGTAGATACAATCCCGTCCAGAGCAGCAAAATGTCCCTCTGCATGAATTCGCTCTGCTTCTGCAGTTGTTTTAAATAATATTGCAATATTCGTAAAACCGTCTTTTTCTGCCTTCTTTGCAAATGCACGATATTTTTGATTAGCCTGACTTTCGCCGGCAAACGCTTCTTTTAAATTGTCTTTTGTTGCCATAATAAACTCCCATAATGATGTAAATTCATAATGCAGATTTATAATCAGCGAACATGTTTATTCTAATAATGCCGAATAAAAATGTGCATTACGAAAGAATTAATATTCAGTTGAAGAAAAAGAAAAGCGCAGATAAAAAATCTGCGCCACAATGTTATTTCAACAGCATTAGTTTTTTAGTTTGCATAAAAGTATTTACTTTGCTTTCTGCGGTAATTCTATAAAAATAAACTCCGCTAGTTAATCCGCCTTCAACGGAAGCGGCATTAAATACTGCGGAATATGAACCAGGACTCAATTCCTCACTAACCAAAGTTTGAATTTCTCTTCCAAGCAGGTCATAAACTTTCATGGTTACAAAAGCGTTATCCGGAATCTGAAATTTAATAACAGTAGCCGGATTGAATGGATTCGGATAATTTTGGCTTAGAGTATAATTTGATGGCGTTGATTCTAAAAATTCCTGTTTAACTCCTGTCCTTAACCCGTCCGGAAATAAACCGCCGAGAGTATTATCTGTATTGTCATCGTCATCGATAAACCATTTTACCATACGCAAAAAATTCTCCGGCGGATTGTAAAACCATGCCGATAGATTTACTCGAAGTCCATCAAACGTCACCGTAGAATCAGGGAATTCAAAATCCAACCGTATGTCATTCATCATATCATCAAAAAATTGTGCGCCTGATTTCCATGATTCACCATCCATATTAAAATCATCCTGATGATCGGCAATTGCCATGATTAAATCGTTAAACAGACCTGATGTTTCGCTCATTTCAATAAAAGCCTGGTGTAAGTCCTCGCCCGCTCTATAGAATTGTTCTATTCCGTATTCTGTGGTTTTCATAAAATCCGGATTCGATGCTTCGAGAACAAGAATAAAATCCATCAGAGATTCGGCGTTGGAAAAATCGAGTTTGTTAGGATCTAAATCCATTTCAAACATTTCGCCCACTTCACTCCCCATTCCGTCCAGCACTTCCACAATTCCATTGCGAATATCTATCATCAGATTAACATAAGAGTTAATCATATATAGATGAGAATTAAAAATGTAATTCGGCGAAAAATCACTTTGTGCTCCGATTTGATACGGGGATTCAATCTCTTCGTTAGTTTTGATCAGAATAGTGAAAATTAAATTATCATCTTCCAGCGCGATATTGAAATGATGCTTAATGCTGTCTGTTGTCGCTGAATAATCGAAGCTGTCTTCTGTGTAACGGTCTTCTATATCTCTAAAATTTCCAGCTTCGAGATAAGTTATCAACTCTTCTAAATCAGCGGAGAATTTATCAAGCAGCAGATATGTTTTAGAAATCGCAACAGCCAAATGCGCTTCAGAATTTTCCGGATCCGGCAATTGTGTGAGATAATAATCTCTGTAATATCTCATTCGATTAAGAAATTCATCCTTGTCTACCGCGCCGTTAATAATCATATCTTCCATTAATGCATCAACCGCATCGCTTGGCAATCCGCTTGGAAATAAATTACCAAACGTATATTCATATCGGCTTTCAGGAGCAGTGCGGTAAAAATCGAGCAGAAGTTTATCCAAACCGGCGGGCAGATTTTCCAGAACTGCAATTGGGCGAATCGTTTTTCCCTCAACATCTAAATCGTACTCTTTGCCTGTAAGAAAAGCGTCAGCCTCAGTCAGAAAATCTCGGAAATTGGTTATAAATTCTGTGTCGATATTCAACGGTGAAAAAGGCTGAGCGGTTAAAAGTTTTTCAAATTCAACCGCTGCCAAATCGAAAGAGGCAACAGCATCCCTATATGAATCAATTACAGACGTAGTGCTGCCGCCGCCCAAATTCATTAGTGAATCTAGCTTAGATTGAGCATCGTCAATAGAATTTGCCGCATCTTCCAAATTCGCAATAAAATCATCTGCGTTGTTCAAACTGTTGCGCGTGATTGTAAATAATGAATCGTCTACATCAGCGCCCAATATCTTAATATTATATTGAAAATCGGCGGTGTAATCCATAACCGACTCAAGATTTTCTCCGGCAATCTGCATGTGATAATCGACGTCATCAAATAAGCCGACGGCAATTTCTCCTGCCGAATTAAAGTTGCTTGATAAATCTTCCAGCGTCCGTTCGACTCTGTCTCTTAAGTTCGAATACCTTGGATCAAGAAACAATTTCCGCAATTCAGTTAAAAGCTCGTTCAAATCCTCAGCCTTAATAGAAGCAAACTCATCCTGTATAATTACATCAAGCGAATCGAAATTACCTCCTAGAGATTCCAACACCGGCTCCATTTCTCCAGCGCGGTCTTCCCCGTCAATTTGAATCCACACAAGATTGATTACAGCCTTGCCAATATAGGCTTTCATCGTTGTAGAGTTATTAAATGGAGTCCTCAGAACAAAGTCGTACTCAGCTTCTTTTGCAATCAGATAATTCTCATACACATCGTCAACATCTGTGTGCAGAATTAAATCCGGCACTTGAGCAAGTAGAATGTTTGCAGTAAATATAAACTGCAGAACGAAAAATAATTTTAAGATTGATTTCATGGTCTCCCCACGTTTGTTATAAATTAATTTCTAATGACACGTTATGAACTGTGCCTCCGCTGATTTCTTTTTTTATTTTATCCTCACCCTTCTGATCCGAAATGATATTTCCCCTGCCTCTCTGTTCAAATACCGGAACGTACTGCGAAAAACTGTAAACCAGATATACGTTGGAATAAATATTTATTTCCGGTGATATACAAAGTTTATAGATGTTTCCAAAATAGTTATTTTTTTCGTCAAGAGAATAATCCTTTATTCCGAATTCAAGCTGAGCGTTTCCATTTATTTTTGCGCGTATATCTGTAGTCAGTACTCCCACATTAATTTCGTATCGAAACCTATTTGAAAGTTTATGTAAAAAATCGAGCTGAAAATTATTTGTTATAAATTCGGCAGTTATGTTTCCGGACATGCTGTGCCCGATTGGCAGAAAATTAAAACCAAGAACGGGCGTAAAAACAGCGCCATCCCCATCCCATTTATCAAACACCGTCATGTTAGATAATGTACATTGAATATTTTGATTGAAACTGTAATCCATTCCAAATCCAAAATTTATTCCTTCCCTGTTCAAGCTAATGCCGCCAAGATCTGTCATATCGAGATATATATCGCCCTTCTTTGTTGGATTTAATGGAGTAATGGGCAAGGAAGAAGTCGATTGACTAAATCCACCGAGCAGCCTCAATTGAACCTCAGAAAAATTTAATCGCGTAAAGAACTGAGTAGAATAATCTTCCGTTGAATAAGGCGCGAGCACATGTTTGCGCCCCTCTAGTTTTTTAGTTGTATTGTCGTATGAAAAAAGATAATCTTCCGTATCCTTTGAATAAGAAAGTTTAAGCCCTGCGCCGAATAATTTATTGAGTTCAAAAAAATATTCACCCGCGACGGAGTACTTCTCGAATTCGGAGGACAAATCAATATTATTCCCGAAAGTAGGCAGAAGCAGGTCATAAAAATACTTGTTTAACCTGGCGTCGGTTGTGTTATGAGGAAATTGAAGAATAGAAAAACCGTTTTTGTTGTCAGCAAATCCGTACGCGGCGGCAATCCCAAATTTATTTTTACCGAAAACCGTTCCCAACGATCCCTCAAAAAAATAATCAGAAATAACAAAATCATTAATTTTAAAATCACCGCTGCCAGTTTTCTGTTTCAATGCAAAGAATTGATTGCCTGCGCTAAAAGCCGCACGAAAATTTTTGCCCAACAAATTAAACAGAGAAGCAAACTGAGCAGAATAACCATACTGTTGAACGGAAAATAAAAGATCCCCGGCATTAAACTCTTTATAAATATTTTCAAAGTTATAGCCAAAATTAAGAAGAGCTGAGGAATCATCTGCGGTAAAAGAAGGGTGCTCATTGCTTGCAAACTTGCCGGATAAAAACGCCGCACCGGACAAATTAAACAAGTTATTAACGGAATTTTCAATAAAATTTGATTGCGCCAAAACGCTGATCTGCCAAAAGAGAATGAGGAATATTATTTTACTTTCCATTCTATCCACGCCGCCACCTGCAACATGACTATCTTAATTAAATTAAATCTACACCGTAATTATGAGATTGTAATCTTGCCCACACAAAAGTCAACAATATTTTCGATTAATGAAATAGAATTATCCATCGTCAATGAAAAATTTTTCGAATTGTGATAGGAGTCAATTTCCACAAAACAGAATAGTTATAGCCCCAAATGAGCTTTCCTTTATAATATAGCATCGGTTTTGCTATATTTACACCCAATATTTTTAAGCGCAAAATTTTGTTGCAAATAATAAAATCGTAGCATAATTATAATTATTGAGAAGCAAATGTCCGTAAAAAGTATGAACGATATTGCTAAAGTGTATAACCCAAAAGAAGCCGAAAAAAAGTGGTACAAGTATTGGGAAGAAAATGGAATTTTTCACTCAGAACCAGACGACAGCAAAGAATCTTATACAATCGTTATTCCTCCTCCAAATGTAACCGGAATGCTTCATCTGGGTCATATTCTTAACAACGCACTGCAGGATATTTTTATACGATACAAAAGAATGAAAGGCTTTAACACTTGCTGGATTCCCGGAACCGACCACGCCTCAATCGCCACCGAGGCAAAAGTTATAAAAGCACTTAAAGACAAGGGAATTGATAAATATGAAATCGGGCGAGAAGAATTTTTAAAGCACTGCATGGAGTGGACAGAAAATTACGGCGGCATAATTATTAGCCAGCTTAGAAAATTGGGCGTAAGCTGTGATTGGGAACGTCTCCGTTTTACTATGGACGACCACTACTATAAAAAAGTAATTGAAGCTTTTGTGGCTCTTTACAATGAGGGACTAATTTACCGCGGGTACAGAATGGTTAACTGGTGCCCCGCATCAAAATCTGCCATAAGCGATGAAGAAGTTATTTACAGAGAACAGAACGGAAAACTCTGGCATATCAAATATCCTGTTAAAGACTCTCATGAGTTTTTGATAGTTGCCACAACGAGACCCGAAACAATGCTCGGCGATACGGGCGTTGCGGTTAATCCAAACGATGATAGATACAAACAGCTTATAGGTAAAAAAGTTATACTTCCAATTTCCGGCAGAGAAATACCGATCTTTGACGATGAATACGTTGATATGGAATTTGGCACAGGCGCGGTTAAAGTTACTCCCGCGCACGACGTGAATGATTACGAAATGGCGAAGCGCCACAATCTTGAAATGATAAATATTTTCAACGAGGATGCATCGTTAAACGGCAATGTTCCCCATGAATTTATTGGACTCGATAGATTTGACGCTCGGGAAAAAGTGGTTGAAAGACTAACAGAATTCGGCGAACTGGTAAAAGCCGAAGACTATGTAAATAAAGTTGGCTACTCCGATAGAGGCGGCGTTCCGATTGAGCCTTATCTTTCCGAGCAATGGTTTATGAAAATGGATGATCTCGCCAAACCTGCTTTGAAAGTTGTTCGGGAAGGAAAGGTAAATTTTCATCCTCACCACTGGATTAAAACTTACGAGCACTGGCTTGAAAATATAAAAGACTGGTGTATTTCGAGACAACTTTGGTGGGGGCATAGAATTCCCGTTTGGTATTGCGTCGGAGACGACCACTGTAACCTCGAATGCAAAAACCCGATAGTCTCGGTTGAACCGCCGGAGAAGTGTCCGTACTGCGGCTCAAAAAATCTGAAGCAAGACGAAGACGTTCTCGATACATGGGCTTCGAGCTGGCTTTGGGCGCAGGATGTTTTCACAAATGATAAAGACCAATCATATTACTATCCAACGGACTTGCTGGTTACCGGACCCGATATAATTTTCTTTTGGGTTGCTAGAATGATTATGTCCGGAATGAAATTCATGAAAGACATTCCATTTAAAGACGTTTACTTCACGAGTATCATCCGCGACGAAAAAGGAAGAAAGATGAGCAAGTCTCTCGGCAATTCTCCCGATCCTCTCGATGTGATTGAAGAATACGGTGCCGATGCGCTGAGATTCACAGTAAATTATCTCGCGCCGATGGGACAGGATGTTTTGTTCAGCGTTGAGAAGTGCGATCTCGGCAGAAACTTTGCGAATAAAATTTGGAACGCGGCAAGATTTTTAATGATGAATGCGCAAAACATTGCATTAGACGAAGCCCCTGAAGACAAGCATATTGATTTTACGGACAAATGGATTTTGTCCAGATTTAACAATACCGTCAACGATCTCGATTCCGCGTTGGATAAGTTTGACGCAAACGGCGCAACCAAAATTTTGTACTCGTTTATTTGGAACGACTACTGCGATTGGTACATTGAGCTTTCTAAAAACAGGATGTATTCTGATAATATTGAAATAAAAACAGCAGTGTTAACTCGCTCAATAAAACTATTCGAAAATATGTTGAAGCTGCTTCATCCATTTATGCCTTTCATCACGGAAGAAATCTGGCAGATGCTTGACGAAAGAAAAAACGGCGAATCTATTTCAACAACGAAGTTTCCAAAATTTGATGAATCCTTGGTAAACGTTGATGCAGAAAAGGAAATTGAGTTCGTACAAAACGTTATCACTGCAATTAGAAATATCCGCGGTGAGATGAATATTCCACCGTCAAAATTCATTTCTGCTAGTTTAAAAACTGCCTCGCTTACGGAAAACCAAGCGGCTTATATTAAAATGATTGCAAAGGTTAGCGACTTAAATTTTGGAGCCGATCTCAAAAAACCTTCGGCAAGCGCATCCAATGTTTTTAAGGGCTGCGAAGTGTATATCCCGCTTGAAGGACTGATAGATTTAGAAATTGAAAAAAACAGACTCGAAAAGGAAATCTCCCGTTTGGGCGGATTGCTTGCAGGCGTAAATAAAAAACTTGCAAACGAAAATTTTGTAAGAAATGCTCCAGCCGATGTCATCGAGAGAGAAAAAGCGAAACAGAACGATTGGCATACATCAATTGATAAGCTAAACGGAATATTGAGGGACTTGAATAACTAGCAGCACATTTACTGCTTTTATGGTTTTCTATTTTGGTCGGTTGTTTAATAAACTCCCATCTCGTTATAAACAACTAAGGTTCAACACCAAGAATTAAGAGAGGAACTGGAGGACTATTTCGACCTTGGCGCATTACATTATAAACTTCTCCTTCAAAGTAAGCAACACCGGACGACATTTGAGATTGCATGTTTTTTGTAGTAAGCACCTCTATTCCTAAATTGATTTTCCCGCCAGAATAAAACAGCATGTGCTTAACAAATAAATCATATGCAACGAAAGAGTATTTCCCGAATTGAACTTCAACCGCAATTTTCATTTATTATTTCCGTTGAATTCAAGACTTAGTGCATAATTTCACAAATACAGTGACGTATAAAATAATGGCTAAATGTATTAGCTCTGTCAATAAGTTAACAAAAGTATAATAACTAATCTAGGGTATTTACTTCCTGCCACTAATA
>Ga0180009_10006803_pt1 | contig 11881 bp, 13 predicted proteins | sample OS_PC_MetaG_FD_123537 | JGI IMG/M metagenome (GOLD analysis project Ga0180009, IMG submission 123537) | Groundwater microbial communities from the Aspo Hard Rock Laboratory (HRL) deep subsurface site, Sweden - OS_PC_MetaG | ecosystem: Environmental > Aquatic > Deep subsurface > Groundwater...
TCTTTAGACAATTTAATAATTAATTCACGCTCTTTTTCTTTACCAGAAATCATATTTATCACCTTATATTCTTAAGATGAACTAATATATAAACTTTGTCCTAAAACTAAAGTCCTTGACTAGAATATGGTGAGGGAGTAGGGATTCGAACCCTAGTAGGCACTAAGCCAACAGATGACTCACTTGTTGACTTGAGTCTGTCCCGTTTGGTCTAAAACCGAAGGTTTTTAACTTTCAAAACCCCGTGTTTTGTTTGGCCACTCCGGCACTCCCTCATAAATTTGTAAGAAACAGAATTATTTTATAAAATTAACTCAAAGACTTAAGCTTGCTTTCAATATCTGCTAGTTTGTTTTCTAGCTTTGTGAGTTCAGAAGGCTCCGGCATCTTCTCTTTTACTTTTTTTGGTTTTTTGCTCTTTTTTGCTCCCTTCTTTGTTTCACTCTTCTTTTTTTCTTCAGCATAACTGGCTATTACTTCAGAAGGAAACAAATCTTTTAACTTATCTAGAAGTATATTTATTTCTTTAAGATAAATTTTTAACTCTTTAACAAGCTCGAACTTTTTCTTTTTTATCTCTAGAATTCGCTGTTGCACCTTTAAATTCTTTATTGTCTCTTTTGACGATTCAAGAACCATCCTTCTAAAAGCGTTTGGATTCTCTATCCTTCTGAAAAGTTTTTCACCCATTTTCATCCGTTTTTTACTTCCGAGAGCTCTTTTTCTATGTCTTTTACTTTCTCCTTGACGGTTTCAAGGTTTTTGTTCCAAAGCTTTAACTCTTCATCTTCTTGAGCTTTTAACTCTGAAACTTTTGAAATTATGTCTTCTGCTTTAGCAATTTTTTCCTTTACGACCTTAACTATTTCTAAGACTTTATTGTACTCTTCAATTTTTACGAATATCTGATTATTCATTCTATTCACCCCTCAAATAAGGTATGATCAATCTCCATAAATTTTTCTTGTACCAAATCAAGATTATCATGGACGTTTTTGTATTGTTGCAACTTATTTTTACTAATGTTTTCTTGATTTTGAAAGCCACCTTTATAATTTTCCAAAGCACCCTGGATTAAGCAAACATTATCAAATATTTTTTTACAATTATCAAGATCCAAATATTTTTTAGAATTCAACACAACTTCTTCCCGCGAACTTTTTAGCAAAGGAGATGCTTGTACTTTTTCTTCAGCATCTTTTTTAATTTCTTCTTTTGTTTCTTGAGCTAAACTACCAACATTAAAATCTTCATCAGAAAAATCAGGAAGAGAGAAATCTGAAAAGTCATCTTTTTCTTTCACAGCCAATTTTTCATCTATTTTTTTACCAGGAAGGCTTCCTTTAGATATTTTCATATCGTCAATAACTCCTGGCTTGATTCCTTCCTCCATTTTATCTGGCTCCAAGATTTTTGAATCATATTCTCTTTCTTCTGGTAAGGGTATGTCAAAAGACGTATCAGTAGAATCACTTATGTTGGAGTCTTGATTCAGAGGCATAAAATCTTTTGCTTTGTCATCCTCTCTTTTCTTTAAAAAACCTAAAAAACCCATTTTCACCGCTTCCCCTTTTTTTTAATAGTTCTTAATTTTTTTATTTACTATTAAAACATTTCTTATTATTGGAGAATAGTGAATTCTGCTTTTTTTCTCAGTGAAAATGGTTTTTTGAACGATTTTCGGCTTATTGAACTAATTTTTCGAAAAAGAGCCATTAACATATTTAAACACGAAAAAATGAAGATTAGCCATGATGAAGATTTTCCTCTTACAAATAATCTTCTTATTGTTCATTAGCCAAGTAGTGACTGCAGACGAGTTCATAATAGATGTGACTGTTGAAGTAACAAATAACCTTCCAATAGTCCAATCGTGTAATACATCAATAGGTGTGTCTACCTCAAAAGAAATCTATAATCACGAAGAAAAAATACATTTTAACAACACGCTAACTAATAAAACACTTGATTTTCAAATAGAATACTGGATAGAAGACTTGTTTGGAAAAATAGTCAAGAACAAAATAATAACATCAAACCTCCAACAGAAGAGCTACACTCCAAAATTTGAAGATAAGCAAGCAGTCTTCTTGATAAAAAACGAACTTTTAACAAGCTGCCAAAATGTGGGTAGAAATGCTTCAGAAAAAATAGTCGTCGTTAGAAATGAGAACTTTCTCGAGGAAGAAGATGAATATTCAGAAACTAAAGAAGCAGAGCCATTAAAGCCTAAAATAATATCTTTTTACACGCGCACAAAGAAATATTCACCCACAATAAAACTGTTTGCTAACATTAAAGGTTTTGGAGTGCTAGAATTGTTCTCAAACAATGAAAAACAGAGCTTAAAAGTCAATACATCAGGAGTTTATGAGTTAAATGTCAGCGCAAGCAAACACAACAATTATGTTCTAATACTTTTTTCAGAAGGAGTGGTTGTTGATTTAAAAGAACTACAAATAACATTTAATGAAACAAGCCCTGCGAACAGTTCAAAAACAATCAAGGAGCAAGAAACAAATCTTGAAAACAAATCAAGCACTCAAGAAAACAAATCAGAGAAAAAACCATTAAACAACAACATTTTAACAGGACAAATAGTGTATGAGTCAAAAAATCAAAAGATAATCAAGAGCACACCCTACTTTTTAATATTTGCACTCATATTATTCATCACAATTATGATACTTAAGAAAAAGTTTTAGTTTCGATAAATTTATATAAATAATGTGAAACTGTGATTTTAATAAAAAATGACACTCAATTTTATAGTTAACACCAAGTAATCAGAGGGAAGTTTTATGAAGCAAAAAGAAATCAAGCAAAAAATAGAAGAAGAAAAATATATTCACACAAACATATTATTTGAAGTTGTTGGAAAACCAAAAAGCCATGTTGAGTTATCATTAAAAACCCATATTGAAAAACTCAAAGCAGACAAAGAGCTAATAGTCATAAGAGAAGAATTTGAAGATGTTGTTGAGCAGGAGGGTGGTGTTTGGAGCGTCGTTGCAGAAGTTGAATTACTAGTAAAAAACCTAGATAAACTAACATGGCTTTGCATGAACTACATGCCTGCATCAGTCGAGATAATGGGACCTGAAAAATTAGTGTTTAAAGCCAGAGAATTAACAAACTGGATAAACGACTTGCTTTCAAAGATGCATGAGATAGCATTCATGTCTCAGCAAGTAGGACAACAAAACAAAGTAATGCTAAAAAGCGTGAACGCACTAGTAAGAAACTTTATACTACTGTGCATAGACTCAAACATAACAGAAGTTGATCAAATATCAAAAAAAGTAGGTGTCTTAAAAAAAGACTTAGAACCAGAATTTGAAGCAATGATAAAGGAAGGAACACTTAAAAAAAATGGCAAAAAATACACTAGAAAATGACTGAAAACAAAAAAAAGATAGAAGCACTATTATTCTCAAGTGGCAAAGCTATGAGTGTTTCAGACTTGGCATCACTAACGAATCTAAAAGAAAAAGAAGTGAATGCTGCTCTAAATGATTTAAAAAAAGATTATGATGGACGAGATTCAAGCCTTATGCTTATGCAAGAAGGAGACTCTTGGAAATTAAACATAAGGGAAAACTATGTTTCTTTAGTGACTAAGATTATTGCAGACACAGAACTTAGCAAGACAGTTGTTGAAACACTAGGAGTGATAGCATGGAAGGCACCTGTTTTACAGTCAGAGATAATAAAGATACGATCAAGCCAAGCATATGAGCATATATCAGAGTTATCAGACTTGGGTTTTGTTAGAAAAGAAAAAGAAGGCAGGTCATACCTCTTAAGGCTTACAGAGAAATTCTTTGAATACTTCAACGTACCTGGAGAAAAAGCTATAAAAGAAGCGTTAAAAGAAGTTAAGATGCCTGAGAAGAAAAACAAAGAAAAGTTTGGTGTCTTAGAAGTTGTGCCAATCAATGATTCAAAACCAAAAAAAGAAGAGTCGCCTTTAGAATCTGCAAAGAAAGCAATAGAAAAAAAGTTTGAAGTCATAGATGAGCCAGAACCAAAAGAAGAACCAATAATGGATGACAGAGAATTCTTAGATAGAATAGATAAGAACATAGAAGATATAGCTAAGAAAAATGATGAGCTTGATGAAGACGAGCTCTTCAAGAGAAAACCAGAAACACAACCTGAAGGTGAGCAAGCAGAAAGCCAAGACTCAAATCAACCTAAACAAAGATATTTCTCTCCAGAGGAGCTATTAAAAGAAGATAACAAGGACAACTCTAAAAACAACAACTCTTTAGAGTCAGAAGAGCAAGAAAGTAACGATGAAAAATCAGACGATCTGTCGGAAGATGAAGATTTAGAGGAAGAAAAAGACAAAAATGCTTCTGGTTAAATGTCCTCGCTGTGGAAAAAATATGAAGTGTGCACCAAGAAAAGATGTTGGCCTGGCAGTCAAAAGATGTGTTTATTGCGGGAAAAGCTTCAAAATACGTCCTTCTTTAACAAGCAGCAGAATCATCAAGCAAGCTTAAAAAATCATCTACTAAAATCGTAACACTTATAAATAGTTTAAAGATTATCTTTTTAGAGGAGAAATTGGTAAAAAATGAGCTCTGAAAAGCAGGAAGATGAAGGCGATAATAAAGGCGATAAAATAGTTGTGCAAGTAATTGAAGATGAGATGAAAAGCGCGTACTTAAGCTACGCCATGTCAGTAATTGTTGGAAGAGCCCTTCCAGATGCGCGAGACGGGCTAAAACCAGTACACAGAAGAATTCTATACGCGATGAATGATATGGGTATGCGTCACAACACCCCATACAAGAAGTGTGCAAGAATTGTTGGAGAAGTGCTTGGTAAGTATCATCCACATGGTGATTCTGCAGTTTATGATTCGCTGGTTAGGATGGCACAAACATTCTCATTAAGATATATGTTGGTTGATGGCCAAGGAAACTTTGGAAGCATAGATGGAGACAACGCTGCAGCGATGAGATATTGTATCGCAGGGGATTCATTAATTCTCTCTGATAAAGGAATGTTTCATATTAGCAGTATTTCCAATAAAAATGAATCGGCTATTAACATGAAAATACTGTCTTATAACGGAAAAAAAAATTTAGCTTCAAAATTCTTTAATTCAGGAAAACAGAACCTGATAGAACTTAGAACAAACTTAGGATATAAAATCAAAGGCACTTATAATCATCCATTACTTTGTTGGTGCGTGAAAGATGATATTCCTAAAATTGAGTGGAAACTGCTTGAAAACATCAAAAAAACTGATATTGTTATTCTTAGCAGAGGAAGTTCTTTGTTCTCTAAAAAAACCGTTGATTTAAAAAAATACTGCCCTAAAGGGGGTTTAAAGAATGATGTTGATATGCCAGATAAGATGAACAATGAATTGGCATTTTTGTTAGGTGCTTTAGTGAGTGAGGGTAGTTTTCATAACAATCAAATATTATTCAATAATAAGGATGAACAATTTTATAAGAGAATAAAATCAATCCTTACATCACAATTCAAAGGAATACAATTATATGAAAGAGATATAAAAGGGGGGTACACTGAATTAAGCATATATGAGCAAAAGGTTGTTGTCTTTCTGAAAAATATTGGGTTAGAAGCAGTAAACTCTGACAAAAAAAGCATTCCGTTTACTGTTCTAATGTCAACAAAGGATAATTTGAAAAGTTTCTTGAAAGGGCTATTTGAAGGAGACGGCTCCATAATACACAAAACCGATAAAAGACATAATGGAAAAAGCATTGAATTAACATATAATTCAAAAAGCTCAAAGTTAATTGAACAATTAAAAATACTCCTATTGAACTTCGGAATTGTTACAACAAATCCTTATAAGGATAAAAGAAATGGTTGCTATAAGCTTATAATATCTGGTTATAACTCGATAAAAAAGTTCAAAGAAGAAATAAGCTTTTTTTCAGAGAGGAAGAAGAATATTCTTTCAAATATTGAGGGCTTAAATTCTCATAGAATGAGTAAAACAGATCTTATTCCATTCATTGGAGTGTATTTGAGAAGAAAATATAAAATGATTGAAAGGTATAATTTTGACAGATATAATAACTTAGAAGAAAACTATGACCGGTTAATAAGAATTTTGGATTATAATGACAAGAATTTAATCAATGTTATTTTGAAACAAAGATATCTGTTTAATAAAGTTAAGCATATTAAGAAGTTGAGAAAGAAAGAGGATGTTTTTTCTGTAAAGATTGATTCTAATTGTCATTCATTCGTTGCTAACGGCTTCATTAATCACAATACAGATGCGAGACTTGCAAAGATAAGCGACGAGATGCTACAAGACATAGATAAAGAAACTGTTAGTTTCACAGACAATTTTGATGGATCCTTAAAAGAGCCAACTGTTCTCCCATCAAAAATTCCTAATCTATTGGCAAATGGTAGTTCAGGAATAGCTGTTGGAATGGCAACAAACATCCCACCACACAACATATCAGAGCTGACTAGGGGTGTAATTGCATTAATAGATAACCCTGAAATTGGAGTGCTAGAATTAATGCAATACATAAAAGGACCTGATTTTCCAACAGGTGGGATAATTGCTGGAAGAAATGGAGTGATATCAGCTTATAGCTCTGGGAAAGGAAAGATACTTGTCAAAGGAGTCGTTGAGGAAGAGAAGAGAGGAGAAAAAGAATTGCTTGTAATAAAAGAGATACCGTACATGGTTAACAAGTCAATTCTAATAGAAGAAATAGCCAACCTAGTCCAAGAGAAAAGGATAGAAGGCATATCAGATATACGAGACGAGTCTGCCAGGAAAGGGATTAGGGTTGTGATTGATTTAAAGAGGAATTTTAGCAGCGACATAGTTTTAAACCAATTATTCAAGCACACAAGGCTTCAAACAACTTTTGGAATTATAATGGTTGCACTAGTCAACAACCAACCAAAAACATTAACACTCAAAGAGTTACTGATAAACTATCTGGAGCATAGGCAAGATGTTGTCCGAAAAAGAACAGCTTTTGATCTTAAAAAATCAGAGAATAGAGCACACGTTCTAGAAGGGCTAATTGTTGCGTTAAAAAACATAGATCCAGTCATAAAACTCATAAAAGAATCAGAGTCAGCTACAAATGCAAAGAACGGGCTCATGTTAAAGTACAGTCTTACAGAAATACAAGCAGTGGCGATACTTGACTTAAAACTTCAAAAACTAGCAAAACTAGAAAGGCATAACATTGAAGAAGAGCATAAAAAGCTTCTGAGACTAATATCTGAACTAAAATCAGTACTTGCAAGCGAACAAAAAATACTGTTAATAATAAAGAGCGAGCTTGAAGAAATAACCCAGAAGTACGGTGATGAACGAAAGACACAGATATCTGATGAGGAAGAAACTCTAGAGATAGAAGATTTAATAGAAGAAGAAGATGTGGTGGTGACACTGACAAACACAGGATATGTAAAGAGGCTTCCAATAGAAACTTACAAACTTCAAAGAAGAGGCGGTAAAGGAGTGATTGCCACTGGAACAAGAGAAGAGGATTTTGTTGAGGACTTATTCATTGCAAACACCCACTCATACCTTTTAGTATTCACAGACAAAGGAAAGGTTTACTGGCTAAAAACTTATCAAATACCAGAAGCCACCAGACAGGCAAGAGGAAGACCAATAATAAACTTAGTTGATGTTGAGCAAGGCGAGAAAGTATTAGCAGTAATACCAGTGAAGAATTTTGATGGTAATCACTACTTACTAACAGCCACCAGGCGAGGAGTGATGAAAAAAACTTCTCTGGAGGCTTATTCAAAACCAAGAAGAGGTGGGATAATAGGCTTAAAGCTCGATGATGGTGATGAAGTTGTAAGTGTAGTGCTAACGGACGGAAAAGCAGATATCTTGCTTGCAACGAAGAAAGGAAAAGCCGTCAAATTCAACGAGAGCGACGTGAGACCTGTTGGAAGAGCTAGCAGAGGTGTTAGAGGCATATCTTTAAGGAAAGGAGACAAATTAATAGGTATGATAATTGCTACTGGTGATAAAAGGGTTTTAACAGTTACTGAGAATGGCTATGGAAAAAAGACGATGACCTCTGATTACCGATTCATAAGAAGAGGTGGGAAGGGAGTGATAAATATTAAAACCACACAGAGGAATGGTGATGTGGTCGCGATAAAATCAGTTTCTGATGGTGATGAGCTGATGTTCATAAGTAGGAATGGAATAGTTATAAGAACAATGTCTTCAGAGATATCGACAATTGGCAGAAACACTCAGGGAGTAAGGATTATGAGGCTTGGTGAAGGAGACTGTTTAGTGTCAGCTGCAAAGATAGTTATTGAAGAATCCTGATATTCCTTCAAAAATTTTAAATACTAGCTTCTAAAGTGTATGTATTTATATGAAGATAACAAAAGAGCGGCTTACAGAGAAGGGATGGTCTGAGGAAGAAATAGATAAGACAATGGCTATTTTGCACAGAGCAAAGCATAACATTCATCCCCACACATATCTGCTTAACAAATCAATCTACTGGATAGCTTTAGTCTTAATAATACTTGGAAATTTTATATTCTCAATAATGCTTATACCTTTAATATTAACGCTTTCAACTTGGCCGCTGTACCTCATAATCCTATTGATAGCTTTGTCTTTTGGAGTGATTATGAGTGTGATTATAAAAGACATAGAGGACTTGGAGGCAAAACACCACCTAATAATTTTATTGGTAGTTCCAATAATTGCGATAATAAATTTTTTCATAGTGGTAAATGTAGTTAATAATGATTTGCTTACAAAGGTGTTAAACCACTACCACAATCCGCTCATAGTTGGTCTAGTTTATCTGTCAGGATTTATGCTCTCTTACAGCTATTTGATTTTTGAAGAAAAATGGAAATAAAGCTCGAAGACTGGACCATCCATTTTGTGAAAAACAAGGATTTAATAGCAAGAAAGCTGATAAACTACGAGGAAAAAGAAGGATTTATCCTGTTTCACTTTAAAGATAAAGATGTAAAGTATTATGTCAAAGAGCATCTCGATGCCACAATTCTTTCTCTCATAAAAGAGGATTGTTTTAAAACAATTGTCTGCTTGGCAGATAAGAAGAACCTTGATTTTTTAATCGATAACTGGGACTTATTTAAAGGAATAGAAACATTAAGTCTGCTATTTGTCAGAATGAGTGATAATGCAAAGTGGATAATAAACCCCTTTGTGCATAGCAAGATTTGTGATGACTCGGCTTTAAAGCTTGGATTAACATCCATGTATGACAACACCTTTTAAACCATAATCTTATTAAACGATTCAATCTTTTTTCTTTTATATGGACAAAAAGATAAGAACCGGCTCACTTGCTTTAGACAAGATGTTGGCGGGTGGTTACGAAACAGGAGTGTTGACGACGATATATGGCCCTGCAGGTAGTGGAAAAACTAACTTGTGCTTGATGGCAATGGCTGCTTTTTCATCAGACAAGAAGATGATATATATAGATACTGAAGGGTCTTTTTCAGTTGACAGAATAAAACAAATAACACCTCAACATGAGCAGTTGATGTCAAAAACTATTTTTTTTAAACCTACAAACTTTAAAGAGCAAAAAGATCTCTTCACAAAACTAAAGACGCTAATAGACGAATCTATCGGGTTGATAATCTTTGACAGCGTCGCGATGTTGTACCGATTAGAGATGGGAAAGAATAAGGATGTGTACAATGTAAACAAAGAGTTAGGAATACAACTATCTTACCTCACAGAAATCGCTCGAAAGATGGAACTTCCCGTTCTCATAACAAACCAAGTCTACTCTGACTTTGAGAATAAAGACCAGATCAAAATGGTTGGAGGAGACATACTAAAGTATTCAAGCAAATGCTTGCTTGAACTACAAGTTGCAAGTGGCTTTAGAAGAGTGGTTCTTAGAAAGCACAGAAGCCTTCCTGACGGAAAGAAACTACTTTTTAAAATAGTAAATCAAGGAATAGAAGAAATTAATGAAAAAACTATTCCTCAGTAAATTCTTCAAGGGTGTGCTTTAAGTCTTTTTCGTTCTTGATTATACCTTTGTTTAGTGCGTATTTCTTTGCAACCAAGTAAAACAACAAGCCCAAACTCTTCTTTCCTTTATTATTGCAAGGAACAACTAAGTCTAAATTATTTGCTTGGTTGTTAGTATCACATAAACCAACGACAGGCACACCTATCTTTAAAGCATCATTAACAGCGTTTTTATCAGGCCAAGGATCCGCAACAACAATTGCTTTTGTCTCCATGTAGTTCTTCAAATTAGGGTTTGTTAGTATTCCTGGCGGATACCTGCCTGCAAAGACTTTTATTCCTGTCACCTCGTTTAACAAGTTCAAAGCTTTCCAACCATTTTCACGTCGACAGACAATGATGACTTCTTTTGGTTCGTACTGTGACAAAAAGTTTATCAACTTAGAGATCCTTTCATCTATCTGCTGAATGTTTAAGACTGACAACCCATCAGGTCTGGTCTTGTATATGAAGTTGCTCATATGCTTTGTCTTAAACTTTGTTCCAATATGAATTCCTGCTTTCAAATACTCATCATTTGATATCAATAGTTCTTTTTCACTCATCTTGTTTTTCTCCTAAGTAAAAGTTTTTTTTAGAAAACTTCTACCAATTTTTTTTACCTCAGGTAGCTATGCTCACAAGCAATTTATGCAAGCGTCGGTAATGTTTTTTAGAGAACAGATGTTTATTTATAAACCTTTTGCCTTGAACTCTTTTAAAGCTTCATACATTGGACCTGTCTCTGTCAAGGTGCTTTTTACAAGCTTAAATGATGATATCTTAAAAGTTTTTTTTGAAATTCCTTCCGACTTTAAATCTTGAAGTATTCTCTTTTCACTTGGCGAAAGCCATTTTATTCGGGCGAATGTTACATGAGGAATGTAATTGTTTTCTTTCTTGAAAAGTTCACTGAGGGAGTTATCTATTAATCTTTGTAAATCAAGCATGGCTTTGCTCTCATCAAAGCCAACCCATGCAACATTTATGAAGTTGTCATTTGGGAAAAACCCTGTTTTATCAGTTGTCATGTTAAATGCTTCAAATTCTACATTTCTTAAAGCATTAATTATCTTGTTTTGGTCGTCAACTTCTCCAAGAAACTTCACTGTTATATGAAGATTTTCTTTTGGAACTATGCTCATCTTTTGAAAATGCTGAATTTCTTTTTCTAATTTAAGAATCTCTTCTTTTAACTCTTCAGAGATATCAACAGCTATGAATAGTCTCATTTTTAAGAAAAAATTGAAAATTATTAAAAGTTAGTTCTTACTTTTTCTTTTTTGGTTTGGGCTTTTCTTTTTTCACTTCTTCTTCAGGTTCTTCTTCTAGGTTTGGCTCTTCTCCAAAGTCTTCGCTGTCTTTTGAAGTGTCAAAAAGCATCTCGTCTTCTTCAGAAGGTTCTTTTACAGATTCTTCTTTTGGTTTTTCCTGTGGTGCTTTTTGGTCTGCCTTTCCAACAACCTCTCCAAAACCAACCTTTCTGAGAACCTTGGTGACTCTAATCTTTACTTCATCACCTTCTTTGACGCCAGGGACAAAGACAACAAAGCCCTTTATCTTAGCGACTCCGTCTCCTTTTTCTCCGACGGCTTCAATCCTTACATCGTGTTCTTCACCTTCTCTAACTGGTGAGAATCCACCCATATCATTTCCAAATCTTTCTCTCATTATTTTTTTCACCTAACAATATTTTTATCTCTAAAATAGGCTTCCTTGTTTATAAATGTTTTTAATATTTAGTCAAGGACTTTAGTTTTAGGACAAAGTTTATATATTAGTTCATCTTAAGAATATAAGGTGATAAATATGATTTCTGGTAAAGAAAAAGAGCGTGAATTAATTATTAAATTGTCTAAA
>Ga0180009_10006804_pt1 | contig 11881 bp, 8 predicted proteins | sample OS_PC_MetaG_FD_123537 | JGI IMG/M metagenome (GOLD analysis project Ga0180009, IMG submission 123537) | Groundwater microbial communities from the Aspo Hard Rock Laboratory (HRL) deep subsurface site, Sweden - OS_PC_MetaG | ecosystem: Environmental > Aquatic > Deep subsurface > Groundwater...
CAGGATTCCCATCATATCTAATTAAACCCTTATAATCTAAACAAGTAGTTCCAAATCCACCAATAACCCTGTTAACATCATCCCAATTGATCGTACCACCACTTTCATCAAAATCCAAATGTGTATAATTTGGATCTAAAGCATTTCTTCCTTGATTAAAAATCGTTATCGCTAAATCTTTTATATTCACTTTTCCATCATTATTTGCATCAGGACAAATTAAAGTATCTTGAAAAACAGCATCAAAAGTATAAGCAATTCCAACACCATTTTGTAATAAATCATTAATTGTCCAAAGAACAAAAGAAGGTGTGTTTGTCATATAATGCGGTGACGGCTCAAGAGTCATAGAATTAATCCCTTTATCCAAATAATATCTTGCAGAAATATTTGTATCTGTTAAATACGAACTAGTTCCATAGCCATAATTATCTATATTAGTAAAATAAGACAAATTACTATAAAAATCATAATTTATTGGATAGCCAGTTTGTTCAAATATAAGATAACTTTCAGTCGAATCCCAGATTTGCCCGTGCCAATCCATAAATAAATCAATTCCATAAGAAGAATTTACCTGGGCTATTTTTGCCTTAGCCAAGTTTACCTCTTGGCTTATTGAAGTATCCCACAATCTATTCATATTTGAACCATCTGAATCTGCCCGCGTAAATCCGTTATAAACCCCATCTGGATTCATCATAGGGATAATGTGAAATACAAATCTATCTCGCATAGATACTGCAATTGGATCACTAGAAATTAAAAAATCCAACATCCCTTTTAAAAAAAATGAAGAAGGTAATTCTTGTGCATGTTGTCTAGAAATAATAAAAACATGTTTTTTGCCCGAATTAGAAACAGCAGAATTTGTAAGGTTAATATAATCAATATTTCTTCCCTCATCACTTGTTCCAATAATTTCACGATCAACATAAGAACTTGAACTTATAGAAGTGACATAATTCTGCATATCCGTATAAGAAAAAGGGAAAAAAGTAGCTATTTGCGCTTCATTACAGGAAAAAGTCTGCGTAAACGTATAAATTGAAGAGGTATAAACTCGATTTGTAATTCTATTCCAAGTTGCCCCATTATCACAGCTATAAACAACATAATTAAATGGTCCAAATTCTCCACTTGAGAAAAATGGTGAACCTCCTGCGTTTAAAATATTAAATGTGACTGTTTTACCTGCAACATTTGAAACTTTAAAATTAAACCAGTAATAATAACTTCCAAGATCATTAAAAAGTGAAAAATTAACTGTATTTCCTTCGACAACAGGATTTTCAATTCGTGCGCCGTCAAAATTAGAATCAACTGTAATTGGTGCAGAGGTTGCAGGAATAGCATAATAATAAATACCTCCACCAGAATTCCAAGCTAAAGGAATAAAATCAGAACTTGCAGGAACTTTTTTTGGAAAAGCAGGATCTCCAGTGCCTGCAGAATCATATAAAACAACTCTCGAACCCCAAGTTGAGGTTGATGAATCAAATTTTTTATAAGTTAGAGCATTAATTCCTCCATCTAATCTAGGATAAGCTGCATAAATATCATTTCCATGTGAAGTAATACTAATCATACATTCATTATCATAACAATCATCAACAGTGAAAGGACCATTCCAAGAAGATTCTGCTTTTGTTTTATAAACATGACGTAACCTTGCCGCCCCTGCAACAAAAGGGGTTGTATCATCCCAATAAACAACATGAACCCTTCCATCATCAGTATAAGTTACTGAAAAAATCCTAGTCATCTCATGATGAATTTCCAAATCTAAATAAAAATCAGTATCTTCAACAAAACTAACTCCATTCCAAGAATAAAAAAATATCCTATCAGGACTTGCAGGCTCCCAAATAAATGCATACGGGACATTATTAACAACAATTGCTCCAACTCTTATTGTGGGATAGTCAGTCATAAATCCAGTATCAACAATTCCTGAACTACTCCAAGTTATTCCACCATTACTAGAATAATCATAATAAACTGTTGGTTTATAACTCGCTCTTGTAATCATAAATACATTATTTCCATGAGTTAAAACAGCCGAAGCAGTGTTATTATCAGAAAAATGATAAAATGTCTCATCATTAGAAGATATATAATCACTAACTTGTGTAGCAGGAGAATTAATTCGTTTGTAGTCGGAAACTCCTGAACCGACTCTAATTCCAGCATGAATATTCCCAGAAGAATCTATATCAAAAGAATCATGGTCTCCAACACTAAAAAAATCAATTCCAGTCCAAGTAGAACCAGCATCACTACTATAATAAGAATCTGCTTCCCCAGTATGAAAAATCCAAATTTTATGAGGATCATTTTCATCAATTACCATTTTTCTTCTAGGAATTCCTAAAAGAGATCCCCCAGTATTTGTAACTTGAACTATTCCACTTGGCTGAGCAGAAACAATATTATTTTTAAAAAAAGAAATTTTTTTAGTATCTGAATTATAGTAGGTAAAACTAGAACAAACAAGCAATAATAACATGACTACAACACAAAGCAAAAATTTTGTTTTTTTCATTTTTCCCCTAGTATCTTTAACAGCAAATTTTCATTTATTAAGGTTTATATTCTGTAATTTTCCCCTAATTTCTTTTTCATTTTTTTAACCTTCAAAATCCTCCAATAAAGATACATCAAAATACATGCTATCAAGTAGCTGATTATCAATTGTACTAATGTAAAAGCTATCTTAAATAAACCAAGCTCAGTAGTACTGTCATACCAAAAAAGATTAATGCCAAAAAAAATAAACTCCCCCAAAAGAGGACAACTACAATGAACATCTACATCTAAACAAGTCTCACAAACAACATTAATTCCCTTGGGAAATCCAAAAATTAATCCTAACAAAACAAAAATGATTATAGTTAACACCAAAGTCTTCTTATCAAATCTAAAGAATTTTGTAGATTTCATTTTTGTTTTCTCTCCTTGATTTTTCCATAAATCCAACCAATTAATGCACCCAAGATAAAAAATAGTGATGTTCCAATAAAGAATATCAAAACATTCCAAATTCCATTACAACTAGACCCACAAATCATCCAGGCAGGTGCAGAATAGAAAAATAAAGAAGTGTAAATTATTCCGGGGAATTCTACATAGAATGTAGATAATACAACAAGAAGAGCTAATCCTGCAATAATTATTCCTCCTCTTAACCAATATCTTTTTTTTATGTTTTTATTTTTCATTTTACAAACAACCATAACACATGCATTTACATTCATTATCCACACAAAAAGGTTCATGACCTTCTACTACCTGGTCGTCATAACTCGAGCAATCTATATTCCGACATTGAATCTCATAACTACATTCTTCTCCAAGTTCTGCACGAGGCAATTCTTCAATTGAAGTCATATCAATGTATTTGTAAATACCACTAACTTGTTGACACATGTCCTCTGGACTAGGGGCTGAGACCATAGAAGGACATTCAACTATTTCTTCCCAAAATTTTCCCTTTACTTTAACAATTATACTAGATTTTACATAATCAAAAGGATAGTTTCCTAACCTGTCAATAAAATCTTTTTCTGGATCTCCTCTTTCGTCTGCTAATGAAAATGAAGTATTATTAAAATTAAAAAAACATCCTTTAGAACAAAGCATCATTCCAACCACCTCTATATCTTGTTTTTTTAATTCACCAATTCTGAACATATTTGAATAAGCTGTTTGATAAATTCTATTCTCTCCCACTTTAAATTCTCTATTATCATAGTTTACCTGTGTTTGATAAAAACCTTCTCCCATCACAAGATTATTTTTTGTTTCTAAAGTAAATTTTAATTCCTTACTGCTATTTAATCTTGTAATTTCGAAAACACAATCTCTAAAACCATATCTTTCAAAAGCTATCCACTTAGCTCCATCCCATCTTGTAAGCCAGAAAGGTTCACCACAATTAGTTGGCAACCAAATATCATACCCTAAATTATTTTTTATTAATAATTCAATATCTTCTCCTAGATCATAATTTATTTTATTAGTTCTAATTTGTAAATTATTATACTCAACAACCTCACACCCACAACCACATTTGTCCTGAAAGAGTTCACCAACGACACAATCATAATCTATTGTGACACACTCATCAAGAGATTTTGAAATATAGGTTTTATATGGGTTATCATAATTACAATTATTTCCATAATAATCTATAATTAAATATGTTATTAATACTGCAACCAACAATATTATTACACACAAAAATTTTGTTTTTTTCACTTCAACAACTTCCCCCCATCCGATTCATAACTCTACCAACATCGCCAAAATCAATCTGCCCATCTTCATCAAAATCCAAATGTGCATAATTTGGTTCAGTTACTGGATTATGTCCTTGATTAAATATAACAATTGCTAAATCAATCACATTAATTGAGCCGTCGGAGTTTACGTCAGGGTTATAAGTCGGCCCAGTATCCAGATACTCAAAAGCTCCAATATCAGGAGCACTCCCATACCACATTCTACATCCAGAAAATGTTTCAACATCTGCTTGAGTGCAATGATATCCTGGGATAATTGTTCCAGCGTCGATTGCTGGGCTATTACTCGCTGGCTTCAAGAAATCTGGGGATGATGGGTTTGTTGAAATAAATAATGGGACTCCAGAAATACTTGTATCTCCATTTGAGGGGTTGCCTCCAGCCCCATCCCAATAAGAACGCCAACCATTAAGATCATAACTTACACTATTCCAACAAAAGTGTTGATTATTTGTGGGGTGATAATAAAAATTATTGTTCTCCTCAAAATTTGTGAGAAGATATTGTCCTCTGTTTGTCAACTCTGCAAATTCTTCCCCGGGGGCACACGCTCCTCTACGACCATAATAAAAAATATTATTATACACCTTGCTCGCGTCTGTATTCACTTCATAAAAAAGATGACCGATACCACTTCCATAAACAATGTTATTATAATAACTTATATTTTGTCCAAATGGATAAGTTGTTGAACTCTGTCTTGCACCAATACCTGCATATTCTGAATTGTAAACAACATTATCAAAAATTTCCAGATTGATGGGGGTATGAAAATGATATATGCCTTCAACTACATCATGAACAGTGTTATTGTAAATTTTAACATTTGAAGGAGTTGATTTAAGCCAAATACCCCCCCACTCATTGTAAATATGGTTATTTCTTATGATTGAATTATTCAGTCCATAAAATTCAATTCCTGCTCCTGTTCCAGAAAAACAAGTAGGATCTTTGTTATCATGAATTTCATTATTTTCTATAAGGATATTATTATAGTTTCCATAAACACTAACAGTACCCATTCCAATTATCCCCCCCCCATTGTTGTTTCCAGTCTGACCTATAGAATGATGAATATGAGAATTCCTAATTACTATCTCATCTATACCATCACCGCAAAAAACAACATTAATATATCCGTTTGTAATTTCTAGAGAGTCTAACACAATATCTGATGCTAACAACGTAACTGCATTGGTTGTTGAATCCCCAACAATTATAGGCATGACATCACCCGGATAGCCCTTAAATGTTATTGGATTGCCTGGTGTGCCTGCTCTGTTAATAAATAAAGTGCCAGCATTGCCCCTACAGCTTGTAGAAGATAATTCAAAATAATTTCCACTCCTTATATAAACAACATCCCCAGGATTCACTATAGATGTCGCAGTATGGATTCTACAAAAAGGATGACTAATATCATTCTGTGCATATGTATAAGAATCACTGCAAGTTCCTCCTATGCTATCCACGTCAACATAAAGATCTTTGGCAGAAACACTTCCAACTAAACAAAGCAAAAACACTATCCCAAAAATAAAAATTAAACCTCTTTTCAACATAAATTATAGTAGATTTTCTTATTTATTAAGTTTTATACTATTAGATAATCTGTAAAAGATCAGTATCAAATATTCAAACCACCAACCTTTTTTATTTTTTTCTTTCAAGTTTTTCTTTTCTATTATCTCTTCTTTTTTCTATAGATTCAATTTCAACTTCATAATACTTAACAAGTTCTTCCTGACCTAGTTCTTCTGCCAATTTTTTCTTCTCTAAATGAATCTTTTTTTGTTTTTCTAAAGATTCCATTGCTTTTCTAAGCCGTTTTTCTCGTTTTACCAATTTTTACCTCAAGTTCTTTTACTTTATCTTTTAAAAGTATAAGCAAAGAATTTGCTTCGTCATCACTTAACAGATAATCCTCCTTATAGTTGTTAATTTTCTCAATATCAGGATTAGAAGAAGATTTTAACAACCATGATTTAAATTTTTCATTAGAATAACTTTTATCAGAAAGTAATTGGTTAATGATATAAACCCCCTTCAATCTTAACACCAATGAATACAAACTAGGAAACTCCTCATTTACCCTAATAATTTCTTTGGTTTGCGTTAAATAATCTTTTATGTGCTTATTTTGAATCTTGTATTTCTTCTTTAACTCCTCAAGTAATTTAGAATTTATTATTGGCCTCGCTTCTGCTAAAGCAGAATAAATTAAAATAGGGGAGATTTCTATTGCTTTTTCTATATTTTTTTCTTCCAGCACTATTATATCATGATTATCTTTTTTTATTAAAAGTTTTTTATTAGCAATAACTAAAAAATCTATGTCTGAGTTTTCATTTTGTTCATTTCTAGCATACGATCCATAGAGAAAAACTCCTTCTATGTGCTCTAAATAAGGTTTCAAAACTTCGAGAATCTTAACCTCTACTGACTGCTTAGGAACTCTAATCAACACCACATTATCATTCAACCAATCTTTAGGAGCAAAAATGTGGGCTCCATTACCAATTGGAGTAACTTTTCTTATCAGTTGTTCTTTGTGTATTACTTCAGATTCCATATATATACATTATATATACTTATTTATAAGCTTTTTGGTTTCTAAATTAAAGTTTACATATTATTCATCACAATACTAACATCACTCCAGCTAATTATTCCATCGCTGTTCAAATCCAAATGACCATAACCAATAGTTGCAGGATTTCTTCCTTGATTAAATATTACAATAGCTAAATCAATAACATTAATATTTCCATCAAAATTTACATCGGCAGAACATGATAAGTCTGCTCCACTGCAATCTTCATCAATAGCATTTCCACATATTTCAGTTGCATCAGGATTAATATTTATATTTGTATCATCACAATCAGCATCTATTCCACAGCTTCCTCCTGCTGTAACATTATAACCATCATTATCAGAATCAACACAAGGTGCAGAGGTTGCAGGAATAGCTTCATACCAAACTTGTGAATTTAGACTCCAAATAACAGGAATAAATGTTGAAGAAGGATTTGCAACTGCAGGTCCGTGCGGCCATCCAACACCATTATTTTCGTTAGTTATAGCAACCCTGCTCCCCCAAGATTGTGTCTGAGAATCCCATTTTTTATAATAAATATTATTAAGAGATAGAGAAGTAGACTGACTAATAACATAAAATACATAAAGATCATTACCATGTTTTGTCAAAGAAGGCCCCCAATCACGAGAATCATATCCTATAGATTCAATATTAACCTGATTCCAAGTTCCTACCCCATTATTATAAGTTTTCCATCTATCAATAAGATTTCCTGATCTATCTGGAAAAACAACATGAAATTCACCATTAACATAACTCATTGAATATTCTCTTCTATAAACCTTAGGATCCCATATAATATTATAATCAGGTTTTGCTACAAACTGACTAAGTGCAGGATCCCAAATATAATATCTATAACCCCATCCTTCATTTGAAGAATCATCACTATACCAAATAACAACTGCGGGTTGCCCCTCAATTAATAAAGAACCAATCCTTACATTTTCATACCCAGTATTAGCAACCCATTGAGCAGATCCAAAAGTTTGCCCTCCATTTGTTGATCTCCTATAATAAACATTTCCTGATGCATCTACATTTGTTCTTAAAAAAAGCCATATATTATTTGAATCTTGAGCTAAAACATTAGGAGTTTGAACTGTTCCAGGAGCAGGACCAGCAACTGACTGACCAAAAATAAGATTACTTGCAGAATTCCCAGGAGAATTTATCTTTGTAAAATGAACATGAGTATTATTTTGTCTATCTGCAATATAAAGATTATCATTTAAATCTCCTGATACAGAAGAATGATAATTAACATACCATCCAACATCAAATTCAGGCTGCCAAGTCACCCCCCCATCATGAGAACGAGCCAGATTCCCAGAACCGCCAGGGGATAAAACCCAAAGTTCATTAGGATTATTCATTGACTGAAAATTTTTATATCTCGGAATAGTGAGAACACCATCTGCTTGACAGTTTGCTACTAGTGTCTGTGCACTAACAATTTCAGAAAAAATAATCCCAACTAACAACAAAATTCCAAAAACTAACAAAATTTTATTTTTCATTTTCTCTTTATTTATTCAACAGCAAATTTTCATTTATTAAGGTTTATATCCTTTATTTTTCATCTTCAACAACTTTCCCCCATCCTATTTACAACATAACTAACATCATCCCAATTAATAACACCCCCACTTTCATCAAAATCCAAATGAGCATAATTCCCTGTTGCACTTCTCCCCTGATTAAATATAACAATTGCAAGATCTTTAATATTAACAACCCCGTCGAGGTTTGCATCTGGACAAGGCCCAGCATTGAAATTGAAAACCTCTGTTCTTGAGCTAGTTAAATTAATTTTCCTGGATTGTGTTTCTCCTAAATATGTTACATTGACTGTATAGTTGTTGTAGTTTATTTTATTAACAGTTGGATTTCCATAATAATAGGTTTCAGTTAAATTAGTTTGGTAGGTTCCATCAGTCATTGTTGCTGAAAAAACTAGATTATTGTTTTTATCAAAAACCTGCAATAAAGCATTATTTGCAGAACTCACCCCATCTAAAGCAATAACATCTAAAAACCAACCAACAGTGAAGTTCCAATTTCCGGCAACCTGAATATCATCATAACTCCCATCAATAAAAGTTGAGTCAATAAATTCAGAATTATAATTATTTGGGCCCGCCATTGTAGAAATAAATATAGAACTAAATGGAGATTTTTCAGGATAGGTTTTCTCAAAAACATTTGATATAAACAAGGAACCATCAGCTGTATTATCAGTAATATCTCCTCCCCACATCATAAGAAGGATATGGTCTGAATAAAACCTGTTATTTTTTAGTACTACTTGAGGCACCTTTCCAAAATATTGAATAGCAGCACTATAAGCTAAAGGTTCGCTTCCTACACCATACTGTGAAATAAAAGTATTATTTTCTATTAAAATAAGAGGAAGAGCTACTGTTTTATTAAAACCAAAACCAACACTTAATGGACAAGCACCCCATGTTCCAGGACCTGTTCTTGAAATTACTGTATTGTTGTAAATTTGTCCTGAGGAATAAGCACTATCAAACTCTAACTTCATTCCGTGTGCACAAGGTCCATTATAAAGAGTTGGGTATTCAGGCGGAGTTTTTTCAATAACATTTACATAATTATTAAAAATTGACTGATTTGAAGATTTAAATCCTAAACCAATTCCCCTTCCATTTGTAGCATTTACTACATTATTATAAATCCTTGTATTATTTCCTGTAACAATTATAGCATAACCATTTGTAGTTTTTGAAGTAAGTTCAATGTAGTTATTATAAACCTCTATTGTATCTCCTGAAAAAAGAGTAGTTGAATTAGGTTTTGAACCAGCATGAATTCCTCCTTGAACCCCCCCAAAAAGTTTATTATCATGAATTCTTAAATTAGTTTGACCTTGTTGATCAGGTCCTTCAATCATAGCATAACTATCTTCTCTATCAGAAGTATAAGCAACATTATTATGTATTTCATTGTAAGCAACCTCAGTATTTTTTCCTCCCATTAGCATAATATCAACAGAATCAACACCATTGGTATAGGTAGTTATATTATAAACTTCACAATCATCAATCCCCCCACCCCCTAAATTAATAGCATGTGAAAAAACCCCGGCATTTCTTCCTTGCCTAATAATTCCATTTTTTATTGTAACATTTAAACTATTATCAGTATTTACATTATCTACATCTGGTGCACTTCTAACCATTACACCATAATCATATTTAGAACCTAATCCAACTAAATCAAAATCTCTAACAAGCCCATCACTACTTGTTGTCCCAAATCTCAAATAAACATCAGTTGGTTGAGTTGTTGCAAATAAACAAAATTGCATAAATTTCCCAGCAGGACTAATAGTTCCTTCAGCCCTACAAAGTTGATTATTTAAAGAATCCACAACCTCAACATATGTTTCTCCTCCTTTGGGAAGAGAATAGGCAACATAAGTTTGTCCTGCATCAGGAAGGTGGATTAGCGGAGAACTAATATACTGAGGAGAGGTTGCAGTAATTCTTGCATAATAATCCTCCAACATATAAGTTCCAGGATCAGCAACTACAGTTGCGGTAGGAGCATTAACTGTATTCCACCCTGTAAAATCCCCTGTTTCAAATCCCCTATTAGAGAAAACAACATTTACATTATTATAAGTTATTTCATACTCATTTAGGTTAATAACAGAATTATCAATACCAATAGTTTCAAAACAAGTATAATTACTAGAAATGTTGTTCATCAATAAATAATATCTATTTGCCGTTGACAAAAGCCCGCAAGAAAAAACCTCTTGACATATTAAACTTCCCCGCTCAGATATAGGAACAGCAGCACAATTTGCATATTGAACAGCAGAAACAAAACTAACAAAGTTAACTAAAAACACAATTCCCAAAACAAACAAAAAAATCTTATTCCTCATTTTTATCTCTGTAAATAATGAATAATTCTAGATTTATTAAGTTTTATATCTTAAATAAAAGGATTTCTCTCTGAAGAAGTTGCAAAGCCAATACTCCAATCAGGAATGTTTTCATTTGCTCCAGCATAAAAAGTATACCAAGTACCTCCAACAAAAGCCTGCGAAGGCTGATACACAATATCATCTTCCCAATTACTTCCAGTCTCAACATTAAAGAAAATTCCTTGATCTTGCCAAGAAATTCCATCACTTGAATTTGCCCATCTAAGATTAATAGGACTAGCTGGGAGAGTCCAATTAATATAAGTCATATAATAAACATTATTTTCTTTCCAAACTTCTTGAGCAAATACATTTGGCCAAGGATGAAAAACATAACTATCACTATATCTTGTCCACGGACCTTCAGGAGCAGGAGCTGTTGCATACATTATTCCAATTGTTGAAGGTGACTGCACATGTCCAGAATACCACATCTTCCAAACTCCTGAATCATACATCACAACGGGGAGATACATATCTCCACGATCATCTAAAGACCCCTGTTTAAAAATAGGATTACTAGGATATTTATTCCAATTAATTCCATCATTTGAAGTTGCAAAAGAAATACTAACATTGTCCCCCATAGGAACAGCAATCTGCGATTCAGAATAATTATACTGATTTGAAGAATACCATAATAAAAAAGTTGTGCCGTTGTAAATAACAGTTCCTGTTTGAGTATCACCATGATCATAAGAACCAACACCGCCAATAGGCAAAACTGGTGTGTTCTGAACTCTCTGCCAATTAATTAAATCTTGAGATCTAGCTAAACCTGTTTGATCTAAACTAACACGACCACTATCATACATTCCGCCAATATAATACATCCAATATCCATTTGCATCATGATAAACACTTCCATCAAGATTTTTTAAGATAATCGGATGAACAACTAAAAGACTCTCCCAAGAATTAGAAACATTTCTCTTAAAAACAGGATTCCCATCATATCTAATTAAACCCTTATAATCTAAACAAGTAGTTCCAAATCCACCAATAACCCTGTTA
>Ga0180009_10006805_pt1 | contig 11880 bp, 10 predicted proteins | sample OS_PC_MetaG_FD_123537 | JGI IMG/M metagenome (GOLD analysis project Ga0180009, IMG submission 123537) | Groundwater microbial communities from the Aspo Hard Rock Laboratory (HRL) deep subsurface site, Sweden - OS_PC_MetaG | ecosystem: Environmental > Aquatic > Deep subsurface > Groundwater...
ATTCAGTATGGACAGGATAATTGCGCCTAAAACAAGGGCAAGCAGCCATTTTTGGACAGTAGCCTGTGTTCCAATCCAGTTATTATGCCTGTTGATTTTAGATTGCAGGCTTTCCGAGCCATTATCCACAAACAGTTTATGGTTGAAACAATCAAGCGTTTCTTTAATGGTTGCAAATTCGTTTTTACAAATCTTGTCGTACTGCTCTTGTTCGTCCATTGTAAAATCCTTTTTTTAATTATTTTGCAGCATATTTCTTTCAACAATTATTCGTTCTTTTTCTGCCATTGTTGGAGGTAGAGGCGGCATAGGCTTATAGAGTTCTATTTGTCTCTTTTGGTATCTTTCTATAAATTCTTTTTGCCTACGTAGTTTAGATTGTTTTTGCTCCTTTCGGTTTATTTGATTTAGTAAATTAACCATTCTCGCTGCAAGAGGTACAAGTTCGGACGAACCAGGCTTAACCTTAAAGCCTAAAGTTATCAATTTTACTCCTATCGGGTGTGTAGCAAGTTTGGCGAAAGCAATTGGACCAAAAACTAATGTTCCGCCCACTCCAAAAGACAAAGCGTCGCCTTCGATAATTCCTTTATACATCATCACAACACCTCCAACCTGTCCACCTCTAATGAATAGAGAAGGTTCTGATGGTGGCTTACTCGAAACTGCTCTAAATAAATCCCTAACCTTATATACTTGCGCTACTTTGTCCGGCTCTGGAAATAGTTCTTTAAGGGCTTTTTCGCCACCGAATCTGGTTAATCTATTATCAAAGGCATTTCTTTTTATAATACCTTCTGGTGAAACAGAATTATCAACTACATCAGCAAGCCACGCTTGTCTTAATTTATTCCATAATATCTTACCCTCTTCGCTGGGTCGTCCACTTATAGGTTCAGTTAATGATTTTCGCATCGCCATAATCGCGGTGGGATTTTTATTCGGAATTGCCTCGGCAACTACTTTAGATGGATTTGCGATTAGTCGCTTGGCCAGTCTTTCGGAAAAAGTAGTTTTAAGTCCCTCCTTACCTGCCGCATAAAGCTTATTTGTATTCTTTAGTAAATTTAATGCTTCGGGTGATAAATTTTTAGACGCTGCCGGGTCAAATAACGCATCATCTGTTAATTGCGATATTTTTTTGATAATACCCTGTGCTTTGTCAGTATCTCTCGCCATTTTTCTTACTTCGCCTAAAAACGACGAACGCAATTGACGCATATCAGAAAAACTTATCCTATCCGGCAAATCTAATATTTTACTTATTTCAGTTCTGCCTGATGGGGATAGATATAAACCATTAAGTCTTTTATCTAAAGCCAGTTGTTGTTTGGCAAATATCTTTATTTTCACAGGCGAAACTGTAGCCACTTTCGTTAAATCATCTACTTGTTTATATAAGGGCGTTACTAAATCATCAAATATTTTTAATATTCTGCCGCCTGGTCTTGTTATATCACCCGCCAATTCCTCTCCGATAGCAGATGGTGTTTCTCTTGCGACACCATCGGCGATAGAGTCTATAATATTATCGGCGTATATCCTTGCCGTATTAGCCTGCTTCTTTTCAAACTCTTCCCAAATATCTCTTGCGCCGAAAGAACCTCTACTTGCACCTTCTGCTATTCTAACAGAAAATCTTTTGTCAAGTTCGGATGGTGAGAATTGTCCACCCACTTTACTATAATCGTCTATTAGACTCGCTGCTTCCGGTACGATTTTTTTGATAAATGGGGAAAATATAAATTTGCCACCCATTACAGCATATCGTCCACCAGCTTCAAAAGCTACCTCTGTGCTAAATGCCTTAAGCGCTTCTCGTCTGGATATAAGCCTCTTTTCCTCTATTCCAGTTTGTATTGTCTCTCCTGCTGTGCCTAAAGTTCCTGCCCCAATGGCCGCCGTTAATGGTATGGTTAATAATTCTTCCGGCAGAAAAGTAAAGGGGGGAATTTGGCCTAATAAAAATGGCCCAACGATACCACCAGTAATTCCACCAGCCATTCTACCGTATCGAGGTTGTTTTATTTTCCCCATAACTTGCAACGCAAAGTTAGCAGAATTAGGGTCTAATCCCTGTTCTGATAATTGGTTATAAAGATTTTGTTCAGCTATATCATATCCTTTTTCCAATTGCGGAGCAGCTTGGAATCTACCCGTAACTTGTCCTTTTAATTTCTCTTTTTTAATGTCTTGTAGTTTAGACAATAATTGTTCGTTGGAAACAGAGGGTCTAATCATATTTTTAACCTTGGCCTGTTCCTGCTCTGGCAATGCCAGAAATTTAGGGTCTTGCGACAAAATCGTGTCTATCACCTTGCCTTGTTCCAATTGCGGTAGAGTCTGAAAGTTCGGGTCAGATTGTATTTCCTGTATGCTCTTGGGCATTTTAATATCCTATTTCTTTAAGATAACTTTCAGCAGTATTGTTAGTATTATTATTGGTGCTATCGGTAGAAAATGGTTTTACATTTCTGCCAAGTACAAGATTGGGGTCAACGCCGTAATCTTGCGCAAGTCCAGTATATCGTTCTATTTCTTTATTGACTACTACTTTAGCATTATCAAGAAATTTGGCGGCCATATCATATAGGGCTTGTCTATCTTCGTCAGAAATTCCCATTCCGCCTTTTCTTAATTGAGGTATTATAGCCCTTACTCGACTTAATGCTGATGCACCTTCGGGCGTTCTGGCATATTCACTTTCTCTGACTACTGATGTTGGGTCGAGCATTTTCTGAAACAAAACGCCTAATGCTTGGTCGGAGGCAATTCGGCTTTTTGTATCTGCGCTTTTTGACATTTCAAGAGCAGCTTTCATATTCTTCTCCGACCTGTCTATTTCCATAAAATCTTTACGGGCCTTGCTTTGATTGAATTCTTTTCTTAAAACAGTGGCATTTGAGAGTGTTGCATCTTTTTTAGTTGTCGGCTCTAATGCCTTTTCTGTCATAGCCTTTTTATATGCTATATCGGCTTCTTTAGCCTCTGGTGCATAAGCAACTGTTATTTCTGCATTTATTATATCTATTTCTGCCTTTTCAAGTTGCTTCTTTTGCAGTTCCAATTTATTGCGTATCATATCCGGTAGGTTTTGATTTTCAAGCTGGTTTCTTACCGCAGTCAGTCTTTTGCTGATATTATCAAGTTGCACACCCTCGGTTTCAAGCGGCGCCATTGTCCTCGCCTGTCCGAGATTAAAACGAGAAGTATCTATGTCTAATTTCTTAGCTGCGAATTCAAGAGGACTCATCATCTGGGACTGTAATAATTGTCCAGCAAGTTGCTGGCCGCCCTGACTTCTTAAATCAGGCATTTGCCCTTGCTGCTGCTGTAAATAAGCCTGCATTGCAGCCATATCTTTATTAAATAATTTCTGTTGATATTTACTTTCCGCACCTTGCAGCATACCCGCCAGCATTTGTCTTATCCCTGCATATTTATCCGGCTGCTGTCCTAAATTTACTATCTGCATTTTACATACCCCTATTATTCCAATAATTTGGTGAACTTGTACCACTCCTGCCTAATAACATTGCTGCACCGAGATTTCCTGCTGCACCTCCAGCCATCCCGCCGAAATAGGGCAGAAACATATTACCGGCAATAGAACCGGCCAAAGGCAGGGCATCCATTCCAGTTGCCTTCCAGCCCTGTGGCAATTTACCAGACATACCGAGAAAATCCCATAAAGCATTTATACCAGTAGCAGGGACATCTTTATTAAATAACCCCTCTATCATTCCGGGCTGATTGCCAAGACCACCCATTATCCCCAATCCGCCTAACATATTCATAGGCATATTCAACATACTCATCGGGTTAAGCAGGCCGCCGAGCATATTCCCTGACTGTTGATTTTGTGGTTGACTTATTATTCTCATAATTTTATCCTATGGCCCGAACATTCCTGCAAACATACTTGGGCCTTCAAGAGACATTCCTCCGCCACCTGCCGCTCCGCCACCTGCCGCCCCGCCACCGCCGCCAAATAATCCACCGAGCATACTACCCATCATATTCTGACCTACACCCGAACTCATAAACGAACCTAACAGTGGAAATCCCGTTGATTGCATAAATGAGGGACTTGCCTGTGAAGCTGTACCTACGTTCTCAAAAGCAGGTATGCCAAGAGCAAGGGGCATTTGACTTAACCAAGGATTGTTATATGCCTGACTTTGAAGCCATTTTTGATAATCCCATGATAATACGTTTTGTGCCTGTGTCTGCTGAAGTTGACCGGCACCCATCACATTCGACATTAAATCCATACCCATACCGCCAAGCTGGCCTCCCTGTTGCGCAAGCAAACCGGGCACTTGCGCCATATTGGCCGATAATCCGGCGGCCTGAAGTTGCCTGTCCTTTTGAGCCTGCTGGCCGGAATAAAGTATATTCGCAAGTTGGGCGTTTAATGAAGTTGCCAAATCTTCACCACTACCGGCAATAGCTTTTTTCATCCCCCCTGCACCTGTTTGGCCTGCGTATCTTTCGAGTAATTGAGGCATTACATTCTGCCGATAGTTCTGCATAGCAGGATTAACAAACGATTGCTGCCAGTACTCTCTTGCGGAAGTCGGGTCGTAATCGGCAAGTGAAGAGGCCATCGCAGGAGCGGCCCGACTTAAATAACCCTGTCCCTGCGCAGGGTCGTAAGAAGATAGCGCTCTGCCGAATATATCTGCACCCTGCTGGGCAATCGGAGCAATACCGCCGTAATAACCCATACCCTGCTGTTGCAAGCCGGACAGAGGCGCAACCATCTGGCCGCCATAAGGCGAAACACCCTGTCCTAACTGACCGGAAAGTCGAGAAGTTAACTGGTCGAGTAATGAACGCTGCTGGTCGGTCAACGTGGAATACTGCTGAACGTCAAGACCAGAACTTCCACCGCCACCGCCGCCGCCAAATAAACTATCTAAAAGCCCCATTATATATTCCCTTTAGTTTATACTTCTACTGACTTCATAAAAACTTGTTCCATCTGAAATTAAAGTAAGAACTGCATCATCGCTTGATGTAAACGCCGCAGATAAGTCCACTGTATTCGCCGTATGAGCATCCGTATCAGTTATCACTACAAGTGCATCTACGAATAATAATCTTAAAATCTGTCCGTCAACACCGCCGGTAATTGTTGTAACTGTATTGCCGCCACCATCTCCGGTTATAACGTGAAAACTTTTTGTAACTGCAAACGTCGTTACACCAACACCCAAAGTAATCGCACCTTTGGGAGTTGCTATGCCAGAAGTCGCCGTAATAAGACCTGTAACGCCGAGAGTGGAGGATATTGTTGCCAGACCAGTAATCGCAAGGGTGGGTGCTACTATATCAAGCACTCCTGTAGCCGATGAATATATGTTAAGAGTATCTTCCCTAAATCTTAATTGTTTATCAGTCTGCAACCTGAACTGACTATAGCAATGTAAATTTGTCGCAGAGCCAGCAAACGATGCAATACTCTTTGGTTTCATTATCCCTTGCGCACCGCCCATTTCAAACGAACCATCATTGCGGATAGATGCCATAGCAGCACCAGCAGAATCAAGCCAAATTTGAGAATACTGCGTCCAAGGGTCAGCGTAGGCATTTGTATTTCTTACAACGAGAGGAGCAACGGTCGTTCCTACGAAAGCTCCTGTTAATATACCCCCCGTCCCTGTTATCGCCCCTGCTTTAAGTGTGCCTGTTGTATTAAAGTCCTGTGTCGCCGCAGTCCAGTCTATAACTTGCTCTAAAGACAATCCAATACGCACATAGTTTATATCGTGCGGATTACCTGTTGTTGTCTGCGAATGGTCATAAGATGTGTTCCAGTTTGCGATATTGGTATCGTTAATATCAGCAGAAACATTTACGTCTGTCAGATAACCTTCTTCAGAATGGTCGCCCCAACCGTAAGCAGTTTGCCAGTTCGCCTCATTCGTATCCGTAACACTGTAAGCATCAGAGTCCACAAAACAAGGGTCGGCTTCATTCTTTAACGTACCGAATATTCCCTCGTAAGTAACTTTTAAATTGATACTATTAAATCCGACCACAAAACAGTTATCATTACTATCATTGAAGTTTTTACCGAAAGCAAAGACGTTGTCTCCGGGCACGTTCACATCCTTGCCGAAAACAAAATGGACATTAGTCGTAGTGCCTGAATACGATGCGCCTGTCGCTTGCAGGAATGGGTATCCCAGTCCCGCCGTGATAGACCAGATGTCATTAGCATCTGAAAAGTCCCAGTCTATATAAGTTGCCTGCGTGAACATCTGTGAAGTGGTTTTAGGCGTGCCTTTGCCCGTATCCGATTGGCCGGACAAATCAGAGTCATAATAACAGGATGTAAACGTGCCGCCATAATTTATGCCACAAAGACCGCCTATGGTCGCAGTGCCGCAGGATACAGCGCCGTAACTATAACAATTCGTAATAGTACTTCTATTTGTTCCGACAAATCCCCCTGCCTCAATACTTCCATATACAGTACAGGAACTCCAGCAATTTGAGACAGAAGTAGCAACGACTTGTCCGACATCTCCGCATAAACCCCCGGACGATTGTGTTCCGGATATACTTCCGGTTGACCAGCAATAATCTACACTACCATCCCTACTTTCCCCAAATAAAGCAGCGACATTTCCCTTTCCCGTTATATTCACATCGGCCAGTCCTGTATTTGAAATAGTAGCGCCTGAAACATAACCGAAAAATCCCACATAATCTGTCGCAGCCCTGTCTATATATAAATCCGAAATCACATATCTATTACCGTTGAAATTGCCGGTAAATCTGACCGCATCTGTTCCTACCGGAGTCCAGCCAGCGCCACCATCAAGCTCGCTTGAGGCGGAAGCGTCAATATCGGCGCCTAATTCCCAATATGCAGTTAATCTGTCCGATTCCGTCAGCATTCGCTGAAGGTCAGTCCAGTTCATAATAATATAGGGGTCGCCTACTGTACCCCCGCCGACCATAGGTATCGCACCTGTGGTATATTTAAGATGTCCGATTACACCGCAGGAATCGCTGACAGTTATTTCATTAACGTCAATTCCGGCATAACAAATACTACATAACAAAAGTAAAAAAACACAATATCTTATAATACAAATCCTCCTTTTTTGACCCAATCAGTCCCATCGTAATACTGGACTTCAAGTGTATCATCGTCCATCTGTTTTAGCCGCCAATCCTGCATATTAACTCTTTTCATAAGCCTGTTCGTTCTGACAGATGAATCAACATAAGATTTTTCAAGTTGCTTAATCAGTTTCCTGATATATAATTCAAGGTCATCGCCTTTTTTATAAGTTGAATATCGTATTGTCTCGTTTAATAAGTCGATAATGCTCTCCCAACAGGTCTGAAATACGGTATAATTGCGTGGATTCTTGGCGAATCAGACTCATCGTTAACTATACTTATGTTATGAAATGCACCGATTGCGTTTATGTAAACTCTCTTCCATACTTTCTCGTCTTCAAGAGCGTTGCCATCGCAAACAAATTCTTTCGATACTGTAATTGCACTATCCGTATCTATATAGTCCCTGATTGTTATAGTTATATTCGAGTTCGTATCGACGAGGAAATCAAGCCAGCCCAGTTCGGCCTTTTGTCCCTGCTCGATATATGGATTCCATCGTCCACCTCTCGCAGTCGCCTCTATAACCGCTCCATCGTCATTACCGCCTATATTCAATCTGAAGATATAGCCGTTCCTGTCGCCCATAAGCGAAAGCGGGTATCCGGCTTGAAGCGATTTGTCATCGAAAGAATATGTTATATCGTCAAGTAATATGCTATCCGCTAAATCATCGAGAACCAAACTGCTTTCAAGCGTCGTATCGCCAAAACAGTGAACATCAGTAAGAGTGAAATTAGTAAAACTGCCATCTTCATAATTATAGACCAGTACACCATCAGGCTTATCGACAGCAGAAGAAACATACGACCACCATACCTCTTTTTCCTCTGTAAGCGCAAAGCCATTACTATATTCTATCGCCGATTGATTCCAACCGAGCATTTCGTCCGGTATCTTATTATCTATCGGAGTCTCATCCCTGCCGTCCGTTGCAACTATCCTTGTAAAACCTATACAGAGAAGAGAGTTGCCGAGACTTACTATCGAATGAGGCGCATTACAGCCCTCACTTACGGATTTATTCTCGGCTACCGTTATTTTCTGCCAAGCGAAAGGCACGTCAGAGTCGGTAGTATAAACGAGTTTATACGTTCTCCTGCCGAACCATACTATTAAATCATCGCCCAGAAATTCCGCTGCGGTTATAGAATCACCGGTATCGTTATTATCGTTATAATTAAGTGCAGGCCAGATTTGAGGGTTATCGACCTGCGAATATCTTACCCGTCTCGTATATGAATCCCCCTCTACCGTACTCAATAAAATTAAATGCCCTCTATATACAAATATAAATTTACAACTATTTACATCATTTGCATAACCACCCTCATCATCAAGGTCGATATATAAACGACTTAACGCTGTACCATCGTATTTTTGTATCTGGTCGTTGTTATTAGTTATATACCCCTTGTTAATCCAGTTAGTAAGACGGAAATAATCAAGGTCGTCTCCGGTAAATTCCTGGTCTGAAGCTGCGCCATCGGATGCACCAAAAATATTTGCAGGAGTATTCTTATCCCTTAATTGCTCTCCAGTAACGAAGGTGCCCGTAATAGAACCATTTACAAATACAATCGTTCCGTGCGCTGTCTTTGCGATAAAATCGCCGTAATCGGTAATAAGCGATTCGACCGTACCATAAGCGCCGCTCGTAACGCCTTCGACAATATCGCCAGCCACAGGCGTTGTGTTCTGACCGGATACCGGAATAACGTGTATTTTCTTTCTCGTTAAATCTATAAATGCACTTGTGCCCGTATCGTACTTATTCACCCTCTTGGTATCCATAGCAAGCAAAGTATAATCGCCGTCATTAAGATAGTTCTTTATTCCCATTACGGCGTTTCCGGGGTTCGTATCCGCCGCTGTTGCGGTATTAGTATGCACAAACCGGCCGAACTTCTCATAACCCTTTCTCTTTTCAAGCACACCATTTCTAATCCGCCAGTTAATTAGGGACTTAAAAGCGTCTTTAGGCAAAAGCCACGGCTCAAAGTTTGTTTGTTTGCCTGTTTTTAGTGCCAGAATGGGATATGGCTTAAAATTCATTAAGGTTTAATTTCCTTTATTGAAGAACACAAGCTCCGCTACCTATGGGTAGCCAGTAAATCGTAGGAGTTAAATTAGATGTTACTTTCCAGTAATCATCTTTCCTGACTGGAATCATACCTGAATTCATATAACTTGTTGATGCCGACCACCTAACCGTTGTTGGCGGATTTGAACCATCCGTAAGCATTGTTGCATTATCTTGATTATTATTTGCTATAAGAATAAACCCGTCAGAACCAACCTTATAGACCGATGTTTTTACAAGAGTTCCATCTATTGAATTTTTATTCGTCCACGCACCAAATATATTTGTAACTTTTGCCGGAACAATCAATAAATCTGATACTTTGTCATCAACATATTTCTTAATAGACTGCTGACTGGCGACTTTATCTGCGGCATCCGAGGCCATATTATCTTCGTCAAGAAATCCGCCACGCGACTTGGAGAAAGACGTAGGGTCTATAACACCTGCAATATCCAGATACCCTGCAACGGTTGTATTACCAGAAAGCGCTGCCACTTTAAATTCGCCTCCGGTAGGCCCAACCGCAAAATTACCTTGAACATTGAGAGTACTTGCAAAAACCCTTCCTGATGCAAGCAGGGCTGCGATAATCTCCGTCGATACGGGTGTCCACGTCGGGGTGATTGCGGTTAGAACATTAAGCTGATTATCAGGGTCGCTGTTCGTATCGAACCATAAAGAACCTAAATCAACAGAAGTAAAGGCATCGCCGTTTATTCTCGTCGCAGGTGCGGTATCCTGAAAGAAACATCTTGCCGAACCCTGTGTGTGTATTCCCGTCTGTGTACCGCCGGTTGCAAAATCGTGTTCGTTATCAATCGCAGTCTCAAGGGCATCCTGATTTGTTCTAATATGATTATCAAGTGTATTCGCCGCTATTCCAGCGGCGGGATTTGCCTTATTCCAAGTAGCCATTACCAGTTCCTTTCAATACCGGCTGCACCGGCCATTCCTATTACTTTTTCTTTTATCAGACTCATTCTATATTTGAGAACGGTCTGTACCTCAGCGGCCTTTTCTACTTCACCGAATAACGTCAGATATATCCCTGCCGCACCGAGCGGGATTATCGGCCCCCAGGCAACGTCAAATACAGTATCAGCATCGCTATCAAGTGCATCTGGCTTGCTTATCTCCGAACACTCGAATAAAAAGACATCGTTCGCTCTCTGTCTCAAATATATTTTATTATCGGCAATTAAAACCACCGATGGTTTCGCCCTCTGTTCGGCAAGTCCATTAGTATAAGTAGCCGTTACACCGGAAGCGTTAAGTAGAGTAGTTGAGGGCACGAAAGCGCCTGAAGTATTTATTACTGTAATAAATCCCATATAGGCCGTCGTACTATCAGATTGAGGTAAATCCTCTATCGCTTTGGTCGGACTATTATATCCGGTTATATTATCATCGGCCTCATCCACTGTAATAGTGCCGTCAGCATCCACTTTCAGACAGAACGCACCGTATTTGCTCTGCGGTATCGTATCGCCTGAAAGCAGGGTCTCGGTAGCCGCCTTTGTGTATCTATAACCTGAAACATCGTATTTGAACGCCGAATTAGCGACAGAAGCAAGTGAGCTCGACCCGATTGCAAGAGCGGGACTTGTAATATACTGCTCGAAATCATCAGGATAATCTGCGAAAAATTTATCTTTATCGGCGTAAATCGCAGGTGGGAATATTACCTTGCCGTCAAGTCTAAAGGGTTTCATTAACTTCAGTATTGTCGAGACTATTGTATATTCACCACTATCAGTCGCAGAGGTCTCCTGCGTAAAATCAGATTTGAAATACGACGACTGCGATTCGACAGGAAATATATTCTGCCAGTAATCGTTCAGGTATTCGTCAATATCATCATCGGTAATCTGACTCGTAGAGGGACGAGCGGTTCTGTCCCTGAATTCCTGCCGCATTTCTTCAAGTGTCCACGTTTTAGTCATATTATCAGTACCCTGAAATTTCAACTATCGCTGTATTCGTAATAGTGGTCGGGTTTATACCTATTTTGGCGGAACCGAGAACATCAATAGCATATTCAGCTATAAAGTTTCCGGTCGGAGACATAACAGAAGCGGTTTTATGCCAATTGGAATTGGTCTCGACAAGCGTATCTGCGAACTCATAACCCAAAGTGCCTGCCGTCTGTGTGCCAGTAGTGAAAGTAAGCGTTGCCACACGATTATAATGGTCGCTTGCAGAATTCATTAAATATACATCAAATACAGAACTGTCGCCGTCCGTTGTCGATGAGCACCTTAATCTTATACGGTTATATGCCGAGGGGATTGTATATACCACGTTGTTAGTGTCGTTAACGGCAAACAGAGCCGCCGTTCTGTTTGTAACGCTCGGCGTAGCCGTAGTCATAGTAAAAGTGCCAAGGGTCGCCCAACTATACTGGCCGGTATGAAGCTGTCCGGGTTCCACTATTGTCGCAGCCCTGTTATAGCTATAAACCCCTTGTATCGCAAGAGCAACGCCGGCTAAAAGTAATATTATCGTTAATACCGTTGTCAATTTTTTCATTTTATAAACTCCTGTTTAAAAATTTATCTGTCTCGCCTTACGCCTTTTACCGATTCGTATAACGCCTCTATTTCATCTGCTGTTAATGCCTTATTGAAAATCATAAAATCATCGAGAGAACC
>Ga0180009_10006806_pt1 | contig 11878 bp, 11 predicted proteins | sample OS_PC_MetaG_FD_123537 | JGI IMG/M metagenome (GOLD analysis project Ga0180009, IMG submission 123537) | Groundwater microbial communities from the Aspo Hard Rock Laboratory (HRL) deep subsurface site, Sweden - OS_PC_MetaG | ecosystem: Environmental > Aquatic > Deep subsurface > Groundwater...
CAGAAAAACTGAACGATATATCAAGCGCAAAATCCGCTTCCTGGTTTTTACCCGGGACGAATACCGTGATATCGAGCCCAAGCTGAAAGAACGGCCACGCGTCTTGATCTGGGAAGCCAACAAGAAATAGGCGTTGGATTGATTCGGTACTTATACACTCGCCTATGAATATTATATACTATTAATTCCAAATGTTTATATTGTTTTATCAATGTAACTGAGAGAGCGGAGCTGGGTAAATTCATTGGATATAGGATAGATAAAAAAATGTTCTCTGAAGAAATTTTAATTGAGGCGGGCCGCAGTGAACGCCAGTACCTGAAAGATTTGTGGAGATACAGAGAGCTCTTTTACTTTCTTGCCTGGCGCGACATTCTGGTCCGCTACAAACAGACGGCCATCGGTATCGCCTGGGCGATCCTCAAACCTTTCCTTACCATGGTGGTGCTGACTATCGTGTTTGGCAAACTGGCAAAACTGCCTTCTGAGGGTGTGCCTTACCCCATACTGGTTTTTGCTGCCATGCTCCCATGGCAATTCTTTGCAAATTCTTTTTCAGAATCAAGTAATAGTTTAATTGGTAATGCCAACCTCATTTCAAAGGTATATTTCCCACGTCTTGTCATACCCACAAGCTCGGTAATTGTCAGTTTTGTTGATTTTCTCATATCAGGCATCATCCTCATTGGCCTCATGCTCTGGTATAATTTCTGGCCATCCTGGAGACTTATTGCCCTGCCCGCCTTAATCGCTGTTGCATTCGCCGCTGCCATGGGAGCAGGGCTGTGGATTTCTGCGCTGAACGTCAAATACCGGGATTTCCGCTATATTGTCCCCTTCGTCGTTCAGTTCGGCCTTTATATTTCGCCGGTTGGTTTCAGCAGCAGTGTTGTTCCCGAACAGTATCGTCTTTTGTACTCCATTAACCCCATGGTCGGCGTAATCGATGGTTTCCGCTGGGCTATTCTCGGAAGTGATGTTTCGTTTTACCTTCCTGGTTTTTTACTCTCCATAGGACTTGTTGCATTGTTACTTGCGGGAGGACTCTGGTTCTTCCGAAAAACAGAACGAACCTTCGCTGATATAATTTAAACACCATGTCTGACACAATAATACGAGTAGAAAATCTCGGTAAAAAATATCTGATCAAACATCAGCAGCAGGGCAACTATACCGCCTTGCGGGATGTTATTACTGATAAAGTGAAGTCACTTGGCAAGAAAATAATATCTCCATGGAATCATAAACAATCATCGACATACTCAACAACAGAGGAATTCTGGGCGCTCAAGGATATATCCTTTAAAGTAAAGCAAGGCGAAGTGATCGGTATTATCGGACGCAATGGCGCAGGCAAATCAACATTGCTTAAGATCATTTCGCGAATTACAGAGCCTACCAAGGGACGTATCAGTATCAATGGAAGAGTGGCCAGCCTTCTTGAAGTCGGCACCGGTTTTCATCCTGAACTGACCGGACGCGAAAATATTTTTCTCAATGGCGCTATCCTTGGAATGGGAAAAGCCGAGATAAAAAGGAAGTTTGATGAAATCGTTGCGTTTGCCGAAATAGAAAAATTTATAGATACGCCTGTTAAGCGTTATTCATCCGGAATGTACGTTCGCTTAGCCTTTGCCGTGGCCGCCCACCTGGAACCGGAGATTCTGCTGGTTGATGAAGTTCTCGCCGTTGGGGATGCTCAATTTCAAAAGAAGTGCTTGGGGAAGATGGGGGATGTGGCAGGTGAAGGAAGGACAATTCTATTTGTTAGTCATAATATGCAGGCGATTCGACAGCTTTGCAATAGGGCTATTTTGATATCTTCTGGCAAAATTGTTATGGATGATGAATCATCAAAAGCGATTGAACACTATCTGCAAAACGACAATATTGTAGAAGATACAAAAAGCATAGAGGAGATTATCCGAAACCTGCCGCCAGATCCAGTGTTTAAGCTTGAGGGGATAGCCTTAACGCAAAATGGTCAGCCAGCCTGGCAGGTTGTAGAAAATGGAAAACCACTTGAGATTGAGATTCGGTATCGGGTGTTTGAAAAAACCACCGGTTTGAGGGTTTATTTTGATCTAATTGATGACCAGAGCACACTTCTATTTCGCAGTTTTCACGATGAAGATAACGATGGGATACCAGTAGTGGATCCCGGGTACTATGTTTCAAAATCTGTGATTCCGGCAAACTTGCTTGCACCTGTCAAGTATGAGCTAAGGATATTAGCAACTATTTTCAACATTCGGACTTTTTACCCAAATGGTATCACCATTCCTCTACATGTTGAACGAACAGGTGGAGCCAACCGTGCATATCTGGCTGAATCGATTCGTGGAAAACTTGCACCAATGTTATCTTGGGAGACTAAAAAACTTCAAAATTAAAGGTGTGTTAATGGTAATAATAAATAATATAAGAAAAATCCTAAATAAAATTGCCAATAATGATGATTTTCCAAACCTCCAGCACTCTGTCATCGAGTTAAACAATTTCCAAGAGCTCAAAAAAGTCTTCGATTGGAAAGAAGATCCTATTCTGGATAGGCCTGATATCTATGACTTCGACTATATTGAAGATGTCAATGAGCGCCGTATTCGCGATGCTGAAAGCCTTGCGACTGTAATGCGCAACGTGAATCCAAAAGTTGCATTGGAGATAGGGACAGCAAGTGGTAAGGCGACGGTTTTGATGTCTGTAAATGCGCCAAATTCGAGAATCTATACTGTCAATATCCCGCCGGAAGAAATAGCTTCGGGTGAAGGGGGGAAGCTCACAACTGTAGCTCTTGAGAGGGAAAAGATTGGCATAGCATACCGTCAGAGGAACCTTACAAATATAACCCAAATCTTTGCCAATACCGCAAAATGGGAGCCCGATATCGGGACTATAGATGTTGCCTTTATTGACGGCTGCCATGACAGTAATTTTGTATATCATGATACTCGTGAAATCCTAAAGCATATGAAGGCTGGATCCTTAATCCTGTGGCATGACTTTAACCCAGGGCTGGTTAAAAAATATCACTGGATTCACTCTGTATGCCTTGGGGTGGAAAGGCTCTGTCGGGATGGATTGATAAATGGAAGAATCCTACATCTCCGTGACTCTTGGGTTGGGGCATACAGGGTGCCAGAAAACTGAAATTTGTTTTTTGAAATGGTGAACGTATGAAAATTTTACTTGCCCATGTGGTACATTCTCCAAGTGTTAATTTATGGTATCAGGAAATTGCAGCTTCTGCCGGAGATGATTTGGAAGTCTCCTGCTTCTGCATGACTATTGATCCGCCAAGTCCCAGGCTTGCCTGGAAAGAATTAGATCAACGGTGGAGAGCCAGGGAAAAAAAACTGATGGCTCTGTATAGCCGGTTGCAGCAGGCGGCCGACAGTTGCGATGTGCTTTTGCTTTATAACGGTGTAAACTTGCATCCCGAATTTCTGCCGTATTTATCTACATTTAACGTATACTCTTGCTTTGATGATCCAGAAAGCAGCGAAAACCTGAGTGCGCCTGTAGCTGCTGCTTTTGACGCAGTATTCTACGGGAATATAGCCGCACGTTTCCAATATGAGAGTTGGGGTTGCAAAAGACTGGCTTGGTTGCCTGTTTTTACAGCGCCTTCCGATGTCCCTTCACAGAATGAGGAACATAAAATATCGTATAAAGAACGTAATGTTGACATTTCTCTTGTTTGCGCTAGGAATTCCCAAAGGAAAGCGCGACTTGATCGGCTGGTCGCTGCATTTCCACATGCCAAGTGTTACGGCAGTGGTTGGAATGCGGGACGGATCGATGATGTTACATTAAAACAAATATACGAAGAAACCAAGATCGGCTGGAATATTCATAACTCGACCGGTCCAATCAACAGAAGGATGTTCGCTCTTTCAGGTTTCGGAATTCTTCAGATATGTGACAATAAAACCGGATTGGCGCATATTTTTGAATTGGGAAAGGAGATCGTGGGATTCAATACCATTCCGGAAGCCATCGAATTGACCCGCTATTATTTGGCGCATGCCGATGAAGGCCAGGAGATCGCTATAAACGGATGGCATCGGTTTTGGAAGGATTATCATGCCGGGGCGATATGGCAGAGAATCGGCAATCAGCTTTCTCTCTGGATGGATGAGGGCAATGTTGCAAGGGATGAAAAACGGCGACCTTTTCCGGCCAAGACCCCTGCAGCCCTTGTTGCGCCTATCTCTAACTTGGCAAGGGGAGCTGCTGGCAAATTTGTCATGAAAGGACAAATGTTTGTGGAAGCTTGGCGAAAGAGTAAACCTTGCGCAACTTCGGCGTTTGACGATCGGGTATATATAGAAGAAAAGGTTCGACCATATCAGGAAAACCCAGAAATGAAAGGGGTCAATATGGCAAAGGAGAGGCTTGCCACTGGTCAGCCATTCGAGTGGCCTAACATGCTGGCCCTAAACTGGGCTGCTACCTCATTAATCCGGGATGCTAAAAGTATTGTCGAGATTGGTTCAGGTACAGGTACATTTGCTCATTTTGCAGCAGTTGACCGTAGCAGGACAATTCATTGTTTTGAGGAAGACGATTTTGCGAGATCCTGGGCAGAAGAACACCGTTCGTATCCGAACGTGACATATTTCAAGCACTTTGAGGGGCACATTGTCAAAAAATATGATTTGCTTATATCCTTAGATGTTTTTGAACATGTGGACAATATGAGAGAATTTCTTAGTTTTTGTAGCAGTTTGGCGCCTATTGCTATTTACAGTACACCCAATCGAGAGGTCGTGCGGCCTTCCGGCGACAAGGGGCCACCTGCATATATGCCACACGTTCGTGAGTTTAGCCCGGGAGAGTTATACTGGATTTTAAGGCAGTATTACCGGGAAGTATCGCTTTATCATATGCCGAATGTATACGTGCCGTGGATCGAGCCAATGACAATTCTAACGAAGGGTACACCGATCATTGCCGAATGTCGTGGGCCGTTAGAATAAATTTATGCGCATCGCTTTCCTAACTCCAGAGTATGTCACCAAGACTAGCGCGGACGGAGGTCTTGCCAATTATATAAAAAAAACCGCCAAGGCATTGTCTTTACGTAGATGCGATGTGTGGGTTTTTGTTCTGTCTGACCGAGATACTGTCTGGCAGGATGAAACGGTGACGGTCTGCGAAGTGAAACGAAACGTTTTTTTGCACCGGATGCGGTCCATCTTTCCTTTTTTAGGGATAACACAGTTTTTTAGTCAGCTTGCCTCATCCAGAAGAATTGCCACTAAGTTTTGGGAGATTCATAAAAGTAGACCGTTTGATATTCTTCAGGCCTCAAGTTATATGGCACCGGGATACACTTTGCTCAAAAATGGGAAGGTTCCGATGGTTTGTCGGGTGTCTAGCTATACGCCTGCATTGAGGTCTGCTTATGGCAGAAAAAGAAGCTTTTGTGAATCCTTGAGTGATTGGCTTGAAGTTCAGCAGGTTGCGAAAGCTGAGGCGAGCTTTGCACCAAGCAGATTAGTCTCAAATATCTTCTTTAAAGTTACAGGCTGTGCGCCGACAGTTATCCGTACCCCTATGGATATACAAGAGCCAATTCTTGATTATTCGTTTTTTAATGCCCATAAACATAGGTTCCCTTATTTGCTGGTTTTTGGGACATTGAGCAGGATAAAGGGTGTTGATCTGTTGGCAGATGTGTTGCCCGATATTTTTGAAAAATACCGTGATCTGTCTGTTGTATTTATAGGAAGAGACGATGGCCTGCCAAGCGGCAAAAAAGTGTTTGCACACATTCTTGAAAGTTGTGATTCGTACGGGGACAGGCTTTTTTATCATCCAGCCGTGCAGAAGGCACAGCTCTATTCGTTTATTACCAATGCCGAGGCTATTTTAATGCCTTCAAGGGTTGACAACTATCCGAATGCCTGTATTGAGGCGCAGATGTTTGGAAAACCGGTGATTGGGACATATGACTCTAGTCTGGATGAAATGATTGTAGATGGAGAGACTGGATTTTTGGCAAAGAATGCAGATATTGAAAGCATAAAAAAGGCCATTAAAAAATTCTTGAATCTGAACAGCGAGCAAAGAGAGGCAATGCGGCAAAAAATAATTTCTCATATTGAGGCTATTAAGTGTGAAGACAGGGTTGGTCAATTAACAGAGTTTTATAAAGAAGCGATAAATAATTTTAAGGTGCAGCATGGGGAAAAATAGCTTAACTCCCCTTGTCTCAGTAGTCGTCTGCACATATAACAGGGCTGACTTACTGAGAACATGTCTTGAGTCGCTGGTCGCCCAGACAGCAGATAAATCCCTCTACGAAGTCATCGTCGTCAACAATAACTCTACAGATGCAACCATTGAGGCCGCAGCAAAGTTTGTTAAATCACAACCCAATTTTCGGATGGTCATAGAAACAAAGCAGGGGCTCAGCCATGCCCGCAACCGTGGTTGGCAAGAATCAACTGGTGAATATGTCGCATATATAGATGACGATGCGCAGGCATCCCCTGATTGGTGTGAAAGGATTCTTAAGGCTTTTTCGAATGTGAAACCGAACCCGGTAGCCGTGGGGGGGGAAATTCTTCCATGGTACGAAAGTTCACCTCCAATCTGGTTTTCTGACGAGCTTGAAACCCGAACATGGGGCGATGAGGCTGGGTTTCTAAAACCACCAGGGGATGCATATGGTTTTTCAGGTTCGAACATGGCATTCCCAAGAAGGATCTTCGATAAGTTCGGAGGTTTTTCGACTGGATTTGGAATGGTTGGAGGAAAACTACGAATGGGAGAAGACACTGAATTTTTTTTTCGACTATACAAAAACGGAAAGGATAAATTTTGGTATGACCCTGAAATCCAGGTAAAGCATTTTACTCCAACCACGCATTTTTTCCTTTCGTACAGGCTAAAGAGGGCCTATGTCACTGGCACATCCTATGCCTATTTAAAAAGCAGTTGGTCAAATTATTCATCCTGGATAAAATCATTATTGGGCATACCCCATGTCATCTTAAAAGAAATTATCAATGCTCTTTCAGCTTCAAGTTATGATCGTTCTAAATTCGTTAAAAGTTCTCAGAATATTGCCCATCAAACCGGGTGTTTTATTGAAATGACACGAAGATTGATAAGATGTTAGCCTGTCTCCATGGGAATAGGAGCGTCTGAAAGATTTCGTCCTGATTGGGCTTTACCAATGATCTCGGTCGGTATGTCACTAAGAAGCATATGAACCGAGTAAAAACAAAATACGGATTCAGGATCTGACTGGTGTTTTTGAGGCTGATTCTTCTGTCACCGATTCTAGTAGTATTTCTGGCTTATTATTCATTATTAAAAGTACTCAGCCTGGAAACGTCGATCCACGAAAAGACAACATGGGTGTTTTTCGTTTAAATAAAAGAATTCATTTTTTAATTTTTCTCAAAAGGTTGAAGATTTAATGAAAAGACCAATCGTAAGCATTATTATTCCAACCTTTAATCGCGCGGGTATGATCCATAGGGCGATTGAAAGCATAAAGCTTCAGACGTTTAATGATTGGGAACTGATCGTGGTAGATGACGCATCAACAGATTCCACAGAAGAAATTATACAAACATATATGAGAGATGATCAACGGATTAGATATATTAAGCATGAAAAAAATCAAGGGGGAAGTGCGGCAAGAAACACTGGAATCAAAAATAGTAAGGGAAGCTATATCGCATTGTTAGATGACGATGACCGCTGGTATCCTGAAAAATTACGATTGCAGTATGATTATTTGCAGAATTATCCTGAAACAGGACTTGTATACTCCGGCTTTTGTTACGTTGATTACGAGACCGATAAAATAATTAAAAGTGTGCGTCCACGATACCAGGGAAATGTTTCATCAATAATTTTGAAAAACAACATAATTGGATCACCCACCCCGCTTATTAGAAATGAATGCTTTCAGCGGGCAGGTTTATTTGATGAAAAATTAAGTAGTTGTCAAGACTGGGATATGTGGATTCGTATTTCTCAATATTGTTCTTTTGCTTATGTTAAAGAATGCCTCGCCGAGGTTACGATGCATGGAAGACAAATTTCAAGCGATCTTTCATCAAAAATTGATAGCAGAAAAAAACTGCTTGACAAGTATTTTTATTTTATCAAGAAAAATCCATCCATTCTCTCTTGTCACTATAAAAGACTTGCCGCCCTGCATGCAATAGACCATTCGCCAGTTCAAGCAATAATGTATTTGATTCGTGCTTTTTTATTACAGCCATATAAAGTTGAATATGCCCTACATCTCATACTTGCAATCAATCCGCCATTGCATCGTTTCTTTATATTTCGATTTGGATCAGTGCTAAGACATAAAAAAATTATTTTTTACAATTAGATTCAATTTTAGGAATAACATCAAGTTTATGCGGAAAAAGCTTCATCCAAACGGCTATGATACTGACAAATCTCAACAGTATCTAAATAATTGCGAAGATTTTTTCCATCTGTTAACCGATAAAAGCATCCACCTCCTTGAACTTGGCGCCAAAACGGGCGGTTCTTTGCTAATGTGGCGTGATTATTTTGAGAAAGGAATCATTGTCGGCATAGACAGTCATCCGGTTCAAATAGAGGACCCATCAGGTAGGGTTCATATTCATACCGGTTTGCAGCAAGACAAAGAATTCCTGGATCATGTCCGCCGGGAAAGTGCGCCGGAGGGATTCGATGTGATTATCGATGACTGTTCGCATATCGGCGAACTTACCCGTATCAGCTTTTGGCATCTTTTTGACAATCACCTCAAACCCGACGGCATCTTTGTATTAGAGGATTGGGGTACTGGCTATTGGGATACTTACCCTGACGGCCGGCGATTTAAATCTGCATTTTGGAATTACCGGACTTCTCTATCGGAAGCGATGCAGAGGGGTATCATCAGCGCTTACAAACAAGCAGGCAAAAAGCCTTTTTTGAAAAAGCTGTTAAATCAGCTAATGATACGGACTGTTCCCAAAAAATTCCCAAATCATCATTATGGTATGGTAGGATTTGTCAAAACGCTGGTCGATGAATGCGGTAGGGCTGATATAACGCATCCGATTTGGGGGGTACCGCCGCAGCGCCATTCAAAGTTCAAGAAAATCCAAATAAATCATGGCCAGGTCTTTATTGTAAAAGCTTCAGAATCTTAAAAAAACCGGAATCTGCCCGGCATAATCTTTCAGACTGTTACGAAATGCCTCAAGTTAGTATCATTATTCCCGCCTATAACCATGAAAAATTTATCAGCGAATGTCTGGATAGTCTCATCCACCAAACCGTTTCAGACTGGGAATGTATTGTTGTAAATGACGGTTCTACAGACGGTACAAAAAAAATCGTGCTTGCCTATATTCAAAAGGATCCCAGAATACGGATGATCGAACAACCCAATAAAGGCTTGTCAGCAGCACGCAACGCGGGTCTTTGTGAGGCCAAAGGAGATTACCTCCAATTTTTGGATTCAGATGATGCCGTCAAAGCAAACAAGTTGAAGCTGCAGTTGGACTCGCTACCGCGAATAGGCATCCCGGCACTGTCTTACACCGATTATTATTATTCAATCGAAAATGATTTGACGGTTCAATCTCCACGGGCGTATATAACTGCTAAATTTGCTTCGATGAATTATTTGCATGGTTTGATTTCAAATTGGGAAAATAAAATGAGTATCCCCTTCCATTGTTTCCTGTTTGATGCCAGCTTGTTTAAAAAACATAATATTGCATTTGACGAGCAGTTGCCGAATCATGAAGATTGGGACTGTTTGATGAATATATTTCGCCTGAATCCTGAAGTTTTCTATGTCGATCAAAAACTGGCTATATATCGTCGGCACGAATCTTCAATGGCTCGAGACAGATTGTCGATGAAAAACGGTTTTATCCGGGCGATCCGAAAACACCAATATTCTTTTCCTGAAAACAGCATCGAGCATAGGTTGCTTATAAAAAAGCGAAGACAAATTTTGCATTTGTATAGTCTATATAAGCTGTACAGGCCGGTGAAAAAACACTTACCCTTTCTTTCTTACGCTAAAGTTAAAGCTGAACTTTTAAATCGGCTTGTTCACAAACCGAACTAGGTTTTTTAAATTATAAATCCAATTATAATACCATTCTTCTGTATTCGACCCTGGGGTATAGATCCCCATTTGCATATGAAAAAGAATTATACCCAAATGCGGCTTAAACCTGTGTCCGTTTGTACTTGACCACTACATTGAGACAATGAACAAAGTAAGCGTCACAGTTATAATTGTAACATATAACGCTGAAGATTACATTGATAGCTGCGTAAGTTCTCTTTTAATGCAGGAGTATACTAATTTTAATATATTAATAATAGATAACAACTCCTCAGATAAGACTAGGAACTTAATCCGCAAATATATCAGGGTAAGAGAAAAAATTGTTTTGATTGAAAACCAAGGAAATTTCGGTTTTTCAAAGGCCTGCAATATCGGAATTAAGTATGCCCTTGGTAATTTGGCCTCTGATTTTGTTTTGCTACTCAATCAGGACACCATCGTGCAGAAGAATCTCTTGAAAGATCTGCTATCCTGGCATGAAAGAAAAGGGACTGGCGCATACTGTCCTAAAATCCTAATTAGAAAAAACAGTAAAATATGGTGGATAGGAACAAAGTTTTTCAGCATAGGAGACCTGCTTAAAAACCCGAAACTGTCCGTCTCTTACCATATTGACAAGGAACAGGAAGATAATTTCTTTTTTGAAAAACCCTTGGAACGGGAAGCAATTACAGGATGCGCATTGTTTTTGCCCAGAAAGCTCATAGAAGATGTGGGGTTTTTTGATGAACGCTTTTTCATGTATGGAGAAGATCTGGATTATTCTCTTAGATCAAAGGCGAAAGGGTATAAGCTTTTCATTATTCCCGGAACAGTAGTTTATCATGATGTTGACCTGGAAAATGAAGCATTGATAACTGGCAGGAACTTTGAAAGAATCGTCAGAAGATATTTTATGCATTTCAGTAGTTCATTATTATTGCTGCACAAACATTTTTCATTTTTCTATTTTTTAATCTGGTTTTCAAGAACCCCATTTTCAGGGGCATATGAAATTTTGAAAAGATTAAAATTTGTCAAGAGAACAAACTAGATTCCTGAAGCCCTCCGAATACGCTTTTCCATAATAAATACAACCAGGCCCCATTTTCAGCCAGAACCCACCGAATTTGACGCCCCTCCTTCCACCAGCTTTCCGGAAAATACGGATCCTCGCGCGCCGCGACGGTGTAAATTTTTAAGGCCTCCGGATAGATACGTTTCCAGATATGGCGAGCCCGCCTTGTATGAAACTTGCTCGTTGTGATGATTATATTTTTGAAGCCCTTTTGCACGAGCACCTTACCTACTGCCTTGGCCTCGCTGATCGTATCATAGGCGTTTTCAGCACTGACGGCTATTACATTTTCCTCAGGCACTCCCGCGATAGGATTCGGATATAGGCTTCATACCAAGGGCAGCATGGCTTAAATCCCTTTTTCTCGAGTCTTCGAAGTGTGTCGGTCTTTCGATTGCCGTTAATTACGATTTTTCGGACAAACCCTTTTCGGAAAAGTTCGGCTGCTTCTATCAGTCTCGGATAATACTCAATGCCGGTGTTCAGCACAACAACTGCGTCTGAGGCAGTGGGAGTTTCATCGACCACCAGAAATTTACCCATGCCGGTGAGTAGGGTCCCGGAGAAAATATACATTACGGCTGCAAAAAGAAGAGTAATAAGGCATAGGTAAAGGGTTTTTCGTTTTATTTTTCCCATCGTTTTTATTATGATTTTGACGGTAATTTTTTGTGCAGTCGGATTGTTTTCATAAGACTTCTCAAAGAGCGAAACAC
>Ga0180009_10006807_pt1 | contig 11878 bp, 12 predicted proteins | sample OS_PC_MetaG_FD_123537 | JGI IMG/M metagenome (GOLD analysis project Ga0180009, IMG submission 123537) | Groundwater microbial communities from the Aspo Hard Rock Laboratory (HRL) deep subsurface site, Sweden - OS_PC_MetaG | ecosystem: Environmental > Aquatic > Deep subsurface > Groundwater...
TCCTTTTAGACGAATAAAGAAAGTACCTATTATGGATGTAATAATTGATACACCGCCAATTACCAAAGGAAACAAAACTGCATTGGCATTATCTTTAAATAATAAAGTTCCAAGCAACATAGCTGCAACAGCAGTTACAACATAAGTTTCATACAAGTCCGCTGCCATGCCTGCCGTATCACCCACATTATCACCCACATTATCCGCAATCACAGCCGGATTACGTGGATCATCTTCCGGTATGCCCGCTTCTACCTTACCAACCAAATCAGCTCCCACATCAGCAGCCTTGGTAAAAATACCACCACCCAATCTGGAGAACAGTGAAATCAAAGATCCACCAAAACCAATACCAACCAAAGCTTTAACATCACCTGTAATTGCATAAAAACCAGCCACACCCAACAAAGCTGCACCAACAACAAATAGACCTGTAACTGTTCCGCCTTTTACAGCCACTTCCATAGCTTCTTTCATCCCTTTTTTTGCTGCTTCTGCGGTTCTAACATTTGCCTTTACTGCTACACTCATACCAACATATCCAGCTAAACCAGATAACACAGCACCAACAAAAAAACCTAACGCCATGTTGGATCCAAGAGTAAACCACAAAGCAAAAAAGATAACAGCTCCAATAATACCAATCACTTTAAATTGACGTGCTAAATATGCTTTTGCACCCTCCTGAATCGCCTTAGCAATTTCCACCATCTTACCTTCACCGGGGCTTTTTGCTAAAACCCAGCTCACAAGATAACCACCCCAACCTAGCGCAATTAGCGCAGAAATAAGGGCAAAAATCAGATAACTATTCATACTTAATAAGTTAACAATAAAAAAATTAATTTCTTAGAATGAGTAAATAATAGGTAAATAAAGCTAAATTGTCAACTATTTAACCATTTCTCAAATTCCCCCTCTGCCTCTGACACCGAACTAAATCCAGTCACTTCAAGTAACGCCGCTCTAAACTGTGCAGCCTCCCACTTATGAGCAAATTCACTAACTTGACGCATCTCTTCGGCCGACAAACTACCCTTGCGCAAAACATCTACCACTCCTTTTTGATACAACTGATAACCTGCATGCAAACCGGGTTTTAAATCAGCCGGAACTTTTGCCGCTTTTGTGGATGTCCTCCTGCTTGTCGATGGTGACTTCCTCATTAAATCAATCATAGCGTCCTGCCCCTTGGCTTCCCTTATCCATAACAACAGTGCAGCACCTACAATATATTCAGCGCTTTTTAATTCTTCTTTCTTCAAATGACTCACCGGATGTTCCAAATCCATACAGCGATCATAAATATCCGATTGCTCCTCTTTTAAAGATAATATTTCCGCTTTTATTGTTTTGATCAACTCAATCAAACTCGGAGTCTCTTCTGTCCCTAAACGCTCCACCATAGCCGCCCAACCTTCATCAATTAATCTTATTGCCGCCTGATGCCGTAAACCCGTAACCGACCACATCGCCAAATGAGCCAACTCATGTTTAAAAACCTGCTCCATACCCGGATAATCTATTCCTCTGGATCTTAATTCTCTCTCATACTCTTCCTGTATCTCTTTGGCTCTAAACCTTTCATCAAAAACGACCTCAGCATCAATCTCTGTAACAATTCCTGTTTTTCCCAACTCAAGCTCAGCCTCGTCAGACTCCACAAACTTCTCTTTAATATTAGGCAACGTCCAACCTCTTACACCCAAAATAGCTAACGATTGTGCCAAATCGTAAACTGCCTTTTCAGCAACGTCCATCCTTTCCGGACAAAATAATTTAAATTCTTTTCTTTCCTGATTAGCAATATTCTCCATCATATTGTGATTATAATAATCACTGGTAATCAAAATTACAACAAACAAAAAACCGTTTTGTTTAACGGCTAGTAGATGTCGACCTGAGCCACATCATCAGTCCGATCCGTAAAGATGACCGTGGTCTCCTGTCTTGGATAGACTTCGTACACACAAGGTACCCTCGAATCCCCAGAGTCACAGTACACATCCTCCGCAAAGGGAACCGCGTACAAATGTATGCGACAATACTCCGTCGAGCAGTCACGAGATTCTTCAACGGCCAAGCAGGCATCATATCCCGGAGGGATCAGAGCCACATCACGATTGTAGTCATAGTCGTAGCCAGTGATCCAACCGTCAGCACTGTCATCACAATAGCTCACCACCTGGTAACCCTCGTATTCGATAGCCATGTAGTCATAGCTGTAGTTGGTGAAATTCACGTAACCAACTACTCCATCATCAACCTGACAACCGCTGATAACCAAACCAACTAGCACTACTATCAACGCACCGAGTGTTGCTTGCACCTTGCTCATCTCCGCCTCCTTTTAGACAACAAAGAACGCCCTCTTATTTAAAAGAAGACCATGTTTTTATCAATGCGTCAAATACTAGATCCTATAATATTTTTTAAATCATCCAAACCAATACCATCTTTGCAGGATACAAAAACTGGCTTAAATTCTTTATATTTCTTTCTTAAACTAACTTTTGGTATTCGTTTTAAATTATCAATTTTATTAAAAACGTAAATCTTAGGCGTTTCCGCAGCATCCAAGGCAACTAATACTTCTTCAACCTCTTCTATCTTTTCACTCATGTACGGATCCGAAGCATCAATAACATGCAATATCAAATCAGCATGTACAGTCTCTTCAAGAGTGGATTTAAAAGCTTGAATCAATTGCGGAGGCAAATCCTGAATAAAACCAATTGTATCAGACAACAAAACTTGTTGTTCAACTTCCGGCAGCCAAAGTTTGGAAACTCGCGTATCCAAAGTTGCAAACAACTCATCTGCAACATAAGCGCCTTTTTTTGTGAGCACGTTTAATAAAGACGACTTACCCGCATTTGTATAACCCACGATGGAAACCGTTTTAAAACCCAACCTCTGTCGCCTGTCACGATGCAGACTGCGAGTATTACTATATTTACCAATCTGTTTTTTAATCGTTCGTTCCTCTTCTGCCAAATGCCTTTTCATCTGTTCAATATTTGTTTCACCGCTTCCGCGCGTGCCGATTCCACCGGCTTGCTGCGATAACTCCAAACCCATCCTATATATACGAGGACCCATGTGACGTATTCCAGCCAATCTGATTTGCAACTTAGCCTCGGTTGTATCCGCATGCTTTTGAAAAATCTTTAAAATAAGATCGATCCTATCCCAAACTTTAATCCCCTTCCTCTCCACCATTCTCTCAATATTAAAAATCTGATGAGGCTTTAATAAATTATTTATGATAATAATATCCACCTTCTCTAACTCAGCCAGCTCTACAACCTCTTGCAACTTCCCTGGTCCAATATAAGTTTTATAATCCGGCGTCACTCTCTTTTGAATAACTTTTACAACAATCATTCCGCCATAAGTATGCGTAAGAGATTCCAACTCAAACAACCGCCTCTTAGCTTCCTCAGGTTTTGTGTGCGACGATATTACATCAATTAAAATTACTCGTGGATTTCCCATAGCTATACTGTAAACGCGAAACCAAAAACTGACAACCATTATTCACCAATCCGTAATTCGTAGGTAAAAGAAAAACCGCGTACAAGTGCACGCAGCTGATAGACCTTTCTGACAACAGCAAACTCAACTATCATCAACCAAGCGAATCTCGAATAGTCGCCAAAATCAATTCCACAGTAGTCGACTTCAAACCTTTTGCGCCGGCAATGTTGACACACCACCAGTTAACGCCAATGGTTCTCGCTTCTGCAAAAAGCGCTTCAGCAAGACACGCCAAAGTGAAATTTGCCCAGGAGAGATCCGCTTTGGAAAGATCCGCTCCTGAGAGATCCGCTTCGGAAAGATCCGCTCGTGAGAGATCCGCTCCTTTGAGATTTGCGTTGGAAAGATCCGCTCCTGAGAGATCCGCTCCTGAGAGATTTGCGTTGGAAAGATTTGCGTTGGAAAGATTCCCATAGAAAAAATCCACATGAGAAAGATCCTGTCTATTCAAGTCCGGTTTCCACGCCGGATGTGCTTCACGCATCGCGTTCCACTTCTCAACCCCCTCGGGTCCGCTCTTCAGCATCGCCACACATTCCTCGACACTCGGCGAAGTCCACTCGCTCTTATTTTCGTCGCTCATCTCACATCTCCTCGCTCTTTCGAGCTTGTAATTGTACGTTCTCAAGTTAATTCAAGAATGTCTTATTTAAGCAGAAAAAGAGGGGGGTGTCAATAGCGGCACAACCCCTAAATCCCCTTATCAGGGGACTTGTAATCAAGTTAATTTGAGCGAAAATCAAGGTTCAGACAATAAATAAAACCGCGTACGAGTGCACGCGGCTGGTAACCAAACATGAAAGATCAATCAACAAATTCAAGAGAAGCTATAAATGTGGCCATACAAATTTCTGCGTCTGCACGGCGCATGCCTTTAGCATGTGCAATATTCGCACACCACCAATTCACCCCACAAACTTTTGCTTTACTGAAAATAGCCCCTTGCAAATCCGCATCCGTAAGATTGGCTCTACTAAGATCCGCATCCGTAAGATTGGCCTCAGCCAAAACAGCCCCAATTAAAACCGTACCCCTAAGAACAGCGCCCGATAGATTTGCCCCAGAAAGATCTGCGCCTCTGAGATCAGCCCCACTTAGGACAGCCCCCGAAAGGTCCGCGCTCTTAAGATAGACCTCAATCAAGTAAGCTTCTCTGAGATCAGCTCCTCTGAAATCCGGCTTCCACTTGGGGTGTTTCTTCATGAGCTTCTTCAGCTCCAATGCACCATCCTGACCGCTATTCAAAAGCTGTACAAGCTGCACTGTCGATGGGGCTCTCCACTTTGATTCTTTCACTTTCCTCATCATTTTCTCCATGCTCATTTGAGAGCTTATCATGACCAATCTTCAAGAATGCAAGAATTTCTATAATTAAACAAATAAAAAGCTGGGTGTCAATCACTAAACCCAACTTAACTCTACAAAAAACTAACTTAATTAAAAAAATAAATTAAAATCGTAGCCAAAATACCAAACCCAAAACCACCTGCAACATCAACCACATCATGTGCTCTAAGCCACACACGCGACCATCCCATAATAAAAGGCCAAGAGATAAACAAGTAACTCCACCAACGCAATTCGGGAATCAACATTATCCATGCTGCAATCATAAACGCCGCCACAGTATGTGAACTCGGAAAAGAGTAACCATAAGCTTTAACCTTTACTTCTTCACCGCGTTGTACAGGCCTTTTGCGTTTAAAAATAAATTTTATTAATTCACTGGTTATCGTAGGAATAAATATCCAAATAAAAAAGAACAGCAACTTATCTTTTGGAATAGGAGAAATAAAATACACTAATAAAGTAACCGAAATAATCCCCCACCAAGATCCAATCATGCTTATCACATGTGCAAATAATGTTCTTTTAGTACCTTTAGACATACATTACGAATTACGAATCTGCGCAAATTACGAATTAGCAATTCTAGCTTACTAAGTATAACTTATTTAACGAATATATAAAAAGAATCGAGCATCGCTCGACTCTAACTATTCGTTATTCGTAATTCAAATTAGTCTATTCCCAAATATCCCTATACCCCGGCTCATCCGCATCCGGATAATCAATTTCTCCCTGCTTAGTAAGATCATAAAGATGATGTAATTGTATCCCGGAATTAGACAAAGTAATAAACGAATCATCCATATATGCAACTCGATTAATATCCTCATCATAATTACCATAATACCAACCCGACTTTAACATCGCCTGATCATCAACATGATGAGTAATCTTTCCCAACAACTCAAAACCATTCTCAACTGTTAAACGATAAACGTATGCTCCTTGAAAAGTAAACTCTCCATACTCATTACCTTCGCGATTTGAATCCGCCTTAACCTCATCATCCAGTTCCGCGACACGTACCGGCAATGCAAGTAACTGCTTAGATGGTGAATATAGAAAAGCTTTATGATTATGCAATGCCTCAGACTCCGTTCCACGATCCCCAATCTCTGTTTTCCATAATTCTTTAGGATTTGTAACGTCCGTCACATCAAACACGGCCATCTTGATACCTTGATACCAAGCAAATCCAGCCTGACCACCACTCCACGGATCTTCACCGGCTTCTACAGTATCTTTACCAACTCCAATAACATGATTTTCATCCATCGGATGTAAATAATCCGAATAACCGGGGATTTTTAACTTGCCTAATATCGATGGATTTTGTGGATCTTTTAAATCAAGTACAAAAAATGGATCAACTTTTTTAAATGTAACCATATAACCTCTGTTTCCCATAAACCTCATCGAATAGATCTTTTCCCCCGGTGCTATTCCCTCTATATTTCCTGTGGGCTTCAAATCATTATCCAATATATAAACATTGTTTGTTGAATCAGCACCCGATCTTGAAACCTGCCCTTTAGTTGTAGCTACACGTAGATAATCATTATATTCATCAAGTGAAAATTGATTCAAAAGATGCCCTGGGACTGATCCTTGTTTTTTAAACTCAATCTTTCCTTCATCCAAATTAAATTTATAAATATTAGTTTTCTCTCGATCCTCAGGAATCATACTGTCATAAAAAGGACGTACATCCCATTGTTGTCTTGCTACATATAAATTATCCAAAGATGCATAAACCGTTTCACTTGATCCCAAAATAACTTCACGTTGCACTTCTCCTTGTCCATTCATTGGCACAGAAGCAACCGTTAAATATTCTCGCGTCGGCTGCGGATCAAAATATCCCACATCCCCACACCCGACCATGGGTTTAAAATCTGGACTTACACTACTATCACGATAAGCCGGTACCAAATCCTTTGCCTGTGGAATCATATCCAAAGTACGCCAAGGACTCCAAGAGTTCATTACCAAATAAACATCACCATCTATCATTCTTGATGATGACAACGATCCATCAAACTCAACAGTTCTTACCTTGTATGGTTTAACGCGATCAGATATATCCCATAATTGAGCAATTGCCACTGATCCACCCCATGCATGAGGTGCAAATTCATAAATAATGTCATCAACCAAGGGCATTGGATAAATATTATCATTATAGGTTTGTCCCATTACCATTAATCGATCACCATCAATATAAAAATCATTTGCATTAACATTTTCATCCATATCAATCTGACCAACCAACTTTGCCGAATCAGCTGGTAATATCTGTGAAATCATTATTTTATTTTTAGAAAGATGATAAACATATGTTCCATCCATTTTTAATATATCAGCTTCATCAACTCCATCGACTTGCACATTTGTTTGAGAATAATCGGTTGCAGAATTAGGAACTGCTCCGGCCGATGAATCAGCAGTCGGCATTGCCGCCAAAGGAGCGGACTTTTGCATCATGGGTACACCAATCATATCTTCCATTATGTACTCCCTTTGACTATCTGCCTTTGCGATCTGTTCTTTTAAAACCTTGCAAGTAGTAAAACGCTCTACACCAACAATTTGATCAGGTGGAGTTAAAGGATTAACTTTTGGTGGAGCTGTTGGCGACAAACCAAAAGTTGTAATAACAATACCCGTAAAGGTTTTAAGCAAAAATGATGAAAACATAACTTATTTCAAGTTAACTAATATTAATTACAGTTTATACTGACATTAATAAAAACGCCAATCCAATATATTTATGACAAAAAAATAAATCGCCCGGATAATCCGAACGATCTACTTCATTGGGTAAAATAATATTTTATCTATCTAAACCCATACCTTGACCCATCTGACCATGCATTCCCCTACCAATACCTTTAGCCGGGAAACCTTTTTGTGGTCCTTCTAACCCAAGCTCTTCACGAATTGTTTTAGCATCATCCATGAGCTGATGCATTTCCGAAAATCTAGAAAAATTATCAGCATTGATTACTTGTAAGTGCTCCGGCAATTGACCATCTACAGCGACTAAATCAAACCATGTTTGATAATCACCATTTATCGCCGCTTCACGTATAGCTAATTGATTTTCTTCAGTATGCATAGGCTGACCTTGCCCCATACCTCTACCATCCATCTCCGACAAACCCAACTCTTTGGCGATACTTTTTGCTGTTTCGAAATCCTGATTCTTTAACGCTTCATGCATATCAACGAAACGATCAAAGTTATCTGCTGTTATTGTTTCTAAAATTTTAGGTATGTTGCCATTTTCAGGAGTTACGGCTGTTACAAAAGCATTATAATCTCTATTATCAATTGCTTTTTTAACAGCTTCGTCATTAAAGCCACCCATTCCATGCCTTTGACCCATCATACCCTGAACAAAAGGCCTTTGTGTTAAATTATTAGCCACATTCTGTGCAGTATTAGTTTGAGCAAAAGTTGCTCCAGCAATGCTAAGTGCACCAATAACTGCCGTAGCAATGCCTGCTTTTTTCCAAAAATCGTATGTCATATTTTTATCTGTAAATTAAACCTATAGGTGATTGGATTATTTTAGTTGACCAAGTCACTAAGGATATAATTTATTTCTTATTCTATTTAATTATCTATTTAAGGAGGTGATCCCCGCGGGGTTTGGTGCGAATTTGGCTAGCCGTCTCATCCGCTCCACAAGCTTATACGTTAGGGTCTTATAGATTCTTTCACCTTCATCTCAAATACAGGCGGTCTAATACCCCTTGGACATGGCGCAATCTGCTCTGCGTCAAAATAATTTTCCGTTGTGCTTGGCACTCCCAATACTCTTATACAGCCTTCCGGTTTAATAATCCTATCCAAAGGTTGACTACAATTACTAATATTCACATGCCAAATAACACCAGACACATCTCTCATGAATATCTCCTGTCGATCAATGGCTTTAATTTGTCCTAGCATCATACCCTGCTCAGGTTGCATAAACCTTTGCATGTGTGGCATTTGAACATAACGATATCCAGGCATCATCTCTGCAAATAACTCAATCTTTTCCGAAAAACCAGCTACTGATATCGCTCCACCAAATGCAACAAAAGCCAAAACAATAGCGCTCACTACAAAAACTGTTCTATACCTATAAGCTCTTGGCGCATGCACAAAAACAACAACAGCAGCTAAAGCCATAATAAAACTCAAGCCTATCCAAAACATCGGAAGAACCGATAAAAGTTGATCTAAAAATGATTCTTTTTGATATTCCAAAATAACAGTCTGTGGATCAGTAACAAACCAAACCGCAACAGCACTAGATGCTATTCCCACAAAAACAAATGATCCAAAAATTACCCATATCAAAATTCTCTTGGCTTTGATTTGCCAAAATGGAATAGGTTGAGGCATCTGACCATTTTGTATCTTTTGCTCAAATTGTTCGGCTAAGCTTCTCATATAGTTTTTTTAATATATTCTGTCTTTCCAGTCTCCTTATGAAACTTTTTCTTCGCTCTGTGGATCCAAGTAGCAACCGTACCTGCTGGAGCTTTTAAAATATCTCCTATTTCGTCATATGTCTTTTCTTCAATGTATGCCAAAACCAGCACCGTTCTATCTCTCTCTGGCAGGGTGCTTAAAATTTTATTTACCATTTGTTTTGTTAAAGATTGTTCTGCCAAATTCGAACTATCAGATTGTGCAGCCAATAAACGCATAAAGCCTTCATCATCGTCATCAATTGAAACATCTCCCATTGCTTTCTTTTTCTTTCTGTATGCTGAAATAGTTCTATTATGAGCAATACGGTATATCCAACTCGAAAATTTCAATGAAGGATCAAAAGCTGAAATATTTCTATAAGCATCCATAAACGACTCTTGTAAAATATCTTCTGCATCCTCGTATGAAAAACCACTTATTCTGCGAATATATATTAAAAGACGCGACTCATAGCGTCGTATCAATGTAACAAGCGCATGCGCATCTTTTAAGACCATTTCTGCAAGCGCTTCATCGCTTAAATTTTGATATGATTCCGGGGGCATACCGGTTAATTTAATTATACGTAAGTTAGCTGTAAATCCTTTCAAAAGCAAATTTATGAAAAAAAAAGAGAAGCGTTTATCACGCTTCTGCAGTAGATTGCCGCGTTAACCGCTGGCAAAAAAGTTCATGTCACTGTGGAGATTACATCACCCGCACTAATGCGGAGGGGCGGTCGAATTTACGTCCTTACCACCCGAGGACGAATCTTCCGGAGTCTTACTAGGAGTCGTCATCCCACACAGGGATGGATTGCTCTTGCATTCCTCCGGTATCAGATTTGGATTTTCCAAATAAACGAATCGAGCTGTACGATGCATGGGAGGCAAAATTCGGGGCCTTGTTACGGCCACCTCCTTGCCAACATCCATGTCGCTAGCACCATCTCCTGCACGAGGAGAATTCATCTCTGTACTGCCACTGCCACTCGCAGACTTGATGGAAGACGATTCCTCCGACTTGTCAGCCGCAGGAATGACTGCCGCATGCGAGGGTTGGAGATTCTTTACTCCAGGAACAACAGACTTCACAGGCTTATTACCCGATCCATCTGCAGCAACTTCGGGAATCACGTTCTTGGCCGAGGACTTTTTTGCCGGTAGCACCAGCACCTGATAGCCCTGCAAGGCCAAAGTGAATCTTCCTTTGCACTGATTCATGAAACTGACATCAACCGGTCCATCCAGCTTATCCTTTTCCCAGGACTTGACGCTCATACGGGAGGGATCGATCTCTCGTGTTCCATCCTCATGAACGCAAACGCCGAATGTATCCTTGAACTGATTTGCTTGGTACACGACGAGCGCGTCAGTATTGTAGTTCTTGGCAAGCCAAGAACGTTCAATCTGTGCGTAGTAAGCGCCTTTGCGCACGAACACACGAGCCTCGTTAGTGTCGGCTACGCGCAACTCTAGCTCTTTGGGCAAACCATCTTGCGCCGTCTTGGCGCTCAACTGTGGCTCACCCTGATCAGATTCATCAGCAGGAAGTGCCGAATTAATCTGAACTCGAACCTTGGGACGAGATGCAACACGAACCGGATCCTTAGGAAGCTCTGCTTTCACAGGCTCTTTATCGTTCGACGCAACGTCAGTCGAATCCAGCTGAGCTAGTTCAACCGCCGCCTCGTTGGCGTCTTTTCGAGTCGGGACCGGAGCAGTCGGCGTTACGCGCTTCACGTCTTCCGGTCGAACCGGAGAAACAACGTAAAGATTAGCGCGACGCTCACGAATGGCCGCGTCTTGCTCAGCACGATACTGCGCAACCCTTTCATCAAAACTAGGCGGAGCATTCTCACGCTCACGTCGTAGTTGATTCAAGCGATCACGCTCGCGTTGAGCCAAAAATTCTTGCCGATTCTTGAGAACCCGAGGCATGTCGCCTTGAGACATCAATTGCACCGTGTTCAAACAACCAGCCCTGTCGGTCGACGAAGACCTCGGCGTCTGCAAATGCTGAAGATGCCGTCCAATCGGATACGCCCTCATCAAAGAGAGCCACCGGTCAATGAACCGAGCCTCACAAGCCAGTCTGTCAGAAGTCCACCTCGAAACGTCCTTATGATTCAACAAATAGGCATTGTACGCATTGGAGATGCAAACTTCGCCTTGCCGATCTGCGCAAGTCTCATTGCTCACACTGTCGTCAAGGCACAGGGTCCGTTCCTCATCGTAGCACACCTTGTTTGCCGCTGTTGCCAAAGTTGGCAACAGAATCGTTGCCACAAAAGCAACGAACATCATCAATGACAGTTTGTTGAATTTCATGGTTTTCTCCCCAGTCTGAAACATGGGTTTTGTAACGAACGAATGTGCGTTTCCGCAATCCCGCGGATTATCGACTATGCCTTAAAACTAGCACCTTGTCAATGTTTAGAGAATAGGCAAAAAAAAATATCATCAAAAAATGGCTTAAATAAGCCATTTTATTATTAAAAAAATAAAATTACAATAAA
>Ga0180009_10006808_pt1 | contig 11878 bp, 13 predicted proteins | sample OS_PC_MetaG_FD_123537 | JGI IMG/M metagenome (GOLD analysis project Ga0180009, IMG submission 123537) | Groundwater microbial communities from the Aspo Hard Rock Laboratory (HRL) deep subsurface site, Sweden - OS_PC_MetaG | ecosystem: Environmental > Aquatic > Deep subsurface > Groundwater...
CGCTGAAAATACTTTCTTGATGTTTTCAGAAAGCTTGCAGTCTTCTGGCTTGTTTTCTGGCATAAGATATTGTATGATAAGCCAAATTTATAAGCATTTCCTGCAATAATGCGGGTTTTATCGCAAAGTATATAAATGCAGATAAAATCTATCAACTGTTTTTATGAGGGGGATGAAATAATGAACAAATCTTTGGCTTTAACAGGCCTTGTATCTGCGCTTTATGCTGCTGATGCTGCTGCGCAGGAAATTCCGGCAAATGTTGATGACGGCAGGCCATCTGTTGCAAGGACAGACCCTGAAAGAAATTATGATGAGCTTGAATGGTATCTTTCTGTTCCAATAATTCCGGGTACTATGGTTAACAATGTAACCATGGGGCCGGAAATATACAATCTTGCGGTGGGCATATTTGACCTTCCAAAGCCAGAGGGGAATGTGCTTGAGAACCCTGATACATTTCTGGAATTCGCAGACGCTATAAACAGCCTTCCTCATGTGCACGGCAGCATTGCAATGAATGAAACAGTAAGATTTGGACTATTATGGGAATGGCTTGAAACCCATGTTTATGGCGGCGGGTATGCAAGGGGAGATTTCCGTTTTAACGGGCTGGATGAATACACTTTTGGGATTGATCCTGAAACAGGCGCAATAGGCGCTGACTTTGGAGCGCCGCAGAATGCTTTTATTGTAAGTGCTGTTGCTGACTTGTTCACAGGCGCGAATTTTGTTGTTCCTGTAAGAATAGATGATTTCATATTAAAGCCGTCAATAGGATTTGGGTTTAGGCACAGGGAAGCCCTTCAGGCTACATTAAGCTCTGACCAGGTTGTTGCTTCAGCTGACAACATTTATTATCCAGATGAAACATTTATGAGAAGCTATGGCAATGGATGGCATATGGATTTTGGGCTGATGGCTGACTTCAGCAGGTGGGAAAGGTATGTAAGGCCTGTTGCAGCAATCTCAATAGAAAATGCATACAGCGAGATGTATTATGCTGACAATTCTTTAGGCTTTCCTTTCAATGAACCGGTGAGGGTTAACCTTGGCATTGAATTAAGCCCCATGGGCTGGTTTGATGTAAGGGCTGATTTTCTTAATGTAAACAATAATCATGAATACAGGCTTGAGGTTGCAAGAAGGCTTGACTGGGCTGAGTTCTCAGTGTACGGCAGATTAAATGAGATGAGCCTTTTGGGAGACATAAGGCACTCTGGGAACATAATGCTTGGATTTGGCAATGACATTGCGCAGGTAAGGCTTTATGCATCGTATGACAATGCAGGAGACTTTGGCATTGGCCTACAGTTTGGATTGGGATATAGAGTGCAGGAATATATGTAAGAAAAAAAGGAGGCGGCTATGCCAGCCGCCTCAGAACACCCTGTTCAAGGAATTCTTCGAGGTAATTCTCCTGTTTAAGCTGATTTATTACTTGCCTCACAGTCGAGTCACCGATTCCTATTTCCCCCGCCTCAAAAAACACTTTCTCATAGAAAACGCTTGGGCTATTTTGTGTGAGCCGGTTTACTATGGTCTTTACCATATGTTTTATTTGTTCTTCCCTGCCTTGCATATAAACACCCCCTTTGTCAGGAAAAATCCAAGACATTAATTTTATACGTTGAATTCATTTATATATATTTATACTTTGTAAAAGTTATGATGCAAACTCTACGATTAAAAATAGAAGTTAGAGTATCTATGTTTGTATTAACTGCATGATGAAACTCATTTTATTAACTCTTTAATGATTTCCTTGCATTTGCCTGCAGGAGCCTTTCCTTTGGTCTTTTTCATTACTTTGCCTACAAGATAGTTCAATGCCTCTTCCTTTCCTGCCTTATAATCATCAGCAACCCTTGGATGATCTTCAACAGCCTCTTTGCAGTAATTTTCAAGCTCTTTTGTGTCAGAAACAGCCCTTAAATCCTTATTTTCAACATATTCAGAAACATCAAAGCTTTTTTTAGCTAATTTTTCAAGCAGTTCCCTTGCTGTGACATCTGTTATCTCGCCTTTTTCAAACATCTTAAGCAGCGTTACCATCTGTGTTTCATCAAATTTTACAAGCTTCAGCTTTTTCTTTTTCTCTTTTAAAACATTCACTAATTCCTTTCTCAGCCATTTTGCAGCTAAAATCGGGTCAATCTCTTTTGCAACCCTTTCAAACAATTCTGCAAGCTCCATGTCAGCTGTAAGCGCATTTGCGTCGTCAGCAGCAATGTTATAATCTTCTTTCAATCTCTTTGCCCTTGCGTTTGCCAGCTCAGGAAGCTCTATTCTCTTAATCATATCATCAGTGATATCTATTGTAGTGAGGTTTGGCTCTGATATATACCCATAATCATCCTCTGTCTCTTTTGTGCGCATTGCGTATGTCTGCTGGCTAACAGCATCCCAGCCCCTTGTTTCCTGCTGTATGCTTTCTCCTGCCTGAAAGCATTTCCTCTGCCTTTCAATCTCATAATTCAATGCTGATTCTATTTCCTTGAACCCTGAAATGTTTTTTATTTCAACCCTTATGTACCCTGTTTCCTTTATTGAGACATTTGCATCTGCCTTTATCGTGCCTGTCTCGCTTTCATATATTCCAAGGTAATCAACTATTGACAGCAGCGCTTTCAGGAATTGCCGTGCCTCTTCAGGGCTTTCAATGTCAGGCTCTGTAACAACCTCTGCCAATGGGGTGCCTGCCCTGTTGTAGTCAATCAATGTGAATCCTGCATTTGCAACGCCTCCTGGATGGATCAATGCCGCAGGGTCTTCCTCAATATGCACTCTTTTCAATGCAATTGTCTTTGCGTCAATGTCAAGCTTTCCATTTATTCCCAAAGGCGCCTCATATTGTGTTATCTGGTAGTTTGCAGGCAAGTCAGGATAAAAATATGTCTTTCTTGAGAATAACAATTGTTTTGCAGTGTCGCATTTCAATGCTGTTGCCAGCTTTAATGCTGCATTTAAAACTTCTTTGTTAAAAGAAGGCTTTGCCCCTGGATGCGCAAGGCATATTGGGCAGCAGTTTGTGTTTGGTTCCGGCTTTGTCGGTAATTTACATCCGCAGAACATCTTTGTCTTTATGCCCTTGTTTAAGGAGATATGCACCTCAAGACCAATCTTTACAGTTCCCATTGCAGAGAAATGGGTTTATTGAAATATATAAAGGTTAGCTTATGGATTGAAAGAAAAAGGCCGCTTATGACGATTCAACCAGCTTCTTCAATTTGGGATACATCTTCCTTGTAAACTCAACAACCTGCTTTGCATATTCTGTATTCAATATCTTGCCATAATATGTTATTGAATTCCTGAAATACCTCAAGTCATTGAGAAAGGAAACTTCAGTTTCAGAAAACCCTTCTTTTTTAAGATAAGAAACTTCCGCCTCGTGCGCAAACTGCCCTGCAGAGCAATAGCCTGTCAAAAGAAGCCTTGCCCTTATCATTTCCATTATTATGTCATAGCAGTCTTTTATTATGGAGTTCGCATTATTTTCGTTTATGCCTATTGCTTCCATGCGCTCATTAAGCCCGATTAATGATTTCTGGGACTCGCTTATCAGAAACATTGCCCTGCTTTTGTTTATTGAGCATTTCCTGATAATGCCTTCCCTTACATATTCCTCAAAATCCCTCGGCAAATTCATAATTCTATACTTCCGCTTAATAATATGCCGCTTAGTATATTGTTCTTTAAATATGTATGTATGCCTGCCCATGATTCATAATAATTAATGGTAATTTTTCTTTCCAGCGGCTTCTCAAACTTTGTTAAATCAATCTTCTTTCCTTTTGTTCCGATTATTGCTATGTCTATGTCAGAGCGGTTCTCATCTGCCCATACATCTTCCCCTCTTGAATAGCTGCCGAAAAGAATTATCGCGCAGCCTGGGAATTCCTCAAATAGGTATTTGGAGAGCCCTGATTCATAAATCATCTTCAGGTTTTCAACGCGCTTCATTTCAACGGCTTGAGGGCTGTCCCTGTTGAATTTTACTGAAATTAAGTTCATGGGCTTTGATGTTTTTACAGTTACCATATCTGCTTTTTGCAGCTGCGGCATTGCCTTGGAAACTGCCGTGGGTGTGACTTTCAATGCTTTTGCAATGCTTCTCAGGTTCAGGGTTTGCCCTGATTTAATGCACATCAGCCTGAATATCTCTGACTGCAAGCGTCTCCATTTTAGTTTATACATATCCATTTTAGTTTATACGTGTATACTTTAGTTTATAAGGCTTGCGGTTTGTAAAAAAGCCGCTTATGCTTTATCGCAAATCCTTAAAAATTCTTTCACACTCAACGCATGGATTAGCCTGGTACCTTGCCTTGTCTTTTTCATCATAAGCGCCAAGAACTTCTGCAGCTTTCATTGGCCCTCCTTTTATTAATGCTGCAAAAACTTCATTCTTTTTAGCTTCTTCTGCTAGAACTTCTATTGGAGTTTCAACTGCAGAGCCTATTGAAGGTGTTTGTCTCCAGCAGCAGGGGTAAGCATTGCCGTCAGGAGAGATTGTAACATTGTATATTTTTTCCGCTCGTGCATCGCATTCTGAATAATTTCTTAAGCTTTCTTCAGGCAGTAATTTTGCCCTGCCAAAAGGCAATGGCTTTCTTGCATTTGGAACATTTACTCTTATCAGGCGTCCGCTTGTCCGCGAAATGCCAACTGCCGTTGCAAGCATTTCAAGCCCTTTAAAAATAGGGGAACCTGAATGCATCCCTAGTTTTTCAGTGTCAATGCCTTGCTCTTTATGATAGCTGTCCCTGCTTGTTACAACCAGCCCTGATACTCTAAAGCTGCGCAGCTGCCTTAATACCCTATAAACTGAAATATCATCCTTAATCCAAAAGCCGTTTGTGTGCACATGTATCCTTGCTTTTGGCAGTATGCTGTTTATTCTCATGTAGTAAAGCGCATGCATTAGCGTGTCTTTTTCAACAAACGGCTCGCCGCCTGTGAAAACAACATGTTTTGTGTTTTCTGGGATATTCTGAAGAACTTTTTCAAGGGAATTTTTATCCATTGTCCTTCCTTGAAGGCCGCAGCTGAGATAGCAGTGGCTGCACTGCAGATTGCAGTTCTCTGTGAATTGTATTGTTACCTGCTCCATACTGCTTCACGCTTTGCGCTTCTTTATAAAGCTTGTGGAAAAGGTTTTAATGTTGGGAATAATCCAAAAAAGCCGCTCTTGAAAATCTTTATTAACCTGCTTTGTCTCTGCTTTTTATGGATGCAGTTGTTATAGGTGTTTCAGACAGGAGCATATTGTAGAGGCACGGCAGGATAAGGCAAAAGGATTACCCAAAGCTTGTTTCCTCATATGCCAAATTGCTTGCATCGCTCTTTGGCAATGTGATTGTAGCGCCTGATGACGGCGTCTATACAGACATTGCTTTAGAGTTTGGCAAATTGAAAGGCAAAAAGCCAATTGCATATTATCCTGACAAAGATACTTATTACGGGATTGAGCACATAAGGCATAACTTCCCGAAGTATGAGTTAAGGCCGATTAACGGCGACTGGTACAAGCTTAATGCTGACCTGACGAAGCAGGCATTAACAGTTATTTGCCTTGGCTTTTCTCCTGGTGTTTTGATTGAAGGCGCCTTTATCAAGTATCACCAGAAGTAAGGCGGGTTTAAGGATGTGAAATTGAAGAGAATCCATTGGTTTATTGACGAAAGGTGCATTGACAAAAAGCTTCCAAAGAGCTTTGATGAGCAGATAGCAAACATCTTTTATTACAAAAATTTAAAACAATTGAAAGAATTGATTGAAAAAAGGAAAGATTTGCTGGCTTAAATCAGCCAGATTCCTTTTTCCTGAACTAGCTTGCCATCCACTTTCAGCTGGCCGCCAGGCTGGTTCCCAAGCTTTCTTAATTCGCAGACAATGTCCCAATGCAGCGGGGATTTGTTAAGGCCCCCTCCCTTGTCAAGCGGCTGGGATATGGACCTTCCCATTGCTAGATGGATTGTCCCGCCAATCTTTTCATCAAAAAGCAGATTTTTCATATAGCGTGTAATGCCGGGATTGCATCCTATGCCTAACTCGCCGATTCTTTTTGCGCCTTCCAAATCCAGCATTGCCTCAAGGAACTTTTGGTTCTTTCTTGCAGAACACTCAACAACTTCCCCTGCCTTGTATGCAATCCTTATGCCTTCAACAAGGTTGCCTTCCCTTACTGCAGGATATGTGAATGTAATGACTCCATTTGCACTTTCTTCAAGAGGGCCATAAAAGACTTCTCCGTCCGGCATATTGTGCTTGCCGTCGCATATTTCTCCGCCTCTTCCTTTCAGGCTTAAGTGCAAATCAGTAAGTCCTGGCACATAAATATGCACGTCTTCTGCATTGTCAAAAGCGTCTTTTACTTTCTTCATCTTTTCCGCTTCTTGTTCCCATTGAATATTTGTCGCGCCAAATACAACGTCTGCATATTTCGTTAATGTCATGCCTGCCTGCCTCGCATCGCCGGTGACCGGGTATCCGACAAGAACCCATCTCTTGCCTTGATATTTCTCTCCGTCCCCGATGATTATATCGCTTACAGGTGCTCTTGCCGCATTTGCTGCGCTGATTCTTTTGGGCTCAACACCCTGAAGGTTTAAGGGGTTTGCCGTTGCCTTTATGCCTATATACGCATCAATCTCTTCTGCCTTTGCAATTTCAAAATTGGGAAGCCTTGCAAGCTGGTCATCGGCAGCATGCTCATAGAAATATCTTTCATTCTCCGGAGTCCTGCAACTCATCGTCGGGTAAGATCCCTTGTCAACAACCCTTCTTGCAATCTCTTGCATGAACGGCAGTGCAACAAGCTCACCGCTGATTGCAACCAAATCGCCTTTCTTTACTGCTGTTGAATATTCAACAACAATCCTCGCCAGTTCTTTTGCTCTTTCGTCCAGTTTCATTATAATTACCCCCTATAATAATGCTTCTTGGCAGTTATTGTCACTATTTAAACTTTATGGGGAAATTGGCTTCGGTGACATCCTCCCTTTCCCGTCGCTAATTTTGGGTTTTGCCCCAAAGATTTTCTAAATGACGACGGAACGTTTTTTGCGTTTTTCATTAAAAATTACACCCCTTTTCAAGTTTAATGAGCCGGTCAATGTCATAAACAATACAACGCATTAGAAGCTCAAGCTTTCTCATATGAAATCTTACTGAGTAAAGTGCTTCCCCCATCTTTTTCTTAATGACACTAAAGACAGTTTCACTTTTGCTTCGTTGATGATACTTCTTCTTTGGAAAGTATTGCTTTAGCTTTTTTCTATGCACTCCTTTTGTTCTCCAAACAGGAACATCTTTATTCCTGACAGGTGCAAGAAATTCTCCGCCAATTTCATCTTCAAAGAAGGTATAATTTCCTTCTTTGTCAAATGCCTTGTCTCCTATGCCTCGCTTAATTGTTGTTTTTCTTCTAACGTTTCTTGCAAGAGGTTTAAGGTCGACATTGTCATGCCTTGGTTTCTTGCGGATTTTAACCGCAAGAATAAGTTGTTGTTTTAATTCCACGACGGGAAGCCACTTCACAGAATCTTTTTTCTTCAGCTTTTTTCCTATCCTGTCATAATAGTGTCTGCTCCCATACTTTGTGCTATTTGTCGAACCATCAAAGCCAAGAATAGCCTCGGTAATCCCCACATAGGTTGCAACTTCTCCAATTACAGAATGCGCCCAATATGCTTTCAGTCTTGAAGCAAATTTTATTAAACATGAAGCCGTAGGTATTGATTCTAATTTAAGAAACTTAATGATTACTGTTGAGCAAGGCAACCATTCTTCCACAAAATCCCGATAAGAACACTTTGCCTTTTGCCTTAATACCAGCAAAGCAAAAAGTTGCCAATTATCAAATATCTTTTTGCTGTATTTGCTGAAATGCTTTGGGAATTCACAAAGCTTAAACAGCACAAATAGCACTTTCAAAAACTTTATTAACTTCAGTTCCTTTTTTTGTCTTTGTATTGGTTTCATTTGGGGGTTCTCCTGTTAAGGGCGATACCCCCGAATGACTTTCTTTTGCCTGCATAGCCCATATAGAGGCAAAATAAGATGTTAAATTTTTCGGTTTTCGTTTCCCTCGAAAGAAAACAACCAGAAATAGTTATTTTGGGCTATAAAGCCCAAAATTGGGGCTTTTAGAGGATGTCATCAGAGCCGGGGAAATTGTTTTAAACAGCAATTCTTCTTATTATCCCATGCACAAGTACGTGAAGTATGTATTGAATGCTGTTATTATTGTTATAATCGCTTTTCTCTTCCTCTACTTTGCAACAAGGGGCATCTCACCTAAAGACGACTGGGCTGTTGATTCAAATGGTTTATTACAATATCCTTCTGAAAGGGGAAAGCTTGCTGCAAGAACCCTGATAATTGAAGACAATTCAACTTACACAATTGAAAAAATAATCTTCAAAAGCAGGGACAGGGAAATATACGGATTATTGTACATGCCGAAAGATGCAGATAATGTTCCTGGCATTATAATGCTTCCTGCTGCAAGAGCTGGAAAAGAAGGGCAGGATTATCTTGCAAGGCAATTGGTTCAGCAGGGATATGCATTCCTGACAATTGACCAGAGAAGTGTTGGCGAGACCGGAGGAATAATCCCTTCAATGCAGGATGACTTTAATTCATTTACTGCAGGAAACGAGCCTGTTCAGCACTTGTTTGTGTATGATGCGTTAAAAGCATTTGACTTTTTGAAAAAAAGAAAAGGGGTTGATGCTCCCAATATCTTGATTGGCGGAGAGAGCATGGGCGCAAGGTTTGCGATTATCGCTGGAGCTGTTGATGAGAATATAAAAGGCGTGTTTGTGATAAGCAGCTCTGGCTTTGGAATGCAGCAAACATTGACGCCCCAGGAGAAGTTCATGGCTTCAATCAACCCTGACATGTATATTGATAAGATAGCACCGAGAGAGATTGTGATGTTCCATTCAAAGTCAGACAATGTTGTGCAGTTTGAGCAGGCGCAGCAGACATTCTCATTTGCTTTAGAGCCGAAAGAATTCATTGAAATGCCTCCTGTGTGCATCCACGGCCAGTGCAGGGAGATGTATGCGGATTTGTTTGAGAAGCTGCGGGAAATGACAAGGTAAAAGGTGCCACCTGGATAAGCTTTAAATATGCATTATTTATTTCAGTATTATGCCTTACACAATAGTCTACACATCTGACGTTCATGGCAATGAAATACATTACAATAAGCTTTGTGATTTTGTTAAAAGAACATCTGTTGATGCAGTAATAATAGGCGGGGATATAGCGCCTAAAGGCATAAGCTCTGCTGACTTTATACAGGCGCAAAGGGGATTTCTCGAAAAAAAGTTGCCTTTATTTGCAAGGCGGCTGAAAAAATCAGGCTCGAGACTGTTCTTAATGATGGGCAATGATGACTGCGCAGCGAACATGGATGTTCTTGAGAAGTACGACCCCAAGCTTTACCAGGTTATACATAACAAGCGGTTGAAGCTTACAGATAATTTTGATATTGTCGGCTATGGCTTTGTCCCAATAACCCCTTTTGGCATCAAGGACTGGGAAAAATTTGATTTCAGCAATGTACCTGAACATTTTAGAGAACAGTATGGGTACAGGAAGAGGACAGACTGCCAGTACTGGGGATGGAAGTCAACACAGCAAGGCTGGATAGATTTCACATTTCCTGCTGATATTGAAAAAAAAGATTCCATACAAAAGGATTTAGAAGGCGTATTATTTACAGCAAATCCAAAGAAAACAGTTTATGTTATGCATACGCCCCCTTACGGGACAAACCTTGATTTGGTTGGCTGGAAAGGGCATATCGGAAGCATGGCTCTAAGGCAGTTTATTGAGGAAAAGCAGCCATACCTTACACTGCACGGCCATATACACGAGACTGTTTCTGTTTCAGGCAAGTTTAAGCACACTATCGGGCAGACTTTATCGATGTCTTCCGGAAACTGCAATACCAGGAACGAGCTTGCACTGCTTGTTTTCGATGTTTATAATCCTGGAAAGGCCAAAAGGCTGGTTATTTAGAAAAGCGGTAAACTTTATAAATAACCCTTAATACCATTTTTGATGGCGCGTTCGCAATACGGAACGCGCTATGCGGGCTTTACGCCCGCAGCGGTTGATAAGGGCGCAGCCCTTATGGGCCCATAGCGCAGTCTGGTAGCGCAACTGACTCTTAACCTTTAATGGAAAGAAATCAGTGGGTCGAGGGTTCAAATCCCTCTGGGCCCATTTTATGACAGACAGGCTTTTTAGACACATTATCGGGCTTACAGACAAGCTGAAAAAAGACATGGAAGCTGTTCTTCCGCAGATTCAAGCTAATATTACAGCAATTATTTCTGAAAACAATAAGGACATAAAAAAGATAGAGAATTTGCTGGATATTTTATTGAATTATGGGCAGATGGGTGTTGGTGAAGCAGAGTTCAGGAGATTAAACACCTATTATGCTTCATTCAATGCTGAGAATGCAAAGTTTTATTCAGATGCTTATGATGAGGAATAAGACGCCGGCGGTAGGATTTGAACCTACAAGCCCGTGAGGGCATCAGTTTTCGAGACTGACGTAATATTCTCCCGCAATGACAACAAATTGCAGTCAATCGCGTCCGGATTATACGACGCCGGCAGATAATCTCTCTAATTTCTTATGATGCGTAAAGCCAATCACCTTTAAAAATCTTTGTCTATCCTTTTTACGAAAAATAAAGAGGAGATAATTGGTATTCCAATTTTTCTGTTTCCTTTCATATTTATATGTAAGGGCATTTATGTTAAATTCCTGCAAACATTGTTTTATTTGTTCTAAGCCTTGTTTATTTACAGATTGAACACATATGCTCTGCTTATTAACATGGGCCTCACAATCAAAAAAGGCACGCAGCCATTCTCTTTTTTTTTGCTTCGAATTACAGAAATTAGGTATAGTCCATTCTAGGCTTTTAATCGGCCCATACTGCAAGAGATCTAACGCGATTGGTTTTGAGGTTACTGTACAATAATATACCTCTCTTAGTATAACATGGGGCTTTTTTCATATATCTTATTAAATGCAAATAAAAATGAATCTAACATTGACTTATCATCTGGATAGAATCGAATAGTGTGGTGTTCTTTACTATGCTTTTCTTTATGGATACTAATAGAACCATCACCTGCAATATATCCGAGAAGCCTTGCTTTTAAAAGAGGATATTTCCGAGAATTTTTTTCAAAAAGTTTCTTTTGTAATGCAAATACTTTTGCCCATCTATTGATTGCCACCTTCTTATTTGTAACGTGGATATCGTGCATCAAAAGGCACACGCTGTTTGTCTTTATTAGTCTTTCGAGTATACTATCACTACCGCTTCATCCTGTCGCTGGCGTAGCGGGATTATAAGGGCAGAGCCCTTATCCTCCTTTCTAAAAAAACGCAAGCACAATAGAGGAAGCAGAAGCCAAATAAAACGCAAGCTCAAGCTTGTCTGCAAGCAATATAAGAAACACAAAAAGAAGCGCCCTTCCTATTGCAGATGAAAACTCCTTGAAAACAAGGAAAGGAAGAGGAGACTTATGGCGTTTTGCAATGCTGTACACATTTGACTCAATAGGAACATCTGCAAACGCGCTTATCAGGCCTGCTGCAACTGAAATATAAATAAAGACAGGCATTTTAGCAACAAGCCCCAAGATAAAGAAGAATAAACAATTAATAATAGCGCCAAACTTAAGCATGCTTCTAACGCCTATCTTGTCTGTCCATATCCCTATCTTCAGCATCATGAGCATTGTAAGCAGTGAAATGCATGACACGATAAATCCGAGTGAGAGAACATCGTTCAGCGAAAGGTATATTGCAATGGGCACCACCATGTAA
>Ga0180009_10006809_pt1 | contig 11875 bp, 13 predicted proteins | sample OS_PC_MetaG_FD_123537 | JGI IMG/M metagenome (GOLD analysis project Ga0180009, IMG submission 123537) | Groundwater microbial communities from the Aspo Hard Rock Laboratory (HRL) deep subsurface site, Sweden - OS_PC_MetaG | ecosystem: Environmental > Aquatic > Deep subsurface > Groundwater...
AAAAAGATTTTATCTATTTAAACAACTTCACTAAAAGCCAAATTCCAGATAAAGCAACAAGCAGATAAACTATTGCCGCTAACCATGGAATGCTGCCAAGGATTAATGCTACAAGGTCCCAGTTGTAAGATATTCCACTAAAACTGCTTAATCCAACAAGCCCCCAATTCAATGCTCCAATAACAACTAGAATTGACGCAATCCATGCAAGTGCACCTCTTTCTTCCATTTTTCACCTCCTTTCATATTCAAAAATTTATTACTCTATTCAGGTGAAATTGCTTTATATATTTTGCTTCCCAGCATCTCTAAAAAATCTACAATTTAAAGAATTTATTGAATAGACAAATAATTTAAAACAATTGCAAAACTAACCCATAACAAATAAGGCACTAACAACCAACCAGCTTTTTTATCAATCCTATAACTCACATAAATCATTGAAACAATAGAAACCCAAAGGGCAAATATTTCAATAAAAGCATAAAAAGGATTTTTCAAACCAAAATAAAGAACGCTCCAAAATATATTCAAAACAAAGTTTATTCCAAACACAACAGCAATCTTTTTCTTTACATCAAGATTCTTTGCATTAGTCCAGGAAAAATATAAAGATAAACCAATCAAAAAGAACAAGATATTCCACACAATAGGAAAAACCCAACCTGGAGGAGTAATAGAAGGCTTAATTGAATCATACCATTCTGAATCTGTAACAAGAGAAGTGAATAAACTTCCAATAAAAGCAACTAAATAAACAACCACAAAACTTACAATTAATACTTTCCAATTGATTTTATTAGTCCTCTTTTTCATACAATTAATAGAGAAACAGGTTATAAAAAGATTTTGTCATAGTTACCCAAAAAAGTAAAATAAAATCATATTATCTGTTGTTGTTTAATGGGGTCTATCAAGAAACTTTAATCTTTTTAAAACCACAATTAATAAATAATTCATGGGTAAAAATTCACATCTTCATCTCACTATGGAAACTTCTCTAAAAGAATTTCTAAAAGAAGAAGCAACTAAGAATAGTATGGGTCTATCTGAATACTGCAGACAGAAAATTAGAGAGGAATCAAGATTGCAGAAAATAGAAAAATTATTGTTAGAGATTCAGGAGAGGTTAAAATGAAGTGCTCTAAATGCGAAAAAGAAACAGATGACTATTCTAAATTCTGTAGTAAATGTGGTGAGAAAATAGAAGAGAGATCAAGCTTAACTCAACTTGAAGATATGACAAAAACCTGTGCAAAAGTTTGGTACATTGCTGGGTTTATGAAAGGGTCTACATCAGACACGAAAAAAGATAAGAAAATTTTAGAAGATTTTGAAAAACTTCTTAAAAAAAATAATGGAGAAATGTGGGAATGGTATCAGGAAGTAGTTGAATATTGGGAAGAACGAGCTAAGCAAAATAATGAAAAAAATAAAAAGGCGGATGGACCTAAACGAGCTAGCATTCCAAAAACTGAAAGAGCTAAGACTCAATAAGAATAATATCGTCTCTTTTCCAAGAATCAGAACTAAACTCTGCACTCAGTTTAGTATAAAAAAAGAGCTTTGCTGGAAGTTACTTATGGATTTTAAAAGAGAAGGAAGAATTGAGATTGTAAGATTTCAGGGTGTAAGAATTTGTAAATAGTGAAACTTAAACTTTATGCGTTTCAACAAAATCAATTAATTTATTGCCTTTGTTAATCCAATCTTGCAACTCTTGGGTATCTTTATACATCTCAATCATATTCTTTGTTGTCTGACAAATTTGCTCATCATATTGTCTACATACTTCTTCTGTCTGTTGATTTAATGCCGTTTGGAATGTTTCAGTGATCTCATTACCAACATTAGCTAATTGAATCGTGTCATTCACTAAATCAATGGATGCCTGACCATCTGTTGAATTTGGAACTGATTGGATTATATTTGTAGTAACTGCAACGCCACTAAGAGAAAAGATGGTAAGTAATCCAAAAACTCCGAAAGGAATTAACAAATAGGGAGCAAAGTCTTCATCTCTTAAAAAGATTAATGCTACAATTGAAAGAATAGTCAGTACAAAGAACAAAATAGCAAACTGAATAAAATAAGGCCTTAAAATCAATGCTCCAAAGTAAAGCAATCCAGGTATTGCTATACAAATTAAAACTATCCCAAGAATCCAACCCATGATAGTTGCTGCATCATCTTTTGCCATAGAAAACTAATAAAACTAACATTTTTATGAATTTATATACTGATTTGACTCTAATTCTACAACTCTCTCTTTCAAAATACGATTTTCTTCCTTTAGTTCTTTTATAACATCTTTCTCCATCTTCTTACTCTCAAAATCTTTCTTGTCCTTCTCTACTTCTTTCATAAGATTTTCTCTTAAAGCTAAATCTTCTTTTAGATTTTTAACTCTAAATTTTTCTCCATCTGGTAATCTTCCATTAATTATATGAAGAATCTCAGAATTAAGTTCTATAATCAAGCTCTGAAAATGACTATCGATGTTCATTTCTTTTACTTCTTTTAACATCCTTTGAATTTCTCCATGAGTATTCGGTTCGAAGACAGAAGGCATCTCTTCATATTCTTCAAGGTCACATTTCAAAACTTTATATCTGTAAAGAAACCACATCAAACATCTATCCATGATGTAATGATTGTCTTTCTTTTCCTCTATTAATTTGAATATTTGTTTTAGTTCCATGACTAAACCTAAAAAGAAGGTAATTAAAAGATTGTTGAATTAAAAAAGGTTCCAAATAAGATATATTAATCCTGCTATGATTACAATAGAATGAATCCAAAACAACAATCGTTTCCATCTCTTTTCATTGTTATACAAATTTGCCCCACATTTTTTCAAAATATCTCTATATAATGATATAAAGAAAGCCACAACAATACCTATAAACAATACAATAAGTAAATTTTCTCTTTCTTTTTTAATCTCTTGTTCTTTATAAACAAGTTCTCTATCCCTTGCATTTAGAGTCATATTTGTAAAAACAATTGCTTCATTAATGTTAGGTTTGCCTTCACAAATAACTCCATTATATACCTGTCTTTCATTCAATCCTAAATTTGAGCAATCCCCGATAAAATTTAAACCCTCATCTAAATAAAATTCCTCATTTATAAGGAGTCTAAACTTAACTTCAAAATCTTCTTTCAAATATTCTTTTATTCCAGCATTAATCTCTAATGGAGGCATATAATAATGTCCATAAGGACAACCACAATCTTCATGATATAGCAGAGACTCTATTTTAATTTGAACTTCATTATATCTTGGGATTGGACAAACTAAGATAGTCCAAGTATCATTTATTTTTTTGACGGTATAATGATTCTTACAATTATCAATTTTTGTTATATCATCAAATTCTATAAATCTATCTTTATCTTTAGTCTTTAAGTCATATAACTCTAACTTATCAAAATCCTTTCCCTCTGGAAGCAAAAATAAAATATATCCCTCTCCTTCTGGAACAAAAACATTAGATATTTCATTGTAAGAGATTCCTTCTTTTAATAACTTAAGTTCGATCTCTTTGTAGGAGGTTTTGAGCATATCTGTTGTTTTAATATTATATGAACTTTCAATATCTTCATGAGTAACAGAAGCTAAAACAGATGAGACTAGAATTATCGCCAAAATAATAAACATCAATAATTTTCTCATTTTTTCTCCTTATCAAATAACTCAAGAACTTTTTTTGTTGTTTTGAAGTGAGTTTTAGAAACATCTCTCAAATTTCCACCTTTTTTTAAAAACTGAACTGCTTCTGAAATAACGGTGTTGCTCGCTCCTTTGGAAAAATTCTGTCGATAGGTTTTTTCCATTATGTTTAAAGAATCAATAAATTTATCCCTAGCCAAAATAGAAGCAGAAGCAACTGCAATGTTTTCCTCTGCTTTAGGTCTCTGTAAAAGCTCTATCTTTTTCCCTTTTTCTTTCAACTTATTTAGTAGTATTTCTTTGCCTGCAAATTGATCTGAAATAGCCATATCACAAGAGGAATTTCTGCCCAATAATTTCTCCATAGACTGTGCATGACTCCATGCAAGAACTTCATTTAAGTTAATCATGGTCTTCCATAGCTCATTATATCTTCGAGGACTTATGGCAATAACTTCGTGATCACAAATAGATTTAATTCTATTAGCTATCACTTTTATCTTTTTGTCATTAATATTTTTACTATCTTTTACACCAATCTCTTTCAATTTTTGCATCTTTTCCTGAGTGTCTACATATACTCCTGCAACAACCAGCGGTCCAAAAAAATCTCCCTTTCCGGATTCGTCAATCCCTATACAATTAATTGTTTCAAAACTAAATTTTTTATCATCATTTACTACCTCCAATTTTCTCAATAACGGAAGAGAGAACTCTCCTGTAAATGATCCAAAAAATTTGGGGTGCTGTTTACCCTTACATTCTTTTTCAGCATAATTTTTCACATACTTATAAATATAAGAGTAGAGAGTGTATAAGTCTATCTTCCCATTTTCATGATCTACTGCTCCACTAAACCCTTTTATTAAATAATAAGTAAAGACTCCATGTTTTAATTTTTCACACTCATATGAAGTTTGATTTGCTTGAGAAGACGTTATAATAATGAAATTTTCGGATTCAAAATTTTGGAATATTTTTTCTCTTATACTTGGAGGAACACGATATCTTTCTCGCCGGCTCATCCCTCCACTATAGCAAGTATCAATAAAAATAACTTTTTTCTCTGCTTTGATGGTCGTTACTAAGTTTTTAATTTCTTCCATAGAAATAGAACTCTCTATCAAATTCTGTTCATTACCATCCTTGGAGTCGTTAGTAATAATATAATAATCAGTTAATTGACCGCCCCCTATGAATTCTCCATGTGTAGCTAGAAAAATAAAAACCGTATCTTCTATTTTTGCTAATTCCTTTATTTTCCTTAAGGATCCTAAAATTTTATTTTTCGTAGCTGTTTTGTCTGTTAAGATAATCTTATCCTTCCCTTTACCAAACTTATTTTCTATAAGTTTATTTAATTCTAAGGCATCATTTTTAGCATATTTTAAATCTTGAAAATATTTATCTTGAAATTTATTTACTCCAACACAAAGAGAATGAAGTTTAAACTTTTTATTTTTTTTAGGTTCATTCTCGCATTCATCTTTGGATAGATCCAATGCGACTAACACATCTTTTTCTAATATTTTGTCTTTTAATTGAGACATATCTAAGGAAGTTCCTTTTTTATTGGAATGGTAGATTCTAACTAATCCTTTTCTATCATCCTTAGAAATAGTAAATTGCAACCCATAATCAATTCCAACAGAATCATCTATATCATAATCTAATTCTTTTAATTTTAATTTAATATAAGAATAAGCAATTTTTTCATCTTTAAAATTGATTTTAATTGCCATCTTAAACCCTCTCGCACCACTCACAACATTTATCCGGACATTCTCCATCTAAAATCTTCAGAGCGGACTTCCAAACTTTCTCAGCCTTCTTAACATCTACTTTCATTTTTACTAATGTTGTATCAAAGATAACCTCTCCTGTTGACATAACTTCTTTAGGAACATAAAACAATAAGAAAAAGTAATCCTCTGTTTCATAGCCATTTTTTCTTAAAAGAAAATTATAAATATTCTGTTGAAGTCTATAATGTTCTGCAGTATCATCTTTCAAAGCATACCCTCTTGTCTTATAATCTAAAACAATTAACTTCTTCCCTTTAACTAAAATATTATCAACTGCTCCATGTAATTCATTTCCTTTCTTATCTTTCCAAGAAACCCCTTTAAAATTGCTCTGCCATATCTTCAGCTTTTCTTTATCATCAAACAATTTCATATTTTTACATTCACCATTCTCACAAATTTCTGGAGGAAGTTGTTTTTTATCCCTAAACTTATCAAAATGAATCTTTAGAATTTTATCCATTCCACTTGGCAGAGATGGAAAAATACCTGCTGATCGTTTCCATACTTTATGTTGAGCAAGCCAGAAACATCTAGGACATTCTTGCATAAGATTTAAAGCAGATGGTGAAAGTTTGAATGGCATTTTAAAAAATACTCCTAAGACTATCTATTATAAATGGAAGTAAATATATTAAAAGTTCTATTGTTAAGAATAATAAAAGTATTGCAACTATTTGCTCAATTATCTTTAATTCTCGTCTTAATCCAAAATAAGTGAATAATGGAGTTAAAATTGCAATTATTACTACAATTACTAAATGGTCTGCGTATCCACTGATTACAGATTCCTGGGTTCCAAGATTAGTAAAGTTCATTTTAATCCTCTCTCCCAATCATAACATTACTAAAAAGAAAACTATCGCATCTAGATAAAATAGTTTTCAAACCATGTCCTTCTAATTCCTTAAATAAATCTTCTGGAATTAACACGTATCTCCAAACTTTTGACTGTTTTGTTTCAGGACTATTTTCAATTTTAGATAATTCCCTACAGTAATCCTGTGCGGCTCTAGCTTTTCTTTTCACATCTAAATCGTTCTTTGCATCCTTCTCAGATTTTGTTTCAATAATCAACATTTCATTTTTAGTCTTTACAATAAAATCAGGATAATAAGGAACTAAGTAGCCACTCATGTGACTTATGTAAGGAATAGAAAATCTATGAATATACTGATCTAATTTAACATAAGATTCTACAAGAGGATCATTCTCCAAAGATTCTTCAACAAATTTTCTTTCAAATCCTCCTTTATAAGGAAAACTAACGTAGGGATAAAGACATCTTTTTGTTTCTATAGCCTTTTCCATTTTTACCCTTATATCTTTAAACTCAGAAAGCTTTATCCATTCAGCATGAATCTTTTCCTTACCTCGTTTTCCTTGCAGGAATTTCATTAAATTTTCTCTGATTTCTTTTATAACAAAATCAAACAATTCTTGATTCCTTAATTTTTCCACATTACTGGGATCGTTAAAATCAACTACCTTGCCAAAAATATGTTCAGACAAATATTCATCTACAATTCCTGTGACTTCAGTGTTGTATCTTGATATCCAGGTCCTAAACTCTTTTTTAGTTCCTATGACTTCGTTTACAACGGACCTTAGAAAATATTCGTATGAAAAATCTGATTCTTTTAATTCCCATTCATTCCGATATTTTGTGTCTGGGTGATAATCAGTTATTATGATCTGTGTTGGGGTAATTGTTTCAAAGGAAACGGGAAACTTATTCAAATCTTCAATGGGAAAATATGAAAAATCTACATCTTCTGGGGTTCTATGTCCAAGGTTAATGGGCCAAGAAAAATCTAATTCTTTTATTCTATTTTCATCAATTGAAACAAGAACACTTTTAGAATCCAAGCTAACTTCAATAGAATTTCCGCTAGCAATGATAGCTCCTGCTTGAGTTAACTGATCATAGATTTCATTATATTTAGGATGTTCAACAATGAATAATAAATCGTAAGAATTAATTAATGGTTTTTTAGATTTTATTCTATCATAATTTTCTATCTTATCTTCCCTATATTCTTCTTCAGGAAACATTAACCTTATTCCTCTCCCAATTACCTGCTCAGTCAAAAGATCTGAATCAGACCTTCGCAGTACAACCATCACTGAAACATTTCTAACATCAAAACCTTCTCTAAGCATTAAAACACTAACAATAACTCTTACGGGATTATCTCTTTTATCGCTTTCAAAAACATCTGTTTTTAACTTTATATAATCTTCTTCTGATAAAGAGTCTTTTTTATTACTGTGAAGAGTTACTACCTCTTTATTTGCTATATCTTCACTTTTCTCATCTCCATTCCAACTTGGATTTAACCTCTTTTTTATATGCCTTGCAATCTCGTCTGCTTCTTCATTTTCATTGGCCATTACAAACATTGTTGGCCTTTTATCAATTTTCAACTCTTTAAACTCCTGCTCAAGTTTCTTTAGTTTTGCAAGTCCAACATCAATCATATGTTTTTGAACTTCAGAAAGATCAATTATCTCATTTCCTTCCTTGTGAGCAGTTATCATTAACTTCTCGTTGTCGGGCAGTTTCTCTATTTTACTCGTTAAAACATTGCTTTTCTCAATGAATATCTGTTTTACCAACATGTTCTGCATTGCCTCAACTAACCCAAAGTCATAGATTATATGTGGGAAATATTCTTTTTTCTTGTTTCCAATTACTGTGAAAGGAGTAGCTGTAAAATCAAACTGAGCAAACAGACTTTCTTTATTATTCTCCTTTATCGATTCTCTTATTGCATTAATTGATTCCTGCCATTTCTTCTCTTCGGCATTTGATGCACTATGGACATGGTGAGCTTCATCATTAATAACAATTAAGTCAGGATTATATGTTAAAAGATTCATAAATCTCTCGACACGCAGAGAAATATTATCACTCTTCATCTCCACTCCTAAAGCTTCCGCCTTTGTTTCAGCTCTTTGTTTGGTTGTATCCATTAATTGATGCCAATTTGTAATTAATAAAAATGGAATCTCTGTAGTAATTGATCCCTCCCGTAAATCTTCTTTCTTGAATATCCTTAAACTAAACTCATCCCTCCAATCATCTGGCATGAAAAGCCTCTTACTCAAATCAGAAGTTAAGGAAGATCTTTTTCCATTAGAACCAACCTTCCCCATGAACGAATCTAATAATCTTTCATAAACAATATTTCCTGGAGCACATAAAAGAAAATGTGAAGAAAAACTAGGGTCTTCCAGTTTAATTTTATTCCAATATTGCCAAATTAAAACTGCATTCATAACCCATGTTTTTCCGGTTCCAGTAGCCATCTTTATTCCATACCTTGAATAGTCTATATCTCCTACAGCTTTCCTGAGATTGTCTTGTTCTTTTAACAAATCTTTTGCAAATTGAGAGAATAATTCCTTAACAATCGGAACTCCTAATATTTCATAACAGTAAACAATAGACTCTATAGCTTTCTTCTGACAAAAATGAAATTTCTCTCCTTCATGAACATCATCTGTAAACCACCACTTAAACAATTCACGCGTCACCCAAGTTATCTCTTTTCCATTTACTGCAGGATAATTATTCTTTGACCATTCTTCTACCACTGGTTCTATTGCTTTAGCTAAAGGATGTTTACCAAATAATTCAGTTTTAGTAGTTTTCCTTGCCATTTTATTTTAAGTTTATTTCTTTAATTCCAAATGCATCATTTCCAAAGATATCAACAACCCTTACTGCTATAAAATACTTCTTACCTTTCTTCAATGATGTTTCAGCAACAGTTGGAACTGGTTCAGCATTTTTTCTTTCTTTTATTGCCTGCCAACTACTCCTAAACACATCACCATCATAATCCCAATCAACAGTCCAATAATCAAGAATATAAGAAAAATTCTTTTTTAGTAACTCTTCAATCTGTTTTCTTTTTTCCCTAACTTTTTCTTCATCATTATCCCTAATTGGAAAATCATTTCCTGGGACAACATACCTATCTAACTTTATTCTTATCCTTGCTTCGTCTTTTGTTTCTGAAATGATCTCTGGATCTGACAATTTTAAATATGGTTTTTGATAAAATACAATCTTATTAGAAACATCTGTATCTCCGTGCTTTGTACTTCTCAAATATCTGTACACATCAGGGGGAATTAATTTAGATTCTATATTAGGCAAATCTTTTTTCTTTGGAATAATTTTATTAAGGTCATTATCATAACCCATTTCATAATCCCATGCAAGAATAACAATTCTTTTGTATCCTTTTCCGTCCATAACCTTTGATTCTTTCGCTAAATCATAAGCTTTCTTTGCCATCATCGGTCTATCTGGCTCACAAACATAAACTAAAGTACTTTTATCCTCTCTAGAAATTCCAAATCCCTGTTTATCTTTTCTTGGAATTGCTCCATAAAGCTTCAAAATAATATTATACATCTCAGTTAGGTTTACCTCGCTCGCATAAATTAGCTGTCGTTGATAATTTCCTAAATTTTGTATTAAGAAAGGTTTTGCCCCTTGATTTACTAAACGACTTCTTGTTACTTGAATTGCTGTCTTTGATAAATCAGTAGTTATCCATCTTCTTCCTAATTTTTCTGCAACTGCGGCAGTTGTTCCAGAACCAGCAAAAAAGTCTGCAACTAAATCATTTGGATTTGAAGAGGCCTCAATTATTAATTTGATAAGATCTTCTTTTTTTTCAGTAGGGTATCCTTGACTAAAAGAATATGCAGTGATATCATCCCATAAATTATCTCTTAAAACTTCTGTACTTGCTGGAATAAAATATTCTGGTTTTCCAGTAGAAGGATTTGGTCTCAATTTTCCTTCCTTTTTTGCTAATTCTGCTCTTTCTTGACTCCATCTCCAATGATTTCCGGATTTTGGTGTATGCCCAAATAAGTTATAGTCCATTCCCCGTCTAAACCCTGAGGCTTCAAAGGAATGCCACCTATCTTCTTTTTGATCTTCTTTCATAGGAGGATTTATTAAATGCCCAGAACCTTTAGCATAAAAAAGAATACTATCATAACCAACATTCATTCTAGGAACTCGTTCTCTTTCCCTTATATTCTTTCTAATTCTCCTAACAATTATTTCATTTCTAAAGTTCTCCTTACCAAAGATTTCATCCATGATGATTTTTATATAATGAGAAGCATTAGCATCGCAATGAACATATATCGCACCTTTTTCACTAAGCAACTTCCTCATTAATTGCAATCTAGGATACATCATGTCTAAAAAAGAATCAACTCCTCTCTTCCATGTATCGGTATAAGCCAACCTCTCACTCATAGTTAATTCTTTATCAAAAGTAGAATCACCAATCTTAACTTGATTTGAAAAATTAAAATTCTCCCCTGTGTTGAACGGAGGATCAATATAGATTAAATCAATTTGACCTTCATAACCCTTAGCCAATAAAGCTTTCATGACAAGAAGATTGTCCCCCCAGATTATCCTATTTGGATCATCGCTAACTTCTTTAGTGTTTGCCCAAAAGAGATTAAGTTTTTTATCTTTACTTTTTATATCCTCTTTGTTTGGATAAACTTCTTCAGCAGTTTGAAAATCTAGGTCTTTTGCAGCAGGTTCTTTTTTGGGTTTAGATGCCCATATTAATCTCGCCGTATCCTTAGCCTTTGGTTTTTCCCTACCGAATTCTTCCCTTTCTTTTTGAGGGTTTATTTCTTCTTTTATAACTTTCTTCTTTTCTGTTAATGTTTTTTGCGATTTTGTTATTTTTTTCTTCCTTACCATATTTATAATCCCATTTCCCCCTTTTTATCCTTTTTTGTATTCATTTACTCACCTCACTCTTACCCAACTTATCCAAAACATCTTTTAATTTTTCATAATTCTTTTTTGTAAACTCTATGACTTTTTCTGCATATTCTTTATCCAAAATTGTTCCATAATAAAGCATTCCATTTCTAAAGAATCTCATTTGATCTAAAAATTGAACTTCCTGCTCTTTAAACTGCAAATTTCTCAAGTAAGAAACTTCTGCTTCATGCGCATTAAACCCTGAAGCGTTCAACCCTTCGAGAAGCATTTTTGCCCTTGTTAATTCCATTAATATATCATAACAATTTTTTACATAATCATTGGCATTATGATTTCCAACACCCATCTTTTTTATTAATTCAAGCAAATATGAATAACCCTGTTCTGCTTCCATAATCAAAAAGCTTGATCTGGATTTATCTGGTGCCTGTCTTTTAACAACTCCCGATTTTATGAACTCATCAAATTGTTTTACTCCTCTCATAGTTCAATTCCCCCTGCAAGAACAAACCCATTAAACAAATTTTCTCTTAAATTTTTATGAATTTCTTTAAAAGATGGATAAAAATTGATTATAACTGTTCTTTCAAGTGTTTTATCAAAACTGGT
>Ga0180009_10006810_pt1 | contig 11874 bp, 10 predicted proteins | sample OS_PC_MetaG_FD_123537 | JGI IMG/M metagenome (GOLD analysis project Ga0180009, IMG submission 123537) | Groundwater microbial communities from the Aspo Hard Rock Laboratory (HRL) deep subsurface site, Sweden - OS_PC_MetaG | ecosystem: Environmental > Aquatic > Deep subsurface > Groundwater...
GATTGTTGGTTTGTAAAGACCATTGAAAAGCAAATGGGTCGGATACTACATCCTCAGCGTGCCGGACGTCCAAAAAAAGCGAAATAATTAGTATGGTGTCCCCAGATTTTGATTTTCCTCCCCAGATTTTCCAGATTTTCCCCAGATTTTACCAAAAGATGTCAAAATACCAGTATTTGCTTCACAACCAATGATAGCGCGCAATTACCGGGGGCCGTCCCCCCAAGTCAGTACAATTGGTTTGACATAGAAAGTCTGAAAGGGTCGCACTACGCTTAAGATTAGATTGCCGCGCCCGCCGTAGGCGGGCTCGCAATGACAGCGTTTTATGCGGTATGTTTCAGGATGAGGGTGGACAGTGGCGGTAGGGTTAGAGAGAGGGAGAAAGGCCGGCCGTGGCAGGAGATTTCTTGAGTTTCCAGACCGCCGCTGTTGCCCAGGTTGCCGCCGCCGTAGTATCCGGAATCGCTGTTGAGGAGTTCCCGGTAAAAGCCGGGTTGGCGGATGCCGACGCGGTAGTTGAAACGGGGCACCGGCGTAAAATTGCAGATTACTATCAGGGAATCAGTCCGGTCCTGTCCGTAACGCTGGTAGGAGATGACGCTTCCTTCCGTATCGTTGAAATCGATCCACTCAAACCCGGCCGGACTTGAATCCAACTGGTAAAGCGAAGGCTGGTTCCGATAAAGCAGGTTTAAGTCCCGGACAAACCGCTGAAGTTTCAAATGCGGTTCATACTGCAGAAGATGCCAATCAATGCTGGAGAAGGAATCCCATTCCCGCCATTGGCCTATTTCCGCGCCCATGAAGAGCAGTTTTTTGCCCGGATGGGTGTACATATAACCTAACAGGAGACGAAGGTTGGCGAACTTCTGCCAGTCATCCCCCGGCATCCTGGCCAGGAGCGAAGCCTTGCCGTGTACGACCTCGTCGTGCGAGAGCGGCAGGATGAAGTTTTCATTGAACGCGTAAAGCAGGGCAAAGGTCAAATTCTGCTGGTGGAATTTCCGGTAAATGGCGTCCCGGGAAATATAATGGAGCGAGTCATGCATCCAGCCCATATTCCACTTATATCCGAAACCCAGGCCGCCGGCGTAAGTGGGCCGGGAGACCATCGGCCAGGACGTGGATTCTTCCGCCGCGGTGAAGACATCCGGGTGATAACCGTAAACGACCTGGTTAAGTCTTTTTAAAAAGGCAATCGCTTCCAGGTTTTCATTGCCGCCGCACCGGTTGGGAATCCATTCGCCGGGTTTTTTGGAGTAATCAAGGTAAAGCATGGAAGCGACCGCGTCCACTCTCAGGCCGTCAATGTGGTACTTATCCAGCCAGAACAGAGCGCTGTTAATCAGGAAGTTGGCAACCTCGTAACGGCCGTAGTTGAAGATGAGCGTTCCCCAGTCTTTATGCTCAGCTTGTCTGGGGTCCGTGTGTTCATATAAAGCGGTTCCGTCAAACCGGGCGAGACTGTGGCCGTCTTTTGGAAAGTGAGCCGGTACCCAGTCAATTATGACGCCAATCCCGTTTTGATGCAAATGGTCAATCAGGTAAGCGAAATCATCCGGTGTTCCGAACCGGCTGGTCGGCGCAAAGTAGCCGGTGGTCTGATAGCCCCAGGATTCATCTAATGGATGTTCGGTAACCGGTAAAAGTTCCACGTGAGAAAAGCCCATCTGCAACACGTATTCGGCCAGTTTGGGCGCCAACTCCCGGTAACTTAGCAAGACGTTTTTCTCTCCGCGCATCCAGGAACCCAGGTGGATTTCGTAGATGTTTAACGGTGCGTCCAGGCGCTGTTTCTCTTTTCGGTTCTTCATCCAATCGTCGTCCTGCCAGACATACCGGTTGATATCCCAGACGATTGAGGCGGTTTTCGGTCTGACCTCCGAATAGAAGGCGTAGGGGTCTGCCTTAAGCAAGAGCGCGTTGCTTCCGGTTTTGATTTCGTACTTGTAGAGCGTTCCTTCTGTCAGGTCCGGGACGAAGGTTTCCCAGATTCCCGAAGAACCGACCGGACTCATCTGATTTTCCCGTCCGTCCCAGTGATTGAAGTCACCGACCACGCTCACGTTGTTCGCATTGGGAGCCCAGACGGCAAATGAGACGCCGGCCTTCTCGTTTGCGGTCTTCAGGTGGCTGCCCAATTTTTCGTAGGCCCGGTAGAGGGTGCCTTCCGAAAAGAGGTATAAGTCAAACTCGCTCATTTTGCTCATTATTTAGATATCATATCAGATTTTGAACGAAATTGACAAAACAGCGCTGTAAGTAGTATATTTTACATAATATTTCTGCGGGTTTTGGAGAAAGTTGACTGACGCGAATGAGGTTGGTAACGGTCTTAATCTGGTTGTTGGCGGTAGTTATTTACCTGCCCGGGTTTTTGCGGATGAACCATTTAAGCGCCACCCTGCGTTCCTACCGGCAGCAGGAGGTTCAATTGTCCGAGCAAAACCGGCGTTTAAGGGAAGAGATAGCAGCCCTGAAGACAAGTTCTTTTCTGACGGAAAAGTTGGCCCGGCGGGAACTGGGCTTGATTCGGGAAGGGGAATGGGTAGTCAAAAACTATGGCCACGACAATTGAACGGTTGCGGGATTTACAGAATTCTGACCGGATAATTTACCGCCTGAAGAAACGACTTGCCGAAATTCCGATTGAAATTGCGAAACTAAATGATAAATTTAAGCAGGAAACAGAAGAACTGGTTATCCTGGATAAGGGGGTTAAAAAAGAAGAAGTCACCCTGAGGGAAACAGAATCGGAGGTAGTTGGTCTGGAAGAAGAGATAAAGAAAGCGCAGCGGCACCTGATGGATGTCAAAACCAACCGGGAGTATGCCGCGCTGATGTCCGAAATTGATGGTTTCAAAAAAAAGATTTCCAACCTGGAGGAACACGCGCTTCTGCTGGTGGACAATGTGGGCCGGGTTAAAAAGATACGCAAAGAGGAAGAGAAGCGTCTGGAAAAGGAAAAAAGCGGGCTGGATGAAAAATTGAAGGCGCTGGCCCGGGAAGAAGCGGGAATGCGGGAGGAACTTTCCGAGGAAGAAAAACGCCGGCCGGTTCTGTCCGGAGCGATTCCCAGAGAAATGTTAGTCGCCTACGAACGGGTTCTGAAAGCAAAAGCGAATCGTAAGGCCCTGACCGGGGTGAAGGACAACATCTGCACCGGATGTCAGACACGGCTGCCCACCGGCACGCTGGACCAATTACATAAAGGGGCCGACCTGGTTTTCTGCGAAGGATGCAATCGTCTTTTGTATTTAGAATAATATTATGAAACTAACCATTTTTATTGATGGAGCAAGCCGGGGTAATCCGGGCCGTTCTGCCATTGGAGTCGCTCTTTACGACCCGGAAGGCCAACCGCTGAAGGAGGTTGGTTTTGAAATTGGAATCACCACCAATAACATAGCCGAATATACCGCGCTCCTTTACGGACTGGGAGAAACGCTTTTGTACGTGCATAATCTTCCGGATAAAATTAACGGATTGGAGTTAACGATTTACAGCGACAGCGAACTTCTGATAAATCAGATGACCGGCCGTTACCAGGTCAAGAACGAAGATATCAAACGGCTTCATTTGCTGGCGCAGCGCCTTGCTTCCGGGTTGGGAAAGGTCTCCTTTGAAAAACTGAGCCACGACGAGAACAAAACCGCGGACCAGTTAGCCAATAAGGCGTTGGATAAAAAAGCATAGGTACACAAATCGGACGCAGATTAACACAGATAACCGCAGATACAGATTAAAAATTACTTTAGAGAATTACTAAAAAATACTCTAAAATTGTTGTTAATCTTTATCCGGTAGTTTCTGCGTACATCTGCGTCCAAATAGTTTTGTATTTTTTCATTTTTCATGGGGGGGCGAGATAGCTGCGGTTGCCGGCTTTATCCGCCGAAGCATGTCTGCCGAAGCCTTGGCGAAGGCAGACTTTAGCGTAGGCGGATATCGGCATCCGAGGAAAGTCCGGGCTCCGGTCGGGCCGAGACTGGGTAACACCCAGGTTCCGCAAGGAAACGGAAAGCGCCACAGAAAATAAACCGCCGTTCCCCCTCCCCTCACCTTTCCCCAATTGGGGAAAGGAATTAAAGGTGAAGGGTTCGGTAAGGGTGCAATGGTGAGGTAAGAGCTCACCGGCGGCAATCGCAAGGTTGCCGTCTGGCAAACACCTCTCTGGAGCAAGGCCGAGCAGGGGGATGGACGCCCGCTCCGCAAAAACCCCGGGTAGGCTGCTTGAGCCCTGCCGTAAGACAGGGCCAAGAGAAATGGCTATCTAAACAGAACCCGGCTTATCGCCCCCCACACAATCTTAGATGTCATTGCGAGCGCAGCGAAGCAATCCCGTTATAAGGAGGAGATTGCCGCGTCACTTCGCTTCTCGCAATGACCACACTAATCTTGTTGCACATACCTGTTCTGACTGCGGAAGTTTTGGCTATAATTCAACCGGAGAAAGGTGGTTTTTTCATCGACGCCACCACCGGTACCGCCGGACACAGTTTGGCAATGTTGGCGGCGTCTAAAAACGAAATAAAATTACTCTGCCTGGACCGGGACCAAAGTTCATTGGAAGAAGCCCGCAACCGGTTGAATGATTTTTCCGGTCAAACCACTTTTCGGGAAGGGGATTTCCGGGATTTGAAATTGCTGGCCGGTAGCGCCGGTTTCGACGCGCCCGACGGAATAATATACGATTTGGGTCTTTCCAGTTATCTGCTGAATGAGGCCGAAAGAGGTTTCTCGTTTCAAAGGGAAGGGCCGTTGGATATGAGGTTTAACCGGGCGGAAGGTGAACCGGCCTCTAAGTTGCTGAATGATTTGTCGGCCGAGGAACTGGCCGATGTCCTTTATCAGTACGGTGAAATCCGGGAGAGCAGGCGATTGGCCGCCAGGATAAAAGAAGCGGCCGATGGTGATGCCGTAAGCACCACAACTCAGCTGGCGGAAATTAGCCGCCGGGTGATACGCCGGCACGGAAAGTCTGACCCGGCCACCCGTGTTTTTCAGGCCCTGAGAATAGCGGTTAACCGGGAACTGGAAAGTCTGGAGATTTCACTTCCCCAGGCTGTGGAAATTCTCAAGCCCGGCGGCCGGCTGGCCATAATCTCCTACCATTCCCTGGAAGACCGTATCGTTAAAAACTTCCTGAAACAAAATGAACAGTTGCGGGTTATCACCAAAAAGCCGGTTCGGCCCGGACGGGAGGAAGTGGTTGCCAATCCGGCCAGCCGCAGCGCAAAATTGCGCGGCGCGGTAAAAATTTAAAGAGGATACGTTGAATTAATTTATGCGCAGGAAAAAGAAACAGGGGTTTGAATTCTGGCACATCGTTGTTTTACTGCTCATCGCCATATTTTTCTATGTTTGGCAACAGGGACTGATTGTCAACCAGGGATATGGAATCGGGAAGGCAGAAATCAGGCACAAGGAACTCCTGACGGAAAACCGGCAGTTGCAGGCCCAGGCGCTTTCGTTAAAAAGCATTTCGGCCATCCGGGCCAGATTGCAGAAATTCGGCCTGCTTCTGGTGGAACCGAAGTCCTGGAACATCTATAAAAGTGGAACGGAAAAAACGCCTGGAAATCATCGGTAGGATTTTCCTCATTTGTTTCGGCCTGATCTTCTTGCGGCTGGCCTTTCTCCAGGTTAAGCAAGCGCCGGAACTGAAGCGGAAGGCGCGAGTCAAGAATTACCGGGAGATTTTCCAGCCGGCGCCCCGCGGTGTGATTTATGACCGGGAAGGCAGGCCTCTGGCGATATCTATCCCTTATTACGGACTTTACGCGGAGCCGAAATATCTCCAGGAACCGCCGGCCGAGGCGGCCCGAAAGATTGCGCCCATTATCAGCGAATCTCCGGGGAAATTAACCGCGGTCTTTTCATCCGGCAAGGGGTTTGTTTGGTTGAATCGCCAGATTTCTTACGAGGCCTACAGCGCCATCAAGAAACTGGCCCTAAAAGGGATCGGATTTCAGGAAACTTTCGTCCGGTCTTTTCCCGAAGGGAAGATAGCCAGTCACGTTATTGGTCTGGTGGACATAGACGGGAAAGGACTGGAGGGCATTGAAAAACAGTACGACCGCCTTCTTTCCGGCCGGGCCGGGAAAATTTTTATTCTGCGAGATGGAAAAGGGAATCCCATTCCGTCCTCAAATGAAGGCGAGCCGGCCCGGCCCGGTCAGGACCTTTTTTTGACGATAGACATCAAAATTCAGCGCATCCTGGAAGAGGAGATTGAAAGAGTATTTAAGGAATATTCGGCCCGGGGCGCGGCGGGGATTGTGCTGGATGCGGACAATGGAGAGGTTCTGGCCCTGGCGAATCGTCCCACGTACGACCCGAATCCGCCGGTAATCTCCTCTCTGGATTGCCGCCGCAACCGTTCGGTCACTGACATTTTTGAGCCGGGTTCGGTATTTAAGATGGTTACGGCAGCAGCCGGCCTGGAAGAAGGGGTGGTTAAATCGGAAGACACCTTTTTTTGCGAAAACGGAAAGTATTTTGTGCGGAATCATTTTATTCACGACACGCATCCTTATGGTATGCTTACTGTCCGGGAAATTATTGTCAAAAGCAGTAATATCGGCACCGTCAAGGTCGGTTTTAAATTAGGTGAAGAGCGGATATATCAATATGCCACTGCGTTTGGTTTTGGCAAAAAGACCGGTATCAATCTTCCCGGGGAAGTATCCGGAATTTTGAGGCCTGTTTCCCAGTGGTCCGATTATTCCATGACCGCGATTCCTTTTGGCCAGGAAGTCAGCGCCACAGTTGTCCAGTGCGCCGCAGCCGTTGGCGCCATCGTCAACGGGGGCAATCTCTATCAGCCGTATCTTTTGAAATGGGTGCGCGACAGCCGCGGCCGGTTCACTCCCGGCGGCAAGCCTATTTTGGTCCGCCGGATTATTTCTCAGGCGACCGCGGACACCCTGATTTCAATTCTGGAGGATGTTGCTTCCGAAGAGGGAACCGCACGGTGGGCCGCAATTCCCGGCTATCGCGTAGGCGGCAAGACCGGAACCGCCCGGAAAGTGGAAAACGGCCGCTACTCCCGTTCCAAGTACGTTGCTTCCTTTGCCGGTTTTATTAAAACTCCGGCGCGGAATCTGGTTATTTACGTCATGGTGGATGAACCCAGGGGCGCTTATTACGGCGGGGTGGTCGTCGGGCCGGCTTTTAACCGCATCGGCCAGCGAACCCTTTTGGCCCTGGGTATCCCGCCGGACCAGGAAATAAAACAAACAAAATAAAGACAAGATGAAACTACGAGATTTGCTGGAAGGATTGCCGGTAAAGAAGGTTCTCCCGTCTTCCGAGAATCCGGAAATCACCGGCCTGGCGATTGACAGCCGGAAAGTCCGGCCCGGCTATCTTTACGTTGCGATTGTCGGTGAAAAGGATGACGGCCATCGTTATCTTCCGGAAGCGCTGGAGCGCGGGGCCAGGGCGATTTTGACCCAGACCGATTTTGAGTCAGCCGGCCGGGCGGTAACCGTGGTTACGGAGAACACCAGGGGGGCTCTGCCGGAACTGGCCGGACGTTTTTACCGGTACCCGGCGCAGAAGTTGCGGATAGTCGGCGTGACCGGCACCAACGGTAAGACCACCACCACCTACTTGATTGAAAGTATCATCTACTACGCTGCCGGAAAAAAAGCCGGCGTAATCGGCACCATTAACTACCGGGTGGCGGACCGCCAGGTGCCGGCTCTCAACACCACGCCGGGACCGCTGGAACTCCAGGAGATTTTCAGCCAGAGCGTAGAGGCGAAGTGCCACTATGCGGTTATTGAAGTTTCTTCACACGGGCTTGCCCAGGGACGGGTTAGCGGCATTCCTTTTGACGTCTGTCTCTTTACCAACATCACCCCCCACGAACACCTTGATTACCACGGAACCTTCCGCAACTATCTGGAGGCGAAGGCCAGTCTTTTCTCTACTTACCTGGCCAAGAGCAACAAGGAAAAGCGGGTGGCTGTTATCAATCGCGATGACCGGGCGGCCCGGTATTTTTATCGTTCGGTTCCCAGGGGTGTCCGGCTGATCAGTTACGGATTTCGGCCCGGCTCTATGGTGCGGGGTTTTGGTCTGGTTTTGAAGGAAGACGGCGTTTCTTTCCGCGCCCGGACGCCGATGGGCGAAGCGGAGATTATGTTAAAACTGCCGGGTCGGCATAACGCCTATAACGCCTTAGCCGCACTTGCTTTTGGAGTTGGCGAGGGTATCGCGCTTCAGACCATCCGGCAGGGCCTTGAGGAATTAAGGGTGGTGCCCGGTCGTTTTGAGGATGTGGAAACAAGTCATGGTTTCCGGGTGGTGGTTGATTACGCCCATACCGACATCGGCCTGAAAAATCTTTTGATGACTGCGCACGCGGCCCGAAAGGCATCTAAAGAAAAGCCGGGCCGCATCCTTTTGGTTTTCGGTTGCGGCGGAGACCGGGATAAGAGCAAACGGCCCAAGATGGGCCGAATCGCTTCCGCCTACGCCGATTATTTTATTATTACCTCGGACAACCCGCGCAACGAGGAACCGTCTGCCATTATCAGTGATGTTGTAGCCGGAATTCTGTCTTCCCGGCGCAGCCGATACGAAATAATTCCGGACCGCGCCGAGGCGATTCACCGAATTATCTCTTTTGCGAAAAAAGGGGACATCGTTTTAATCGCCGGCAAAGGCCACGAAACCTACCAGATTATGAAAGATACCGTCATTCCCTTTGACGACCGGCTGGTTGCCGGCAAAGCCCTTTTATAGCGCTCGGATGTCTGGTTCGCTGAACAATCTGCGATTCGGACAAGACTACGCAACTCCGGTATGAGCCTCGCCGTGTTCTCGCCTATAATTCAAGGCGAGCCCCGGCTACTCATGCCGTCATATTGCTTGTCTTGTTTCCGTCTCTACGCTAAGTTCAGCGAACCAGACATCCTCGCTTGCGAAGAAAAACTATAAAACGAGTAGTAGGACAGGCGTCCCGCCTGTCTTTTCGTAGTGCGACCCTTTCAGGGTCGCCGAAATTGTCATTCCCTTAACCGTTTGGCCTATCCGTTCAGAAGCCCCGCCTTTAAGTGCAGTATTAATATATTTGACATTTACAACAAATTACATTATAATGTAACTATATGTTAAATTTAATGACATTTAATCGTTGGTGGGATTCAGGGAAGGTGGATGGATTCTATTTAAAACCCTACAAAAGAAATCTTTTTCGTATACTTACAGATTACCTTAAAGACCGCCAGGTTTTAGCAATATATGGACTCCGCAGAACCGGGAAGACCACCCTTATTTATCAAATCGTAGAAGAGTTATTGAAAAATAATATACCCCCAAAAAATATTTTATATTTTTCTTTTGATGAGAATGTTTCAAATTTAGAAGAACTTTTCAGAAATTATTCCGAATTTGTTCTTTTCTCTGATTTAACTAAACCAAAAAGGCTCTATATTTTCCTGGATGAAATCCAAAAATTATCTAATTGGCAAAATCAGATAAAAATCTTCTATGACCTCTATCCTAATATTAAATTTATCATTTCCGGTTCAGCCAGTATTTTAGTTCAGAAGGGAGCAAAAGAAAGTTTGGCAGGAAGAATTTTTGAATTTATTTTACCGCTAGCCTCATTCCGGGAGTTTTTAGAGTTAAAAAATGAAAAAATAAGATCAATTACCGGTGATTTTTTTCAAATTACGCCTCTTAAAGAAATTTACCTGGCAAAAGAAAGGATTTCTCCCCATCTCTTAGATTATGCAAAAAAGGGTGGTTTTATTGAATTGCTCAATGAGGATGATGACCGGAAAATAAAAGATTACGCCCGGACGATTATGGAAAGAATTATTTTTGCTGACCTGCCGGGAATGTATAAGATAAGACATTCAGAACTTCTTAAAATGATTATGGATATTGTTAATTCTAACCCGGGTTTTCTTTTAGATTATGCTACTCTCTCGGATACTTTTAAAAGAGACCAAAGAGTCGTCGCCGACTATATTTTTTATTTAAAATACGCAATGCTTATTAAAAGTTTTTATAATTTCAGTAAAAATCGTTTTACCTCGGAAAGAAAATTAAAAAAGGTTTATTCGGGTTCAACGAATTTTATCTTTGCCGGTCATTCCGAAAAGTTTCAAAACCCTGAATTTCTTGGTAAGGTTATCGAAAATCTGGTAGCAATAAACCTTAAGGAAGAATTTTTCTGGCGTTTAAGAAATAATGAAGTTGATTTTATTCTTAAAGATAATACGCCGCTGGAAGTAAAATATAAAAATCAGATAACACTGAAAGAAATTTCTCCGCTTTTAAGTTTTTGTAAGAAGTTTAAAATCAGAAAAGGCATTATCCTGACTAAAGATTTATTAAAACAAGAGCAGATAAGCGGGGTTGAGATAATTTTTATTCCGGTATGGATATTTCTCCTGAATTCAACTTGCCGAAGTTGATTTGTGCGCCCGGTATAGATAAATGGAAAAGGTGACCGTAAAAGAACTTCTGGACTGGACCGGCGGCTCGTTGAAACAGGGAAGAAAGGATTTCATAATTCGTTCCGTCTCAATTGATACCCGCAGTCTTAAACGCGGGGATTTTTTCATCCCGATTGCCGGAGATAATTTTGACGGACATACCTTCATCCCCGCGGCCGTTGCTAAAGGCGCCTCCGGCTCATTGTTTGCTTCGGGAAAATTTACTTCCCCTCACCTCACCTCTGGGGAGAGGCGAGGTGAGGGGAAATTTGTCTTGATTGAAGTTCCCGACACTAAAAAAGCGCTTCTGGCCATCGCCGAAAACTACCGCCGAAAATTTAAAATACCGGTCATCGCCGTAACCGGAAGCAGCGGTAAGACCACGACCAAGGAACTCATCGCACATATTCTCTCCGCTTCCTATCGCGTAATGGCTAATACCGGAAACTTTAATAATGAGATTGGTCTTCCCCTTTCTATTCTTAATCTGAGCGCGGCTGACCAGGCGGCGGTTCTGGAGATGGGGATGAATCACCCCGGCGAGATTGCGAATTTGAGCCGGGCCGCGTCTCCGGATTTCGGTTTGATTACTAACATCGGTTCCGCGCACCTGGGACTTTTAGGGAGCAAAAGCCGGATAGCCGCGGCCAAGGCGGAACTCCTTGTTTATCTCAAACAGGGTTGCGCCGTCCTTCCGGCCGACGACCGTTTCTTTTCCTTCTTATCCTCTTTTCCGGTGCGTGAGCGCGTTACTTTCGGTTTGAAGACGGGAGCCGATTACTTCCCGAAAGATATCAGGTTCACGCCGGAGGGCGCTCATTTTCGGCTTGGCCGGAAAGAAGGAAAACCCCTGCCGCTTTTTGTTCCCATTCTCGGTCTCTTCAATCTCAAGAATGTTCTGGCGGCTGCAGCCCTGACCCTGCGGTTTGGAGTTTCGGAAGATGTTTTGACCGAACAATTGGCGAAATTCAAACCGGCGAAACACCGTTTTCAGGTTCTGAAAAAGTCCGGCGCTTATATCGTTGATGACACCTACAACGCCAACCCCACTTCTTTCCGGGAGGCCCTGATTATGTTTCGGCGCCTGGCCGGACATAACCGCAAGATAATCGTAGCCGGCTCTATGGCGGAATTAGGACGTTTTTCCCAAAGGAGCCATTTCAGTCTGGGAAGGTTTCTGGCGCGGGTAAATCCGGATTGCCTGATTTTGGTCGGCCCGGATAAGGAAACAGTCAGAGAGGGCGCTCGTTCGTTTGGTTTTCCCGGAAGCAAAATTTTGAGGGCGGAAGACAATCAAGCCGCCGGTTCCTTTTTGCGGAAAAAAGTTCAACCCGGCGACTTCATTTTTTTAAAGGGTTCCCGTTTCCTCAAGATGGAGGAAATCGTGGAGCAGTTTATGATAAAATAACTA
>Ga0180009_10006811_pt1 | contig 11874 bp, 9 predicted proteins | sample OS_PC_MetaG_FD_123537 | JGI IMG/M metagenome (GOLD analysis project Ga0180009, IMG submission 123537) | Groundwater microbial communities from the Aspo Hard Rock Laboratory (HRL) deep subsurface site, Sweden - OS_PC_MetaG | ecosystem: Environmental > Aquatic > Deep subsurface > Groundwater...
CAAATCCCCTGAGAAAAACGAACGGGTATTCCTTTTTCCATAAGAAGCACGCCGCTGTTTTTCAAAACTTTTAAAACCCCCTCCCCTCATCCCTCCTGTCGTCCTTATGGCGGAATTTCAGATGCTTCCACTAATTTACTTGACATTTTCGTTCACTTAAATTATTGGGTTCACTAAATAGTGAACATGCCATATTTGGTGAACATAAAATGACCGAGAAAGAAATTGAGCAAAAATTCAAGGCCGATTTTAGAAAACTTTTTTTAAGCTTAAAGGTGAAACTGCTGTTCCTGCCGCTGCAGTATTCCGGCGGGATAGGCTCAAGGATTGAGTCTTCCTCAAAGGTTTGCAGATACTTCGCCGCAAGGATGTCAACCTTCACCTTCCAGGAACGCCGGTCCATAGGGTTGGAAGCGCAATAGGACAACCAGATATTTTCCGCCTTCTCGCCTATGAACGGCTTTAATAGTTTCAGCTTCTTCCTTACGAGGTCTTCTCGGAGCATTTTGTGGTATTGATGGCCCCTGCTATGCCCTCCTGGCCGACGCTGGTGAAACCGCTTTAACCGCAATATCTCAGGGAAATATTATTGGAAGGGATGCAGGCGCCAGATGATTACTATTGACGGGTGGTAATATTTAAAAGTGGTTGACGTTGGAGATTAATAGGGAATTCGCCGATCTTGAATAATCAATGAATTCCATCGGTTATAAACATGCACGTTAGGTAAACATTCAATATTTCCTTCCTTTCCATGGACACCCCTACGAATTTCCTTAAAATGATGATTGACAGGTGCCTGCAAAAGGCGTAGAGTACTTCGAAAGTTCTGATTGACTAATTTCTTTAGACCCTGTACATGAAAAAGTTGCCGATTAAGCCCAGAAGAGTCGAAAAGCCTTCCGATTATAGATTAATTTTTAAGTACAAGATTTGAGGGCATTAGTGGGCAAAAAGCTTCCCGATCTCAGCGCAAATGCATTAAGAGAATGGCTGGACCTGCTATCCGGAAGGCATGATGGAACAATCAAGCTCATCAACATGTTTCTATCTCAAAAGCATAGGTTGCTGGAACGGGCTTTACTGCGTTCTTTTCTGGTAGACTGCTTATCTCTTAGGGCCAAAACAGTCGACGATGTTCTCGCCAGCTTTGTATCAATTTGCGCGCGCGATGATAAGTATTTTGGACTTTGTGCCGCAGATCCTAGCTCAATAAAAGGCACATTGATTCTAGGGACTTCTATAAATTCCAGAACCTTTCTTCAATTCATTCTAGCGCGCCCGAAAACAAGAATTAAATCAGTATTGCTACCCGAGCCTAAGTCGCATACTGATGCTGACGAAAAAACCTACATAGATTCGCTAGCAAAGGCAACCTCACGCGTGGCTTGGTACCAGGCGACCGGCACATTAGGCAAACCATTTCCATATCCGAGCCACGTTTGGCTCACTCATATATCGCTTCTCGAAGCAGAAATATTGGCCGATAAGAGCCACAGTACCAAGGCAACAAAAATCCGGGATGCGCTTGGCTTGATTGACACGAGAGATAATACCTACCTTTTGTCGCTTCAATTTTCAGCAGCTAATTTGCTTTCAATAACCAATCTTAAAATGGCACGGCCTAGTTTTGCAGATAATGGAAATAAAAGATTTGCTGTGTATCTCAATAAGAATGGGGAAAGTGTGTACCGAGAAAAATGGGGATTAACCGTAAATCTTGGAAAGCTCAAAGCAGTACCACACCAGGTGATTAACGGCGTACCAGAGCGAATATGCAAAGCTATCCCACTATCGACCATCGGCGCCGAGATTCAGGTGCAACCTATAGGGTGGGTAGTTGGAAATAGAGGAGAAGAAGTCGGTATCGATGATGACTTAGCGTTCATTGATCGACTCCGCGGCCGTAGTAATCTTAATAACATTAGGCTTCAATTCCTAAAATATGCAAATAAGCCATGAGTAAAAATACCATTTACAAGACATTCGAGAAATTTGACAGGGATGCGTTTGCTGATTGGCTATGGAGGGGGCTTCGCTCATTTTACAGTTCGCCACCCTCTGAGAGGGTGAACGCATTCGACTATGCAGGTCTTCTAATTATGGCACAGGAATCTGTATCTGAGGGCCTCGGTCAGGTATACGACGAGTGTGTGCCTGAGTCGCAGAAATTGATGTTTCGCCAAGCCATCGGCGACGTACTCCGCGAACATGGGAATGACCCTGGAGCGCCCACACCAGCCTTTCAGGATCTCATATACTTAGTTGTTAGAATTAGGGCAACTGAATCTTTAAAGGCATTGCTCCCAACAATCGGTAACGGACTACTGGGCAAACGGTACCCTGATATTCTCTATGATACTATCGCCGCCTTAAGATTCCTTGCGCCCTCAGCCCGGGCGTATGATGCGGCTCTTGATTTAATTGACAGCCCAAATTTCGATGATGGATACCTTTTTGAGGCACTAAAAGTGTTAGTTGAGTGCGAGCCGTCTCGTACTTCTGGAATTGTCTTAATGTTTGAACTCCGCTTGAGTGATCTGCGCCGATCTGTTCAAAATTTAGGTGAAGATGAATGGAATGCTTTTTGTGAGGCAGCGAATGATTGGGCTGAACACATACTAAAATTAGGGCCGGAAACTTGGATCAAAGACTTATGGGAAAAAGCCAACCATACGCCCGAGCAAAGCTGGTTATTCGAATGCTTATTTTCCCGTAAAGATATTCCAGTTCGAATTTATAAAAAAGAATTACCTGATGAATATTTCATCGAATATCGCTCAAAAAAAATTCCTATAATGGTATCCAAAAAGGATAAATGGACAAGGAAACCACTCATACTGAAGTCTCTACTAGAAGAAACTTTTCAATGGGCTGATGATCCGGACGACATAGTGAATGTCATTGATGAATCGACTAACACAGGGATTCATATGGCGGCCCATATCCAAAATCATCCTGGGTTTTTATTTAGGGATGTAATTGCGAAACAATTTGGAGCGCGGCAATAAAGGATTCGGATTGCCTTTTAGATAACCATGGGTATAACAACCACTAGAGAGAAATATAAGATTAAACCGGCCTACAATTTAATTGAAAAAGTCGCTATCCTGCTATCAAAATGCGCCGGATTCATGGATGATCAAAATTCGGCCGCTAGATTAAATGATCAGCACTGTGATACCTATTATGCCATTGATGTGGATGTCATCGACTTGTATCTGCAGCCGGATTCAAATGCAAGCCGTTATGCGGATGTATTAGAAGAAGGGCCCGACTCCTTCACATCGAAAATGTTGGCGTTTCTGTTGGGCGATTTCTTGATTAAATCGTCTGTGCCGTTGCTTCCAGGACATGAGAGGCTAAAATGCCGATTCCTTATTGCGCCACCGCATGATGAGGAGTTACTCAGACTCTTGTCGGCCATTCATCGCGAATTGTCTCAAGTGCCAGATGCCATTGATGAGGCAACATTTGAAGAACTGTCTAACATCTTTATGATATATGAGCGCGACGGTAACGAGCAAGCCCTTTTAGAAGCACTTAGCGACCATGTCCCTGACTTGGTGGAATTATTCAATCCATACCGAGGTCCGAAGGCAGCATTAACAAGGTACGCGCGAATGCCTGAGACGACCTTTCAGCGGATTGAAACCTACATTGAAACCTGTCCCGATAAAACTTTTACATTTCCAATCCTGGATCCGGTTAACAATAGAAAAGACCGCGAAACTGCCAATTTACTAATTGGAAAATGGGAAGTGCTCTTAAAAAGATACTGGAGAAAAAAAAGAAAAAGACATTCTAAGTCCGCCCACAATATAAGGGTTGATGCTGAAGTGCTTGCAACAATCGAACACCTCAATTCGGCTTTACGCGGCCAAAATAAACAAATTATACTTGTGACTGGTTCTAATGATCTCTTTAAGGTTGCAGAAACATATAAACCATATGCAAGAGATACTCGAAGTTTTGCTGATATGTATCTACGTCACCCGCAAGCATTCTTAGCGCATCCGAGATTTTTTGCGCTTTCTGATACTCAGCATGCCGCGTTTAAGATAATCGATTGGTTGAACCTCTTATTCCCGGATGAAATACTGCCAGGAATTCTGGAACCTGGCATTGTTAGACCCGGTTTTCAAAGGAGAATCCTAGGTGGGAGGGGGCAAAGTATTAGTAGAGGCACTGAAATCCTCTCCCGTTATGATAAGGATACATCTCACTTGCTTATGGAGTGGCAGACACATGTTGCCGCGGTGGCGAAGGCACGATATGCGGATGGACTGAAATTTGATAAAAAACAAGTCGCTTTGAAATTGGCCAACAAATTAAAAGATCTTCGGGAAAGTAAAAAATGGTCTATTGAAAAGCTTCGGCAAATGGCGTCTATAGAGTCGTTAGAGTCGATCAGTTGTCTCTATTCAAGGACGGTATGGGTTGGCTTGTGGAGCAAAGCAGCACGATTGCAATTTAAAGGTGTCCCTGCCCTTCGATTTGACGACGTGTTCCAGGAACTCGAGAAGTATTGTGACCTCGTTGTCCAATTGCAACTGCGGAGTTCCGTAAGGCGGATTTCTGAAGAGGAGTTGGATGAGCTATTGGAACTCAATAAGAAAGTGGAGGAGGCAGACAAGAGTCTGTATCATGCTCATGTTATTCATGCTCTGGCGTTTGCCGTCAAAGGTCATTGGCACGCTACCATAACATTGGCTAAAATTGCTATGGCGATATCTGATAATTTGCCGGAGACCGAAAGAGGATTCCGTCTGGGGCGCGAAGCGGCCTATCTGGCGTGTATTGCGACACGGCGATCAGCCAGGAATCGTTCTGGGCTTGACAATGCGAATGAACATCTTAAAGAAGCAATTAGGCGTGAAAACCCAGGATGGGCGAATGATATTCGCTTTTCCTCAGAGAGTTTAGCAATAAAAACTAGGTATATCTATTTTGATCTTTTTTGTGAATCTAGGCAAATAGACAAAGATATATTTTCCGATACAGTACATAAACTAAATGACCTCATATATGAAGCCGAACATGAGCAAAATATGCGGGTGAAGGTGTGGGTACAGCGCCAAAATCTTACAAACTATTTCACCTTGCTTCTAATAGCCCGATATCATAGCTTAAAGGATAAAATTCCGGTTGGTGATGACATTATTATACCCTTGGCAATTTTCCAATCTGTTCTCAGAGACATCTTTACGCACAAGCACAAACTTGAAGATGATCCTTATGCGACATTGATTTGCAATATTTCCACTGCTATTTGGGACCCTAATGACGAAAAAAGAAAATGCGCGAGGGATGCTGCTTCTAAGGCTTTATCTGGAGAGCAAAAGGCTTTTATGCCATATGACAAAGAACGGTTTACTTTGCTTGAACAGAGTATATCGGAGTTGCCTAATCAAACATAGACTCAAAATAAATTATCTGCGATGGCGGAGTTTAGCGGTTTCGACTTTGGGTTTTTGGAGTATGGTGTTATGAGAAGAAAATTACCATGCCGCCCAAAATGAAATGAAGTGAGAGAGAATTATCCATATTAATTGATAGCTACTCCGGTAAACTTCCTCGTTATCCGGGCTTGTTATTCTTAAACTCCGATTCCTGAATTTGATATTCGGTAACTACTTGCACTTCACGCCAATTCTAAATTCCTAGTCGCTCCTTTCGGTTCCATGCCCGGCGCCTGCTTAGCCTACAGGATATTGCTCTTCGCCTTTTCCTTCCTGTATTGCTCCAGCTTGTACCTGAGTTCTTTTGCGAGCAGGCTTATGTCTTTCCAGAAGGCCTGCTCTTCCCTGATGCCTTCCCTGTCCAGCTGGATTAGTTCCTTTTCAGGGTCTCCCCGCCTTTTCACCATCGAGCTTACCCTGTTCCCGAAATACATGGTCTCGCCTATCCTGTCCTGGATGCTGCCTCTCAGGTGGTCGAGCTCTGAATGGGGGAGGGGACGTTGGTTCAAAGTGAACTTATTAACCCGAAGGCTATATGCCTCGGTTCTCGGAGGTGAAGGCTTCGTTGCTGAATTGGGTGGCGAATGCTGAGGGGCGCATAAACGTGGATTAATACATGCGATAAGTTGTCCCCATTTTCTACATTTTCACATAATGAGGGTATTTAGGCACAACAATACGAGCCATCCTCGCCATGCCCGAATTTACCCTTTTCCCCAAGAAGTGTCAAAAAGAATTAAGTGATATGTCCCCAGAATTCCAGAATTCGCGCGGTCCCGGCGCGCGAGTGCGTACCACCTGTACGCGGTTGCTGTCCTCTCTCCTACCGTTATCTCTCTATCCCAGCCTTCTGAGACATTTGGCTCAAATGACCCATTCGAGCATCCACATCCGCTGGAGTGAAGCAGCCAGCCACGAAACACATCCTGTCAGGCGACTTGAGAGACGCAAGATATTCACGCATTCGACCCAGCTCATACGGCTCAGTGCTCCAACTCGTTCTACCAGTGGCAATCCGTTGCACCCAGTCACTATCAGTGAGTGTTACGGAAAAGACTCCACCGAGCGGTCGATCTTTGAACTCTGTCTTCGCTTTGCTCAAAAGCGCAACTGCATGCATTGTGCCCGGAAGGTGAACCCCTGCAGCCATGACACAAAGAGCCTCGGCGTTTGATTTCGTGGCATATGGGTTTCGACATATCGTCACCACACCGTAATCCTTATCGTTTGGAATAGTCTCTCCTCGCTTAACACATGCATACGTGGGATCAACGAAACCACCCTTTCGGTACTGGTTCATATAGAAGCGTCTCAGGTCACTTGTTCGGGGATCGGAAGCATAATTGGCCAACTTGGGACGGTCATATCTTAATTTGCGAAGTTCCTGATAGATTGACTGCCACTGCTCACGCGTTGGCATGTCCACCGCAAACGGGAAAAACGCGGTCTCGTTGGCCGCGCGTGCAACCAGATTGGCTGCGGGTGAGCCGATGACAAGCAGATTCGTGGAACCGTATCTATCAGCAATGAAGTTGTCCTCCGCCATAAGAAAAACTTTGTCGGATATGATTTCGGCGTCGTTGGGCAGACCAAGGCGGAGGAGCCATCGAAGCTCAGCTGGAGATGCCGAGTAAGCAAACACGTCTCCGACTGTTTTGTACTCCGATTCCCTTCGGTCGCCTATTACCACAGTAAGAGGTAGGAAGTCGTACGGGAAATTCGCAAGGCTCCTCATGGGGTGTGGGCGCATGACTGGAAATTCGATTGGAGCGTGCTCATGCCCATGTTTAGCAGGTTTCTGCCGGTATCCGTTGAAAAGAGACTCGGTCTTCCGTGGCACATGATGGGCAAGATAGTCATATAGTGAACCCACAGAAATCGTCCCCGCATTCCCACAAGCGCTGCCCGTCAATCCTTCAAGAAGAAACTCCGTGAACACACCGTGACCAACGGAAGGATCTTCAAAGGCTGGCTCATATTCACCGCATGCAGCCAACACGATGGTACCCTCGCCGGCGATTTGCGGCATTACTTCAATTCCTTTTTCTGCCGCTCTCATCCCCGGCACTGGGAAACTTCGCATGTTGGCCGCGGTTCCACTGTAGCAAGAGTCGAAAATGAATAATACTTTTTTGCAAGTTATCATATTGAGGAAACGCCCTACCTCCTCGATTTGAATTGCCGTAGCGATAAGATCATCATGGACAACGTCGTAGGGCAGAAGGAGGGGCACATTGTAGTGGCTAGATTCTCGGGACTTCAGTCTTTCCATAGCACCATGGCCCGAAAAGTAAAATATGGCAGTATCACCAGAATCAACCACTCGGGCAAGATTGGTCAGAGATCGTCTGATTGCGACAGCCGTCGCCCTACTGTTGATCAACAGGTCAACGCTGGATCCAATTGATTCAAAGAGATCACTCATCGACTGGGCGTCCCGTGCCGCGCAGTGAAGTCTTGGAATGTGAACGTCTTGGTAGCCATCAATGCCGACGAATACTGCATGGATATTCATGGCTTTCCCTTTCTATTTTTCAGGCATTATTATTCATGTCGTTATTGTATTCTCACAAGAAGCCATCTTTGTCAACCGCTCAATACATTCTCCAGGCCTTCATATACCAAAGCCAGCGTTGCGAAGCTGAACCAGGAGCGCTGGTGGCTCTCGCTCGGTTGTCACGCGCTAAACCTCCCTTGTCGTGTACCGCATTCCAGAATCCCTCTGGCCGGAGTGATCAGGCACCATGAATCCCATTGCCATAGCTGAATCACTATTTTCTCCACACAACTTGGATCATGCGGTCGTTTAGTATCTCCTCGACCAGAGAGCGAGATTCCGGCCGCTTTGGCTCGAACTCATAGACAATGGCCGGACAAACATCTTTCTCTTGAGTACCAACGTGATCGTTTATGTATCGCCAGATTTGACGAGCATGCCGTTGTGCCGTAGCCCTTACCCTATTGCTCTTAATTGAATCCCAGTCTGTTGCCTTTATCTCAACGATCGCTACAGAACCGCCCTCATCGTCGATCTTCATATCAATTCGGCCACGCCGGGAGCCCCACGTTGTTTTAGCTTCGAATTTGACATGTTCTTTGGGCAAATGAGCCCAACCGGACCTCTCTTCGCCCTCGAACTTTCGTCCACGCTCAATGTCCTTCCGGAATTTTGTTCGCCGCCGCCCGTTCATACTTCAATGAGACTCTACTCCATTGTTTAATTCGGGAATCGGGGGGAATCGGGGGACACATCACTTATTTCATGATATCCGGCGGTTTCCGTCCTGGTTTCCCCTTCTGCAAATTGCGCCCGGTCTTTTTCTCAATGCGTGCCAAATGCTCATGATCAACCAATGGAATTCAGGGACGTCCTTTACTTTTACAGTTTTGTTCAAGGCGACGTAGGTCCTAAAACAACGTCAAAGCTACGGGATATTTAATGTTCCCCTGATAAAGCTTCATTATCCTAACACAGGAGAGCTCCGGGAAAATAAAAATCCCACCTCTTTTTAGAGAAATGGGATTTAGACGTCCAAGCGCCATACGCCACCCCAAGGGTTTATGGTTGACGGAACTTTGGTGAGGTCAGGGTTTCAAAGAGGATATTACCAAATTAAAGGAAAATGTCAAGCCACTAAATGCCTAAAATGCCTGAAGGGCGCTAAAGTTCCTAAAGTAAAACTTTCCCCTTGATTTAATTTTTGCAGATAGTAAACTTAATATAATGGTAAGCCAAATAGGGGGGGGGTAAGAATGAAATCGTTAGTAAGAATTTCCTCGAAAGGTCAGCTGGTGATCCCCAAGGGGATACGAGAAAAGTTGAAATTAACTCCTAAAAAGCCGGTCATCGTTGAATTAATCGACGATTATGTGCTGGTCAAGCCGATGCCGAATCTTAGAAAATCATTGCGCGGGTCCCTAAAGGGAAAACCATCCATGAGCCGAGCGCTCATCCGCGAACATCAATCCGAGGTCAAGCAGGATGAAAAACTATCTGTTTGATGCCTTTCCCTTGTTATGTTGGCTCCAGGAAGGACCCGGATACGAATCGGGGGACACATCACTTATTTCATGGAATCCGGCGGTTTCCGTCCTGGTTTCCCCTTCTGCAAATTGCGGCCGGTTTTTTTCTCAATGCGTGCCAAATGCTCATGATCAACCAATGGACGGCCCGTTTTCGTAGCGCGCCGCAAATCCTTTTCTCCCCCTGAATCCACTCCTTGAAGAAACTCCCTCCAATTCGCTACAAGGCCCAACAAATTTCGATCTTTGACCAAAACATCCACCTTTTGCTCGCCTATGTGAAATTTTGCACTCGACCACGGGTATTCCCAAGCCCTTTTTACCATACCCGCACGAACCGGATTATTCTCCACATACCGAACTCGTGGCGTAGCTCCGTTAATTCCGTTATTTGAATTGCCATGGTCCTGGTGCCTTCCAGGTTGCTTTGAAGACACGGCCCCCTGCCAGATTTTTCGTTCTTCTTGGGGGGACGTCTTGTCACAGAAGTGCCTCAAGGTAAGGCCGGATGATTTTCTCAAGCCGGCACGCTCGTGCGAACTTCATCAGGTCATCGGCTTTAAAGCGCTTTTTTTCTCGGTAAAGCTTAAGCGCTTCGATGGCCGTATCGAGGCCGATCTTGTTCCGATACTTGAAACAGTCGGCGATTGTTTTTTCCGGGCTATATCCTTAATATGGTCTCTAGATTGTTTAAGACCTCCAACACCGGAACAATGGCAATCTTGTCGTCGTACATCCGCCGGTTTCCTGTGTAAACAAAGTACGCCTTGGCTACCGGATAATCGGCCAAGAACGACTTCAATCCCCCGAGCATGGCAGACGTAATTCTCGACGATCTCTTTATCTCAATAGCCAGCAACCCTTTGGTTCCATACAGAACAAAGTCCACTTCCCGGCCATTGGAAGTTCGCCAATAAAAAATCTTATAGCCCAAATGGAAGGCGCTATTCTGCGCAATCAGCTCTTGGAGAAAGAGCGTTTCCAAGGCGATTCCATCAACTTCCTCTCGAGCGTCGAGTGGCCCCATGGGTCTCAGTGTCCGGTAGACTCCCGCATCAAAAAAATAGAATTTCGGATGGGCGGCAAGCCGTCTTTTGGCCTTCTTCGAGAAAGGGGGTATCCGGTAGCCGATCATAAGATCCTCAAGGATCGAAAAATAGCTCTCAACCACCTTCCTCTCGACATGGCACTCCCGTGCAACAGAAGAAATGTTCAAAACGGACCCTTGGGAGAAACTCGCCGCTTCCAGGAAGCGAGCAAAGGCCGAGAGATTCCTCGTAAGCCCTTCCTGACGAATTTCTTCCTCCAGGTAGGTCTTTACGTAGGCCTCAAGATATTTTTGGGGATCGGCTTCCGTGTAGACACTCGGTAATTGACCAAACTTGAGAGAATGCTCCAATCTAAAATCACCTGCCAATTCAGCCACCGATAAGGGGTGCATGGAAAAGGTTAAGGCCCGGCCAGCCAGCAGGTTGGGACCTTTTCTTTTCAACTTCCGGGCACTGGACCCGGTGAGGATAAAGTGATATCTTTGGGTTTCAATTAAGCGGTGGATTTCATGCAGCAGATCAGGGATCCGCTGAACCTCATCAATAATGACCCAGTCCCTGAAATCGGGAGGGATGTAATTCGACAAGCGCTGGGGATTTGCTATCAAATCATTAAATAGCTCCGCCTCTAACAGATCAATGTACACAGCCTTTGGAAAAACAGATTTAACCCATGTGGTCTTACCGGTTCCTCGGGGGCCGAAGAGAAAGAAACTTTTGCGATGCGGCGGTTGTATCAATCTGGAATACATAATTCCATTTTACATATACCTTTGGAGTTGTCAAGGCAAATTTACAGACTCGCCCGTGGAGAGGCTCACCCCGGGTAAAGACGCGGGGGATCGCCCTCTCCTAAGGAACTTCTTCAGTCCCCCACACCCTTCACCTTCCCCCGCGAGGGGGGAGGGTAGGGAGGGGGTGAAAAGCAAGTTTCTTCCGCGAATAACCTTCAAAAGCATAAGGACAAAATCGGATTGATCTACCGGACAATATTACAGGAAGGGAAGGAGGTCTGTGCTGCCTAAGGAGATCGGACCGGGCGAACCCGAGGTTCGATCTTTTCGCCTGGGTCATTTTGCATCGAATAGCCAACGGCCTCATAGCCCTTAAGGCGTTTCTTATACATCCGCATTAGTGCTGGGACGTGAAGGTCGACATAATCGTAAACCTGCACCACTCGTTTGTTATCGTGAAGCCGATGGAGACGCCCCACGTATTGCTGGAGCGTACCGCGCCAAGAAATAGGCATGGCTAAAAAGAGGGTATCCAGTCTGGCATCATCAAACCCTTCTCCAATATACCGTCCTGTAGATACGATGACTCGTTCCTTTGAATCCGGC
>Ga0180009_10006812_pt1 | contig 11872 bp, 10 predicted proteins | sample OS_PC_MetaG_FD_123537 | JGI IMG/M metagenome (GOLD analysis project Ga0180009, IMG submission 123537) | Groundwater microbial communities from the Aspo Hard Rock Laboratory (HRL) deep subsurface site, Sweden - OS_PC_MetaG | ecosystem: Environmental > Aquatic > Deep subsurface > Groundwater...
TACAATAACATAGTAAAGAAGAAAATGCAACAAATGATTGAAGTTTTTAACAAATCTTAAATTCGGTTTTCAGGATCAAAATCTTGAAAAATGGGGTTTCTGAGGTTTTCGTTCAAACACTAACTACTTATAATTCTATTGGCTTTTGGCAGAATTGATTTGTTTTGGAAACCAGAAAGAATCCTATGAAAATTCCCCCCAACTTATTGGGATTTAATATATACTTTGTGATCCACAAGGGAAAGGGAATAAATATGCCCCTTGATAAACTTCTGTTCACCAAAGATTGATACCAAAAGAACTCCGTCCTCAACCGGTTCGACCTTGTCCACGGCTTCCATTACCAGCTTTTCTTTGTCTTCTTCCATAATATAGGCATTTGCTTCACACATAACTTTTTTACTCCGTATTTAGAAATGATAAATGGGTATCAATGAGTTCATCCACCAGTTGGGGCAGTGGCAGCCCGGTCACACCGACAATGGTGATATTTTCCTGGGTCAAGGGCAAAAATACTTTTAGAGCACCAGAAAGACAGACGGCTTCTGCCATCTCTCTTGTGACCTCCCCCATCATGGCATGTGGCATGATAATACCCACAGGTCCAATAATCACATCTGCTTTTTTAACGGTCTGGACAATGGCATTGCTGCCGGAAGCGCCCTTGTTTGCTCTTGCTTTGAGCATCTGAGCCGTTGCAATGGCATTAGTGCCCAGAGCAATTACTTCTATTTTCTCATCAAACCGCTCCTTGAGCCGCTTGATGATGGTAGAACCGATTCCGCCACCCTGGCCGTCAATAATGCAGATCTTTTTTCTATAGTATTTATCCATAACAACCTTTTTTCTTAACACAAACTTTTCAACTCATCCTATCCGGCTGCGCAATCCATTTTTATTGGGATGAAAAATTGGCTTTCCTGTTGTTTGTTGCATATAGGACATCCCTGCATCCTTAACGGTTTTTCAAGACCACTATGGGCAAGAAGGCTTTCGTCATTAAAAAGATCTATTGTCGGGCCGTCAGCTGTAATTTTTCCTTTATGCAGGACAATGGTCCGCTCGCACAAATCCAACGCCATATCAAGATCATGGGTGGCAATAATTTTGGTATGCTCAAATGTTTTTAAAAGATTGATGAGACGTTTACGCGACATAGGGTCCAGATTGGAAGTCGGTTCATCCATTACCAGGATATCAGGTGAAGTGGCAAGTACGGTTGCAATGGCAACTGCACGCTTTTCACCACCAGATAATTTATATGGCGGGCGGTTTATAAGATGTGCTGCGCCCACAGTTTCAAGGGCATGGAGAACTCTTTTTCCAACTTCGGTTTCATGCATTCCGAGGTTAATCGGGCCAAACGCAACGTCATCAAAAACTGTTGGCATAAATAACTGATCGTCTGGATTCTGGAATACCATACCCACAGATCGTCTGACGGCTTTCAGATTTTTTTTATTTACGGGATAGTCACCGATTTGGATTTCTCCGCTACTGGGAATCAAACACCCATTTAAATGAAGCAACAAAGTGGATTTCCCGGCACCATTTGCCCCTACCAGTGCCACCGACTCTCCATGTGTAATCCGAAAACAGATACTATTTATCCCGGCAGTTCCGTCAGGATAAGTGTAATGAAGGTTATCAGCTTGTACAATATGGTGGCTCATCAAAAATACCCCGCTATCAATTCACCAATTTTCAAAGGTATATTATAAGATCGAAAACAAAAGAACAGCAGCGACCAGGCAAGCGTAAACCGTATCTCATTAAATCCGAACTTCAGGGATCGGCTAATACGGATATGTCCGTCAAATCCACGGCAGCACATGGCCAGGTGGATACGTTGGGCACGATCCAATGTTCTTAAGAGCAATTGCCCGACTAAAGGCACAAAAACTTTAAAATGTATTCCACCTGAACCAAATGAACGCAGCGATCTGGCCCGGACCATCCGGGACGTCTCATCAATGAGGACAAAAAGGTATCGGTACAAAAACAGAAGCTGGATCACAAAGGGTCTTGGAGCACCCAGTTTTTCAAGTGCCATACAGACAGCATTGAACCCTGTCAGGGAAATCAAAATCAAGGCCGCACTTACTGTCAACCCAAACCGTATCATGATGGAAAAAAAAGAAATCCATCCACCGGCGATGCTCAAAGAGCCGAGCTGCACAAGGATCTCTCTATCCATGAGGGGATTAAAAATACCGATCAATATGGCAAAAGGTGCCACCAATATTATTTTTTTTAACAAATAGTTGAACGGTAGTTCACCTGAAACGATCATAGTCAGGGGATATACAACAAATGGAATCATCATGGAAATTTCATACTTACCCAATGAAACCACCATGATGACAAACATCAGTGTCGTAATCAGCTTTGCACGCGGATCAAGTTGATGCAGACTTGTGGTACCGGACGCCAATGTGTCCATATAGCCAATATCAAACAGATTATTTTCAATGGTTGCCATATATGTTATTAAAGGAGCAAAGACATTGCTCTGCCCCTTTTATTCTTTCCTCCATACAGATCTTGTTATACTTCTGTTGCCTTCCTGCGTTTAATGACAAAACCGATAAAGACAGTTAAACAAAGGGTCAGAACACCGCCCACAAGACCGGACATAGATGTTCCGGGATCAACTGCCGGCCAGGCTTTTGTCGCTTCTTCGGAATGGTCTGCTTCACTTGATTTGAATCCATAATCAGGTAAAAATGCGGTTTTTTCCTGAATAGTTGCCAGGGATGAATGAAGCCCTTTTTCGGGACCCTCCAGTTCTTCAACACCTGCGGTTTTAAACATGGCCCACTCTAATCCGTCAGGATGGGCAGAGGCAAACCAGCTCAGAGCACAGCCGGTGATCAGGGTGGCAGCAACAAAGCCAATCAAAACCCTTTTGATGGAATACCCTTTGTCAGCTATAGAAGAAACTGATGACTGCAACATCTCAGGTCTGCTTTTCCATACAAAGATCACCACGGCAGATGTGACCAAGCCCTCTACAATACCGATCGCCAAATGAATGGGTTGTACCAGCAAAACAAAAGTTCCAAATGGGAGTTCTGATATGCCTGAGAATAAAGTTTCAAGTACTACACAAAAAGCCCCGAGTTGCAATCCTGCAATCGCAGCAAGGGTTGCACCGGCCATCATCATTTTTTGCGACTGCCCGTCTTTGACAATTCTTTTATAGATAAACGGATAGGCAACAAAACAGGGAAAGAATCCAAGGTTAAAAATATTGCATCCCAGAGCCAATAGCCCACCGTCCGCAAAAAAAAGAGCTTGGACCGTCAGGACAGAAGCCATTGTTAGAAAAGCCGCATAAGGTCCTAACAGGATTGCCAAAATCATTCCACCGCCAAGATGGCCACTTGAACCTGTGGCCGGTATGGTAAAATTAATCATTTGAGCGGCAAATATAAACGCACCGATCACCCCCATCAGGGGAATTTTACTATCATCAATATCTTCTTTTATTTTTTTTGAACAATATCCGATCAGACCTGCAGTAGCAACCCACATGGCCCCGCCCACTGCCGGGGAAATCAAAGCATCTGCCATATGCATAATAATAACTCCTTTGCTTTCATATATTTTAAAATGATTTTCTTATCCGGCATGCAAAAAAAAACCACGCAAAGCCGGCGTGTAAATATACGCAAACCTTCGTGGTTAAATTAATTTTTATAACTTAGAATAAATATAATGACAGGCTTCATGCCTGCAAATTAAATTCATTGTCAAATAAAATCTGTCCGCTGTCAAGCCTTATGTTTTTGCTTGGGAAAGGAATATCATCATTTTTTAATATATAGCCCTGGGCATAATTGTGAAGACTGCTTTTGACCAGGGCTACATTCATGGGTATGAAAATTAGAAGTGATGAGCTGTCATTGCTTCCTGTAGGTGTTTGACATAGATTTTTACCCATTCATCCACTTCTCCAAGCCCTCTCATAACCGGAACAACCTCTATACCATGTAACTCAAACAGGCTTTTCCATGAGTCTTTTTCATCCCCTGCCATATCGTTTGACGCATGGTCTCCTGCAACAACCATTAGAGGAAACAAGGTAATCTTTTTAATACCGGCATGTTTCAGTCCAGTTAACACGCGCTCCGGTTGGGGATATCCTTCTACATTGCCTATAAAAATAGTCATATTCGGATTGGCATCCCTCAAAGCATCTTGCAGTTCGACATAGGCACCAGTTGAAAGCACTTCATTACCATGCCCCATATAAACCAAGGCAGATTTATTTTTACTGGCTTTTGCCACATCATCTTTCAGGATGTTTGCCGCATGCAGGATATCTTCAGTGTAGTGATAAACATCTCCGGGTTCACCCAGAGCCGGTCGTCCCAGGATGATTTTCTTAAAAGGCTTGTCCCTGTCTCTTAAGGCTTTGATAGAATCTAACGCCTCAATTTCTGCTTTAAGATTTTGGTATTCTTCTCCTGCAAATATATGGGTTGATTGAACGGCAATATACCGATATCCCTGATCCTGAAGGTTAGCAATAGTTGCCAAAGGATTCTTTGCGACATAAAACTCTTCTGGAATTTCAGGATGTTTTTGACGCCAATCAATATCATTCGCTCTTTTAGCCCATTTAGCTCTAATTATCTCAGAAGTGAATGATAATATCACTGGCATTTCAGGGAAAGCCTTCTCCATTTTACTTTTAAGATTTATAATGGATTGCAATGCAGCGGGATACGTTGTTCCGAAAACTGCCAATACAATCGCTTTTTTTTGTGGGGACTCTTTTGTCGATGATGCCATTGAAACAGTTGAAGTCGAAAAAATCAATGCCATTACCCAAATTGCTAAAATCGTTTTTTTCATTTTTAATTCTCCTATCATTTGTTGTGATGTTGTGACCAAAAACAAAAAACCCCGGATCGATTATTCAAATCAATCCGGGGTGTCCCTTTTCTTCACCACGGTATATTTTTAACCCTATTTTCCACGTAGGGTATCAAATTCATTCAGGCAGGTCTTCTGACTTTTGGTTCATCCTAATCACTGCGCCTTCCCATCAATCTTAAAACTGACAGTGGCATATTGCAGCTTTCGTCCCCAAACACAGCGGCGGGTCCATTCCGGATTTTAACCGGATTCCCTGTTAGGCCGAATTATCGGCACCCGAACACTTATGTTAATATTTATAAAAAAAATAAAAGTCAACATTAAAAAAAATATACCGAAAGATAGCAAATCAAAAAGTCCGATGATTTTCAAAAAACCGTTGACAGATTTTTTTTAAAAAGATAAACAACAACAAAACTCAGATAGAAGTCTGAATATAACACAACAAATACAATACAAATCACTTTAAACCACGAAGGTTAAAAAAGGCAATTTCGCCTATGAACCTCTGTGGTTTTTCTATTTTATGGAGAATTAAAATGAATTTAAAAACGAAAATATTGATCATTTGTCTTTTGTTTACATGTATACAGCCGGTTTTTGCAGATGAACTCAAAGAAGGACTTGAAAAAAGATTTGAGAAAGAAGAAAAAGAAACAGATTTTATCGGTCAGATTTCTGACAGAATTACCTTGTCAGGAGCCATCGAACTTGACTATTCATATGCTGATGACAAAGATACTTCTGATAATGCAATTAACGGGTCCACATCCGATCTTGACATAGGTATAGTTGAACTGGGGCTTGAAGCAGTGCTCCATGACTATGTCACAGCCAATTTGCTTCTAAAAGGGGAAGCTCTTGATTCAGACTCTGATATTTTTTGTGATGAAGCTTTTGTTACAATTCAGAAAAAAGGTTTTCCGGCTTATTTTGTCGGGGGTAAAAGAGCACAGCCTTTTGGCTCTTTTGAAAGCCTTTTTATTAATGATCCTGTTACACAAGAGCTTTACGAAATAAACAAAACCGGTGCTACAATAGGGTTCACACAAAATACCATGGGCCTTGATATCTCTGCCACTGTTTACAAGGGAGAAACTCTGATTCAAAGACTTTCCAATGCCGGGTATGGTTTTGAAAGAGATAATTCGCCTGGTTACCAGAAAACAGATGATGTTTCTTCATATGTTTTTAATATTTTGATATCTCCAATGGATGGTTTGTTCTTTTCAGCTTATTTCGATTCTGAACCGGGAGACGGGGAACGCAATACAACCCTTGGCGGATCTGTCCACTGGGAGATTGCAAAATTTATTATTGATGGTGAATACATTGGGGCGTTAAACAGGGAAAAACATTATACCGACGATACTGAATATAAAGAAGCGGCATGGTTTGCATCCATTGGTTTTCAAGTCATTGACCCTTTAATTTTTTCTGTGAGATATGAAGATTTTGATGATGGAAAAAGTGGCAACCAGGATGAACACATGGATCATAGGTATAGCTTTGGTGTTACGTACACCCTTTTTAAACAGGATACTTTTGTGTGCAATCTTTTGGGAGAGTATAGAAAAACAGAGTTTGAACATGAAGCAGGAAGCAGTGCTGACAGGGATTTGAATGAGTTCTTTGTAAGACTGTCCTTAGAGTTTTAATTTTAATCATTGTAACTTGCAAATTAAGATTGTGCATCATTCTTTTTTCAACTGATTTACGATAAAATGAGTTTGATGCACTTCATTTATTTTTATTTCTATTATACCACCATTTTTCTTGGATTTTCTTTTGGTGTACTGAATATTTATATTTTTATAATAAAGAGGGGGCAGGTCGTATGTTCAATGCAAAAATTATCTATTGACTTTTAAGAGGGTTGGTTCTAAATAAATAAACTGAGTTCAGGTGCTGAATGCTTAATAGGGAACTCCTGTGTAAAACAGGGACGGGCCCGCCGCTGTAATCGAGGACGAAAACCGCAATAAATACCACTGTAAGTTTTGTTACGGGAAGGTGCGGTAAATAGGATGATCCGAGAGTCAGAAGACCTGCCTGAATTGTAGTTGTGTGTTTTTTACGGACAAAAAAAAGCACCCATGATCTTGAGTAAATAAGGGACACCCTGGATCGATTTTAATGGTCCGGGGTTTTTTTATTCTCCGGGCTGATGTTTCGGAGTAGACATGAAAAAGACATTCTATTTAACCCTGTTTTTTTTTCTTTTATCATTTTCGGCAATTGCATGGGCTGAAAAAAACGTTTTAATGGATGAAGTAGTTGTCACGGCAACCAAGACAACAGAACAGCGCAAGGATATTCCCAATTCCATAATTGTAGTGGATGATATCGATATTGAATCATCCCCTTCCACCAGTGTCGGTGATTTTTTAGGCGGCGAACTCGGTGTGGACTGGCGAACCCGTGGTGATTACGGCGGTGCTGCCCAGGAATTGCATATCCGGGGTATGGGCGGTGATGGCACCCAGGTGCTCGTAAACGGGCTTGTTATTAATTCACCATCCCTGGGATCGGCTGATCTGGGCAAGGTATCGGCCAATAATATTGAACGTATAGAAGTTGTCAAAGGATCGGGATCTGTGCTGTACGGATCAGGTGCCATGGGCGGCACCGTGAATATTCTGACCAAAAGTCCTGAACATGATCAGACCGATTTAATCATTAATACCGGATATGGATCAGAAGGGACCTATGAGGTCGGGTTTCAAAACGGCATGTTCATCACCGAGACCCTTGGGTATTATCTGACGGCCAATATAGATGGCACCGATGGGTTCAGGGATAATGCCGATGGCCGGTACAAAGACGTCTCTTTAAAATTACTCTTTGATAAAGGCAATGCCTTTAAACTGATTCTATATGGTGATTATATTGATCGTGAAAGTGGACGTCCAGGCCCCAAGCCACCTGAAGGAACCCAGCCGTTTTTTGTAAATGGTGTTGCTATATATAATGGCGATTCAGGCAATTTGCTCAACACTGTTGCAGAAAAAGACAAGCACTTGATTTTAAAAATGGAGGGCACCCCTCTTGACTGGCTGTCGTATAATGTTCAAGCCGATTATACCGATATGGTCAGCAAAAATTATTCGCGATATTATGATGTCTTTACCTTTGGGAATCTTCCAGGAAGCAGTACAAAGGTTGCCAATCAGGTGCTGGGCTTTGAAGGAGATGTGACATTCAAACCCTTTGTTGGAACCACTATACTTTTGGGCATGCAATATAAAGATTATGACTGGGAAAATACCACCACCACTCTGGATGGTTATGGCAATGCAACAACAAGTCTTTCCGGCACGGCCAACCTGTATAGTACGGGTGTGTTTGGTGAACTCCAATACCGGCCCTGCAAATTTATCAAGGGCAGTGTTGGCATCCGGCATGAAAAACACTCGGAGTTTGGTGATGAGGTGTTGCCCAGGTTTGGTCTTGTGATCAACCCGATTGAGACAACAGCTATTAAATTCAATACAGGCAAACATTTTAAAGCCCCAACCCCCAATGATTTGTTCTGGCCCTATGAAGACTGGGGCTGGGGAATGGGAGCCCAGGGAAATTCCAGTCTTAAACCGGAAACAGGTCGTCATACAGATATTGGAATTGAGCAGTCCCTTGCCAGCAATAAAATATCTTTAAGTTTGACCTATTTTACATGGAATATCGAAGATAAAATTGAATGGGTCCCGGATGGCAGTTTCTTTTATCGTCCGGAAAATCTTTCAACATATGAAGCATCAGGCTTTGAAGCTGGCACTATTGTCGGGCCCTATCATAATATGACCCTTTCGCTCAATTACACCTATACAGATGCGGAAGAACAAAAACCAGGCGGGGCCAAACGACAATCCAGATATACGGCCAAGGATTTTTTCAAGGCCGGGCTGACCTATTGGTTTGATTTCGGTCTGGATCTGACCGCCACATACCGGTATACAGGCAAGCGTCCTGCAATCTATGCAGCAGATACAGACACGGAACCAACTCAATATCTTTCCGCCTATGACACCCTGGATTTGAAGGCAAGACAGGCAATATCAGAAAACTGGTCTGTGTCTGTTCAGGTTAATAATGTGTTTGATGAATCTTATGGAACCTTTGTGGAGACATTTTATGATCAGGCAGGAACCGGTACGTTGTCACAATATTTGGGTGCTGGGCGGTCTTATTATGCATCGGTGACATATTCATTTTAACCTTTTGGGGAGATAGCCGTTGAAAACAATCAAAATGGTCTTGCTGGTGCTGGTATTCTTATATCTACCAATGGGCAATGTTTTTTCATTTCCAGTCAAATTTGTGGATGACAAAAATGATCCCTTTGTTTTAAACCAAAGTCCTTCCCGGGTGGTTTCCCTGGTACCCGCCATTACGGAAATCATTTATAAATTGGTGGCCCAGGATGCTTTAAAAGGCATGACCTATCATTCCAATTTTCCCGGAGCATCCGGCAAGACCATTGTTGGTGGGTTTTTTGGGCCGTCCATCACGGCTATCAATGAATTGAATCCAGATCTTATTTTTATTTCCAGTCTGCATACACAGATTAAAGCATTTTTCAAAGATAAAGATGTTCTTCTCATTGAATTGAGCACGACTTCCGTTTCTGATGGGGTCAATACCATATCCTTATTGGGACAGATATTTGATAAGCAGGAACAGGCTCAGGTGATTAGATCACAAATTGATGCCCAAATCGAACTGATAACTAAAAAACTGAGCCGGATAAAACCTGACCAGAAATTAAGGGTTATGCGGCTTATGGGAAGAGATCAGATGATGACCCCGGGCAGTGATTCGTTTCAGAATGATTTGATTCGGATGGCCGGGGGCATTCCCCCTGATTTTGATAAAAAAGGAGCGGTTGTATCGGTTACCAAAGACGAGTGGATGAAATTTAACCCCCAGGTTATTTATGGATGCGGAAAAGACAATGAGATTGAGCAGCTGATCCTAACCCAGCCGGGGTGGAAAGATGTGGATGCGGTGAAAAACAAACAGATCTATTATTTCCCCTGTGATCTGACCTGCAGGGCAGCCACCAACACGGGATATTTTGTTCAATGGCTGGCATCTTCGATATATGGAAAACAATTTGCCCTGAAAGAAAACCTATTTTTTGAACCAAAAATCATTGCCTCAAAACCCATCTCTCCGGACTTTGAGTGTATTGAAAAAATTAGTGTGGATGATACCCATATCCTTGATTTTTTGAACAAGAGTCTGGTGATAGACTTAAAATCGCCCATGGCAATTGTATCCTCTCTTGAGGGCAGTCGTCAGGGCATTCAAACCATTGTCAATCATTATACACCGCCTCAGAACTGGATGATAGATCATGATCATGGCATTGACTCCATCCGCAGCCGCATCGCCACGGCATTGAATAAAAATCCGGACCAGACCAGTGTGTTGATCACCGGTGCAAATATGGATAATCTTGCTGTCAAAACAACCCTGTTCAAGGATCTTAAAGTGGGTGCTTTTGTCACGGCAGGGGTTAAATCCAATGCCATGCGCATGAGCAAAAGTGTGGGGCATTATTATGAACCCGGAACCATTAATATTATTCTTGTGACCAATATGAAGCTGTCCCCCCGTGCCATGACCCGGGCCATCATCACGGCCACCGAGGCAAAAACAGCTGCACTGTTTGATATGGATATCCGAACAAGTTATGATGACGGGGCATTCAGGGCAACGGGCACAGGCACGGACAATGTCCTTGTGCTCGAAGGGACCGGACCCTTGCTGGACCATACCGGCGGCCATACCAAGCTTGGGGAGATGATGGCCCGTGTGGTGTATGATGGGGTAAAAGAAGCGGTGCTCAAGCAGAACAGCCTGGATGAAGAACGCAATATTTTTTTACGCCTGAAAGAAAGAGGGATCTCCATATATGAAGTGATTGCTTCAGAAAAGGATTGTGATTGCAGGCAGGGTAAGTCCCGGTTTGCAGGGGAGGTGGAAGAACTTCTCCTGGACCCTAAATATGCCGGGTTTATTCAAATGGCCTTGTCTATCAGTGATGATTATCAAAAGGGCTTGATAAAAGATCTGTCTGCGTTTGAGGCGTTTTCACGGGACATTGCAACGGACATATGCGGATGTGATATGGATGAACTTAAGCCCATGATTCAAAAAGAGCTGCCCCATGTGATTACCATGGGGCTGAATGCCCTGTTAAATGGAGTCCATTACAGGAACAAATAAATGATATGAAAAATTTTCAAAACAGATTCTATCAGGCCCTGATCCTAACACTATGGATATTCTTAATGACAAGACCATCCATTGCCACAAATCCTGTGCCGGAAAAAATTGTGTCCCTGGGACCGATAATCACGGACATGATTTATCTTCTTAAAGCAGAGGATAAATTGGTGGCCGTAACAAGTTATTGCAGGCTTCCTGACGATTCTGCGCCCAAACAGGTCATTGGCACGGTCATGCAGATGAATGTTGAAAAAATCATCAGTCTGGAACCAGACCTGGTGCTGGCCAATGCCTTGACCCGCCAGAAACAGATTGATGCGTTAAGAAAACAGGGCGCATGCGTCATGCGGTTGCCAACGCCGAGGACTTTTGATGACATCTGTCAACGGCTGATCGATCTTGGCAATCTGATCGGAAAGCGTGAAAAGGCCCTTGCCGTTGTCAGCCATGCCCGAAAAGAGGTCAGTCAGATCAAATCAAAAGTCTTGGCTGCCTCAAAAAGAAGGGTCTTTATTCAAATCGGTCTCAAGCCGCTCAAAACAGCAGCAAAGGGTACCTTTATTAACGAATATATCGAATTCGCCGGGGGGATTAATATTGTCTCACAAGCAAATGACGGTGTTTACAGTCGGGAAAAGGTATTGGAGCAGGACCCGGATGTGATCTTTATTGCCACCATGGGATCATCAAAAAAGGCCGGGGCCAATGAAAAATCATCCTGGCAGCGGTTTAAATTTTTAAAAGCAGTAAA
>Ga0180009_10006813_pt1 | contig 11872 bp, 11 predicted proteins | sample OS_PC_MetaG_FD_123537 | JGI IMG/M metagenome (GOLD analysis project Ga0180009, IMG submission 123537) | Groundwater microbial communities from the Aspo Hard Rock Laboratory (HRL) deep subsurface site, Sweden - OS_PC_MetaG | ecosystem: Environmental > Aquatic > Deep subsurface > Groundwater...
ATATGTTGTAGAAGATGAAAAAATAGAATAGATTTTTTTCAAATAATACTTTGATAATAGAATCTATAAAAACGAGTTTTTAGAACTAGCCTTAAATGTTACATACTATAATTTAGCGGCTTATAAAGAATCAAACAAAATTTTAAAATTAAAAGCATTACAAAAACGGGTAAACGGGAAAAATATTGAGGGGAGCCAACGGAGCGGCGATTGTTCGATATTAGAAATGTCTAATGAAGAACTTGATGCTGTGGGATTCGACCATGGATTTTCAGAAGAATATGAAGAAATAACAACAATCAATCTTGAAGATCTATTAAAGTTAATTAATGTAGAACGAATAAATTATTTAAAGTGCGATATCGAAGGTGCTGAATATGATTTTCTTATGGGCAAATCCTTGGATTGCATTGATTTTCTCTCAATGGAATTGCATTATATCTATTTGGGTAAAGAAAAGGTATTAGCTTTGATAGCTCATTTAGTTAGATATTTTAATTTTTATGATGGTTCAATACTTAGTGATTTTGCCAATCGTTGGCCACCACCGGCAATTGTAAATCTTATTAATAAAAAATTCATAACTCCTATTTTATATATAAATAGGATAAAAAAATTATCCAAAAGTGCATTAAAAATAGTTTTTATTCGAATTCTAATCCCCTCAAAGGGCAAAGTTGTATTTTGTATAAAAAAAATTAAGAATACACTCCCCGAACCTGCACAACTTCTCGCCCGTACGGTATTGGATATCGCCCGTGAGACTCCACAAGGGTGGGCGGTCCAACGGCTGAAAAAGAAAGACTACTCTCAATTGCCGCTATTAGCATCGACTGAACAAAGCATACTTCGCATTAGAGAGGCAGCAGAATCAATTTACGGAATAAGTTGGAACTTCTATAGCGACGCCCTGAGACGCGAGATCGTTCACGTATTTGAGACATGCGTCAAGCGTCTATCGTCATCGCATCAAACGATCAACTACTTGGAAATCGGTTCTTGTCAAGGCTTATCAATGTCGCTGATGGCGCATCTTATAGGCAATGCGAATGCGCTCGGCAAATTGGTTTCTATCGACCCGTATTTTTCAGAAGGTTACGTAGAGCAGAACAATCAAGTAGCTATTGACAAGACAACGCGAGAGAACGCCCACAGACTATACAAGTCGTTGCAGCTAGATGTCGAACACATTGAAGATGTAAGCTCTGTTGGACTCAGAAGCTTGGTTTGTGGGAATCAACGGTTCCATCTCATCTACATTGACGGTGCGCACGAGGGAATGAACCCACTTAGAGACCTAGGCTTGTCTCTCGAGCTAATTGCTGAGAACGGGATCATCATGCTCGATGATCACCGCACCTACCCGGACGTGAAGGGCCTCAAAGATCTGTGTGATCGTCATTTTGAGAAAGTCGCTGAATGCTGGAAGATTGCGGCATATGATGTTTCCGGAACAGTACGCTAGTACCGTGGGGACAGCAAAGGGAGGCAGTAGAGAGTAAGGGAAAGAGAAGTCGCGAACAGGATAGAGAAGCAAAAGATGAGCTCTCGATGATGATCCACGGAATACGCATAATGGCGATGACGCTGGCCGTCGATACGCAGCGAAAAGATGTGTTGTTGAATGGTTTGCAACGCATCGACGCGGTGCTCGAGGAGATGGCTCAAGTTGCGACTGAGAAGGACAAGGGCCGGTGCGTTGATTTATGCAAGCATTTTAATTTCTATGATGGAGCAACACTTCTTGATTTCACTGATAACTGACCCCCCAGCGATTGTAAATCTTATTAATAAAAAGTTTCAAACATCTACAACAAAAGTAAAAATAGTTATTAAAAAAGTGATAAGAAAAATCTATTATTTGCTCCCCCCTTTCTTACGAAACACGCTCAATTATTTAATAAGAAAAATAAAAAGAGCCTTAATCAAAAAAAAGCATTTCATATGCACTTATTCAAATGACTACAACCTGCATCAATCAGCAACCAAACCAAGCAAGGTAGCAGGCATCGTGGGATGGGTTAATAAAAAAAGTAAAACAGATCTAGCAATTATAAAAGCTATTGAAGAAGGTATGGAGACTATAGTTATCTATGCATGTATGGATGACGCAGCATGGTATTATAAAACAATCGAACCATTAATAAAAAAATATCCCGGTATCATTAAATACGCCGGTTGTGTGAAAGATAAACAAAAAATTTATGATTGCATTTCAGATGTTTATGATTTATCTGAATCAAGTATTTCTGATGACATTAAAAGGGAATGCGAATTAACAAAAACGAATTATCATGGAACCTAGAACAAAAACTTTCGAGGGCGACTTTTATAAATTATGTGCCCTCTTAAAAGAAAGAACGCCGTTCGCCTTTAATAGATTTTCCGATGGAGAACTATTTATTCTGCAAAACAAAGAACTCATCCTAGGAGACAATGCTGTAAAAATAGGAGCTAAAACTTTACAGATAGGATATGAAAAAGAAGATCACAAGCATTTCATCCCAGAAGAGCATTCTTTCTATAGAGATAGACTTATTGAGGCATTCAGGTATCAAGCAAAGAATTATTTTAAAGGCTTGAGTTGCAGGTGCTGTGTTGGTAATGCCGACTTTCAATGGCAGCTGGATTTTCATGGAACGTATGACGAAAATTTCACTTGGGCTAATTTGTTGGTAAACGGAAACTATGTCAAATTTATACATGAAATGTATCCGCTATTTAATCAATATAAAACTGTCTTTATCTGTAATGAAAACGCCAGAGTTTCGACATTTCCCTTTGTCATAAAGGATTTCCGTGTTGGGTACAACGCAATGATTAATGATTATGGATTGATTCAAGAGCTTATAGAATGGATTGATACAAAAAAAATCCAAGGGTATTTATTCCTATTTTTAGCGTCTTCATTTACTAAAATGGCCATTCATCAACTATACAAGCATAATAACAAGAACACTTACATAGATGTAGGCACAACGCTTAATGCCTTTATGGATATGAGAATTGATCGAGGGTATTTAAAATCATTCTGGCTTGATGAGTATCACAATGATATTAACAAAATATGTATTTGGTAATGCAATAAGTAACTCACAAAAAATTCAAATGATTGGATAAGTATTAAGTAAATGAATATTTTATTAGTATCTTTAGATAATTCCGAAAAAGCCAGGATTGGTGGCAAGCACATCCATCAGGAGCTTCTCAAAATAGGATGGGAGAGAGCTGGCCATTCTGTAGACACGGTTTATCCCAAAGGAAAGACTTTGTGGATCAGAAAAGCTTTTCGAAGATTATTGCGAATATTAAAAATATGCGACCCTTTCAAGAATTTTTATGCTTCCGTTAATGATAACCGGAAGCAAATCGAGAAGGGAATTGCTGATGCGTTGCGAAAGAAGAATTATCAGTTTATCTCTGTTCAGGATGTTTTGGCCGCTGTTACGGTGAAATCAGCATTTCAAAAGGTTGATAAAAAGATACCGGTTATAATGACGCTGCATGGTTATTTTTCACGCGAATCCGTAAACTATGGTAACTTCAGCTCCGATGAACAGCAGAGGATTATGGACTTTGGTATGGGGTTGGAAAAAGAAGCTTCGGAGTTTGTTGATGGGATCATTACCGTTGATACTCGTATTAAACAGTATGTATTAACCCATTTCCGATATCAAAAACCAATTCAGATGATTTGCAATGCAATTGATGACACGCGCTTTTTCCCGGTTGATTCTAAGACCCAGCTAGATTTGAGGAAAAAAATAAACCTGGTTAATGACCGTAAAATATTACTTGTGGCACGTAGATTGGTAAAAAAAAACGGGGTTCTCTATGCAGTAGAAGCGATCAAGATTTTGAAAGATTCAGGTTTTCTCTTGGAAATGCCATTGAAGCTTTTAATCGTTGGCCGTGGCCCGGAACAGAAATCTATCCAGACCTTTATCCAGAACAATGGATTAAGTAACTGGGTAGAAATGGTAGGAATTGTTCCCCATCGCTTGATCGACTCTTATTATAAATCAGCAGATATAATATTAATGCCGTCGACTCTCTCAGATGATATTGAAGAAGCAACCTCTCTGAGTATGCTCGAAGGATTGGCATGCGGTAAACCAGTAATAGCGTCTGCGATCGGAGGATTGAAAGAAGTAATCTGTGACAGGGTAAATGGGTTATTGGTCGAGGATAAAAATCCCGCGGCGATAGCAGATTCGATCGCGAAAGTACTCCGTGACGAATCTTTCCGAACTCGGATAGAGAAAAACGCCTATCTGTACGCAAAAAATAACTGTGGTTATTTTGAACACTCTTTGAAATTTTTGGATTTTTTCGAAGAAATTTCGAGAAAAAAAGGATCGAATCTCCGACATTGATAAAACAAGAGGTTTAAATTTCCCCCAATTTAGCCCGTACGATACAGTTTTAGTTTTACAAATACTGTTAGCTGCAAAAAATAAAAATGAAGTTTATTCAATCATCTCAAGTAGTTTGTAATCATGTCAATATATTTATTTGTTATCTGCTTAATACCACCTACGTTAATCGCATCTTTACTTTTTCTTAGAAAACGTCGCTTCAATAAATTAATAATAGCTGTTTTATCTGCCACGTTGTTTCATGAAGTGTGTCTTGTATCGTACCCTGTGTTGCATTCAATAGTAACAGATTTCTATTTTGAAAAATCCATGGATATTTCTGTATCATCAACAGATTTACTGGAGGTTATGGTAGGTGAATCAATTTATGTATTAATGTTTTGTTTAGCTCTAATGTTTGGATTAGGAATGAGAAAACCAAGGAAGAAACGAGATATTAATATCTTCCATGACAGTTCCATTATTCCAAAGGCGGAATATCATTTTTTAGGATTCTTGATTGTTTTAGGAGGAATATTTTTTGGGTTGCAACTTATTATGATAGGTGCTGTGATTGAAAATAGTGTGCTTGCTCAAGTGTATGATTGGTCCGCTGGGGCTTTTTTTTCATTTACACCACTTGTTGCAAGTGCAATTCTTATTACAAAAAAGCAGTCGTTCAAAAAATATCCATTATTAAGTAAATTCGCCTTAATATGTTTGATTTCACTTGTAATCATAGGAATATTAACGGGGGCAAGAGGACGAATAATGTGGGTTGCATTTCTTATAGCTATTACAGGCTATCTCAACTCTGAAAGAAAATATTTAATCATATCCGTAGTGTTGTTATTCATATTTTTGCCACTATTTTCTTTTTTGGGGGGACAAAAAAATTTAGTGGCACACTCGATTTTAACCGGTGGAAGACCATCGGACCTATTACAGATCATTTTCGAAGAGAGAATAGATATATCAATCGTTACCGAACAAAATGTGTCGTTTCTTGATAGTTTCGCAGAAAGGGCGCAGGGTCCGAGAAATTCCGTTGTCTTATATAACTTATATGATAAAGGCGCTGGCGCAGACCCCTCAATTTATTTAGGAGCAATTTTATTTCCAGTTCCACGTTTTTTTTGGTCCGAAAAACCGATTCCGGGCAGTTTGGATGGTAAAGATGAAAACTCCGCAGTGCATAAAGTTATGGATATCGGCTATAATTTGTCGTATATGGGACCACTTCTTGCCTCAGCACATGCTTATTGGGAGGGTGGTTGGATTGCGGTATTTAGTTATGGATTTATAACTGGACTGTTATGGAGTTTTATTTTTGCATTTTGTGAGAGGTTGCCTAAAAATATAGCAATAATTATTGCACTTAGTTTTGCAGCCTCTCTATTAATTGATGGTTTTCTAACAGCATTCTATCCACTTTATTCTTTTATATTGATTTTTTGGAAATGGGTAATGCCAACATTATTCTTATATGGGTGTATAAAATTGCTTGGAGTGAACCATGCTAAGCCAAGTTCGATAGTTGGCAATAAAAATATCGATTCTGATGCGCTCAGGACAATTTAGGTCAAAAGTTTTCACTAAATCGATTTTTGAGAGTTTAGTGCCCAATGCGATTCGAAAACAAAGCTTTTAAGTGAAAAACAGGTTAAAAATAATTTCAGCAGTCGAACTTGGGCTATGTCTTTAAATTTAAGAAATTAGACAATTTAGTGAAAACCAAAATCAAAGAAGTATCTTCCGATAAAGTATTCATTTATAATCCATATCCTCTTGAAGGCGGGGGAGGAGAAATTCAGCGTGATTTTAGAAATATTGTAGCAAAATGTTTCCCAAATTATGATCTTCAATTATTTTCAACTGCTAATTCAAAACAGGGCATCAGACTATATATCCACAGATTGCTAAAAGTAATTAACAATCGACGAGAACTAACTGATTGTAATATAATTATAATTCAAGGCATTTTTGATCCGGGGGCAATATTTATCGGGTTATATGCACACATAAATAAGATACCATATATTGTTGTACCGCGAGGAGATTATATTCCTACGAAGGACTTTTTTTTTATAACCCGCCATTTCTTTATCAAATGGGTAAGTTGGCTATTGTTGGGTCGTAAACTAATAAAAAACGCGATTGCTGTTGTTGTAACATCAGAATATGAAAAAAAGAGACTTCAAAAAGTATTTGCAAGAGATGATCATATCAACATTATTCCTGATCCAACGTTTAAATACATTCTTGACGAGAATAGCATAAAGTCTGTATCAAGAGAAGATATCATGATTCTTTCAAAAAAACCTTTTGCATTATGGCTGGGTCGAATTGCACGAGAAAAAGGTTTAGACTTGCTTTTGGATTGTTGGCCATCAGTATTGAAACGTTGCCCAAGCGCAGTATTAGTATTTGCAGGATCAATAACACATGAGGATGTATACCAAAAATTATTAACCAAAATTAAAACATTAAATTTGGATAAATCAGTCTTATTCTTGGATTGGGTCAGCGGCGACGAAAAAAAATATCTCCTTTTTAAAGCAAGGTGTTTATTATTACCAAGTCATTATGAGTCTTTTGGAATAGTTGTTGTCGAGGCATTAAGTTCTCGAACGCCTATAATCGTTTCGCGTGGCACACCTTGGCAACAGATTGACAATTCCGCTGGTTATTGTCTGCCTAGAGATGTTTCATTATGGTCCGATGCAATAACAAATTATATGACACTACCAAAAAAGCAAATGATATCAGAGGAGGTAATTTACAATCTTATGATGCCATATAAGATGACTGTCATATACGAACAATGGAAGAAATTATTCGCAAAGACTATTTGGATTGTGAAAGAGATACGGTGCAAAGATCATCAATTTTTTAATGTTAATAAACGTATATAAATGAAAATATGGTTAGTAGTCCCATACGAGCCTTTGCCGACAATAGATAATACGGGACGTTATTTAAGGTATGGGATGTTATCAAATGAATTATCAAAAAATGAACATAATGATGTAACACTATGGATGTCCGATTTTGATCATGTAAAAAAGCTTCATCGGTATGGATACACGAATACTCAGAAAATTAGAGACAATTTTATTGTAAGACTCATATTCGCTCCTGGATATAAAAAAAATGTATCAATAGGTCGAATAAAACATAATTTAATAATTGCAAATAATTTCAAGAGAGAAATAAATTCCGAAAAAGAAAGTCCGGATATAATAGTTTCTTGTCTACCTACCTTGGAATTAGCCGAACAGGCTGTGCTATTTGCCAAAAAAAATAATGTGCCCATTATAATTGATGTTGTTGATATTTGGCCAGATGTTTATTTAACGGCATTTCCCAAACCGTTACAAAGAATATTTCGCTTTTTTTTGACATCTGAATATAGGCGCGCAAAACGTATTTTACTCAATGCTGAAGCCATTACAGCAGTTTCAAACACGTATTTGTCTTGGGCATTAAAATGTTCTGGCAGGTTAAAAAAAGAGGAAGATGATGTATTTCCCCTTGGTTATTCTTCGAGCATATTAAATAATGCTGATGTTGATGAATGGGAAAATAAATTCAGAAAAGATTTTAATATTGTTTCGGGTACAATCCTTGTTACGTTCATTGGTCAATTTGAAAAGTCTTATGATTTAGAAACCATCATTTTTGCTTCGCAAAGGTTTAGTAAAAATAAATCCATAAAATTTATTTTAGCAGGAAATGGAGTGAAGAATGAAAAGTTAAAAGAAATGTCGCGTAATACTGACAATGTATATTTTACTGGATGGCTAAATCACGCTGCTATGTCAGCATTATTGAGGGTCACTTCCGTTGGTTTAGCAGCATATTCTAACGTGGCTCTACAATCGCTGCCATACAAGCCATTTGAATATATGGCTTCAAGTATACCAATTCTTTCTTCATTAAAAGGTGAATTTGAAGAAATTATTGAAACAGAGAAAATTGGTCGAACATATAAAGCATCAAATGTAGATTCGTTTTGTGAAGAATTAAACTGGTTTCTATCAAACTCAAATCATCTAAAAGATATGGGGAGGCGAGCTAAGTTATTATTCGATTTGAAGTATAGCGCAACACTTGTCTATCCTAATATGGTTAATTACATGGAAAAAATAATATCAAATAAAAAAGGAAAAGGTTAACATTATGAGTGTGAATCCGGAAAAGAGTTATAAGAGATCTATAGTTGTTGTATTCATTCTTCGTATTATATTAATAACTGAAAAAGTTCTCCCCCAAAAAGTATTTGGGAATTTTTATAATTTTTCTTTTAGTATTTATAGGAAAATGATAAGGATATATTATTTACGACGATATTTATTATTTTTTCTCATAAGAGATGCTAATAAAATTGGTAGGACTAAAAATGTTTTTAAGACAATGCCTTATTCATTGGTAGGCTGGAGGGGCTTGGAAGCTACCCATGATACAGTCTATGATGTTGGTGTGCAAAATCTTATTGGTGATTTAGTAGAATGTGGTGTAGCACAAGGTGGTTGTGCTGCTTTAATGGCATTAGCTAATGAATATAGTAAGGGTAATAGGCATATATGGCTTTTTGATTCTTTTGAAGGTTTGCCGGAGCCTACAGCAAAGGATTATGTTGATAATAAAACAGGTAATCATTTTAGACCTCTACCTAAAGGGGCATGCTTGGGGACATTAGATCAAGTATCGGAATTACTTTTCGAACATTTTCAATTCGATTCTAATAATATATCATTAATTAAAGGTTGGTTCCAAGATACTTTACCGATTGCAGGCAAGGACATTCAGAATATTGCAGTTTTACGGTTAGATGGTGATTGGTACGATTCAACTCTATGCTGTCTAAAAAATTTATTCCCAAAGGTAGTAAAAGGTGGCTATATAATAATTGATGACTATTTTAGTTGTTTCGGATCCCGGAAAGCAGTAGACGAATATCTTAGCTTAGAAAATAGGATATATGAATTAATTCCTGATGGAAGAGGCGGCGTCTATTTCAAAAAAATATGATTGAATAGTTATGATTCTTAAAAGGGTTTTTGATGTCATAATAGCATTATTAGGCTTAGCCATATTATGGCCTATTTTATTGATTATCGGAACAGCCGTTTATCTGTCGTCACCAGGACCGATATTTTATAGAGGTATTCGCGCAGGGAAGGATGGGCAACCTTTTAAAATATTCAAATTTAGAACAATGATCCTAAATGCAGAAAAAATTGGAGGAGGAACAACAACCTTAAATGATGAACGCATCATACCTGTGGGTGCATTCTTAAGAAGATATAAATTGGATGAATTGCCGCAACTCATAAACGTACTTAAGGGCGATATGAGTATTGTGGGTCCGAGACCTGAGTTATTAAAGTATACAAAATCGTATGACAATCAAGAAAAAGTAATATTATCTATAAAACCCGGAATAACAGATTATAGTTCAATAGAGTTTGCATCATTGGATGAAATTGTTGGATATCAGAATGCGGATGAAATATACGAAAAAGAAGTTTTAAGAAAAAAGAATGCTTTGCGAATAAAATACGTAAAAGAACGGAATATGATGCTTGATTTAATTATAATTATGAAAACATTTGTTCAACTTATGAGAAAATTATAATGTCGAAGCTCGATAAGCTATATATTCCTGAATTAGATGTTTGGACCGCCCGTGTTGGTTTTGGCGGTTGTCCTATGGGATTACACGATTGGGGTATTACAAATGAGAATGACTTAATTGAAGCTGTTCATTCTGCACTAGATTCTGAAATAAGTTTCTTTGATACGGCGGATATCTATGGGCTTGGTGAATCTGAAAGAATTTTAGGAAAAGCATTAAAAGGTCGTAGAAATCGTGCACTTATTGCTACAAAATTTGGAGTCAGAAGAAGTGAAAATTTAACTTTTTATGATAATTCACCAAAATGGATAGATAAAGCGATCGAAAATAGTCTGTTGCGATTAGGAACAGACTATATTGATTTTTATCAATTACATTATTGGGACGAACATACTCCTATTTTCGACATTATTGAAAAATTACAAGAATTAAAGAGAGTAGGAAAGATTCGTGCATTTGGTGTAACAAATATTAATTTATTGAATCACGGTTATGATTACCAAATTGAGGGACTGGCATCCTTTAGTTTTGAATATAGTCTGGCGAACCGAATGTATGAGCCTATAATAATTGATACCATAAAAAAATTATCTACAGTGTTCCTGTCCTGGGGAAGTTTAGGACAAGGTGTTTTGTCCGGAAAATTCGACAATAATACACAATTTCTTCAGAATGATAGAAGGAGAAAAAGTGAGTATGTTAATTTTCACGGCGAAAAATTAATAAGCAACTTAAAGATAGTCAATTATTTGGGGAGTATATTGCATAATTACGATAATAAGACAATATCACAACTTGCAATTAGGTGGATTCTTGATGAGATAGACCAGTCCATAGCCTTAATTGGCATGAAGAATTCAAATCAGGTGGAACTCAATCGAGGTGCCTTAGATTTTAAAATTTTTGAGCAGCATCTTGAAGAGTTGTGCAAACTATCAACGGACAAATAAGTGACCTGCCCCCCAAAGATGAACCAATTTGATATATTGGAAATCATTAAGCATAGAGTAGTTATAAGTAGAAAGAAGTATACCGCAGAAGAGATCACCGTAAAACTCCATGAAATCGAGGTGTTACAAAGCTAGGAGAAGTAGATCGTGGAAACAGTCCGTCAATTATGCATTAGCAATATGGCGTAATATTAATGGAGTGAGGAATATAGCGGATTCAGAGTCGATCAATCCAAGAGGCTGAAAGAACTCGAACATGAGATAATCGAGGCGTCCGGGATTGATGATGCTGATGAAGCATATTCAAAAACTATTTCGATCAAAAAAATAAAATTGCATTTGAAATATGTTAATGAACAAAATGTTTACTAGATTTTGAATTAGAATATAGAACGTTACATTAAATATTCCTTAAAACTTAGTTTAGATATATGACAACTTTTGAATTAGCAAAAAAAATTCGAATACATGCCGTTAAAATGACTTCAATGGGTAAAAGTTCACATGTTGGCTCAGTTTTGTCAATCGCAGATATATTAGCAGTATTATATAATGATATTTTAAGGTTTGATGTAACAAATCCAAAATGGGACGAAAGAGATAGATTTATTTTAAGTAAAGGGCATGCAGGCGCGGGCGTATATGCTGTACTAGCTGAAAAAGGATTTTTTTCTACAGAAGTTCTTAAAACTCATTGTCAGAATGGTTCAATACTTTCAGGACATGTTTCACACAAAGGAATACCCGGTGTTGAAGTTTCTACTGGATCTTTAGGGCATGGGCTACCAATAGCATGTGGAATGGCATTAGCTGCAAGATTGGATAAAAAAAAACATTTAATTTTTGCTTTATTGAGTGATGGAGAATGTGATGAAGGCTCTAATTGGGAAGCTATTCTTTTTGCGGGGCACCACAAACTTAAT
>Ga0180009_10006814_pt1 | contig 11871 bp, 12 predicted proteins | sample OS_PC_MetaG_FD_123537 | JGI IMG/M metagenome (GOLD analysis project Ga0180009, IMG submission 123537) | Groundwater microbial communities from the Aspo Hard Rock Laboratory (HRL) deep subsurface site, Sweden - OS_PC_MetaG | ecosystem: Environmental > Aquatic > Deep subsurface > Groundwater...
CAAATGACGCTCTTCGTGGTGCATGGCGGCCTCCGCATCCAGAAATCCGGACTCCACGGCATAGCCCACGGGGGAGTGAGAAATGGTCTGTTGCTTGATGCGACCACGCTGACCGGTGACCAGAATCATGGAATCACCGACATGGTAGGGACGGATCATGCGCCCCTGTACTTCGATCAGCGCGAGGGTGGTTGCGGCGCCGACACCGAGTGCACAGACGGCTTGATTGGCCTTTTCGATGCCGTCGAGTATCGCTTCACGCAGGCCGCTGTCGCCGGGTGGCGTCGCCGCGATATGCTCGGCCAGGCAACGAATGGCGAGAATGGAAGCTTGATCACCGGCCGGTAATCCACCGAGGCCGTCACAGACGATGAGTACACCACCGTCATCACCCCAGGGGATGAAGCCGACGGCATCTTCATTTTCGGTTTCCTTATCGGGCGAGCGGCGGGTGAAATAGGCGAGCGAGCCACCGGCGAAACGCTGTATGACCGGCGCGGTCATGTCGGTGGTGCCGATCAGCTCCGCCCGGTCCAGCGCAGCAGCAGTGGGTTTCAATCCCATTCGATGTTTTCCAGGTATTCCTTCAGTTGGCCGGCGCTGCGGAATTTTTTCAGAATCAGGGTGCGTTTCAGGCCGCAGCAAATGGCTTTGATCAGGGGAGGGTGCTTAGCGTAGTGCTTCTTGCCACCCAGAGCGTCATAGAAGATCCGGATCAGGTCGACGACATCGTCGTGGATGTTTTCCTTCTTGGGGGCTCCCCAGTGGAATAGATCCAGCAGTTTGAGATCGAAGCCGATGCCATAGCGTTTGATGATGATGTTCTGTGGATGCAGGTCGCCGTGGTAGTCACGCACATGGTGAATGCACTCAATGCCTGCCGCCAGGGCATGCAACAGATGCAGTCCCTGGAATACGGTCAGGCGTTTGCCCGGCTGTTTATCCAGATACTGGCTGAGCAGATCGCCTTCGACGAAATCCGAGACCAGGAAGTTGATCGATACACCGCGATACAGGATGGTTTCCTGGGTGTGGTACTGGATAACAATCGGGCAGTGGCGCAGCTTGTGCAGTTTGCAGGCGTAGAACGTGGAGGTCTTGTCGCGTGGATTACGGTGCGGGAAGAAGAACTTCGCTGCCCGATCGATGCCGGTGGCGGTTTCCCGGACCATGTAGACCTCACCTTCCCAGCCGCGGCCGAGATGCGAAATCACCTCGTATTTACGTGCCAGGATGCGCCCGGGGCTGAATTCGAAACGGTCAATCTGTGGTTGTTTGCTGGCGCGTGCGGGCATGTGTGGTCAGCTATTTGGCCTGGATTGTTTTATAGTGAGGTCAGTTCTAATCGCAACATTTGCCAGCGAGTATGCCATGAGCGACGCACTAACAAAACTCCGCGACAGCCTGCTTGGATTCATCTGGGACGGTGAGCTGCGCGCCATGTCGACACCACGGCGTCAGTTGACCCGTATGCTGCGCTTGCTGTTTGTGCTGGTGCGCGACCTCGCGACCGGGGAATTGAATCTGCGTGCCATGAGTATGGTGTACACGACCTTATTGTCGGTGGTGCCGCTGCTGGCCTTCAGTTTCTCGGTACTGAAAGGCTTTGGCGTGACCAATCAGCTTGAACCCCTGCTGTATCGTTTTATGGAGCCGCTCGGCCCCAAAGGTATCGAAGCCGCGGAGCATATTATCGGCTTTGTTGCCAATATGAAGGTTGGTGTGCTCGGTGGTGTTGGCCTGGGCTTGCTGATCTACACGGTTCTGTCGCTGCTGCAGAAGATCGAGGGCTCTTTCAATTATGTCTGGCGCATTGAACGGCTGCGCAGTTTCGGGCAACGCTTCAGCAATTATCTGAGCGTGGTGCTGGTCGGGCCCTTGCTGGTGTTCAGCGCCGTGGCGATTACCGCCTCGGTGATGAGTAACCGTCTGGTGCAATGGTTGGTCAGCATTGAGCCCTTCGGTACGCTGATTCTGGAATCTTCCCGCCTGCTGCCGTATTTGCTGATTGTCTGTGCCTTTACCTTCGTCTACATGTTTATCCCGAACACCCGGGTCAAATTACATGCCGCCGCCATCGGCGGGCTGGTGGCCGGCTTTCTTTGGCAGACCACGGGCTGGGCCTTCGCGGCCTTCATCGCCACATCGTCGAACTATGCAGCGATCTATTCCGGCTTCGCGATCCTGGTCTTATTGTTGATCTGGCTGTACATCAATTGGCTGGTGTTGCTGCTGGGCGCGCAGATCGCCTTCTATATTCAGAACCCGCAATATCTGACCCAGACCGGGTGCGTTTGGTATTGAGCAATCGCCTTAAAGAGCGCTTGGCACTGATCGTCATGTATCAGGTCGCGGATCATCATCATCGCAATCTGGAGCCCTGGACCGTGAACGCCTTGGCAGACGCACTGGAGATTCCCATCGCCCCGCTTGAACGGCTGGTAATGAGTTTGATCGCGCAAGGCTATCTGACCGAGACCAATGCCGAAACGCCGGCCCTGGTTCCGGCGCGTGATATTGCAACCATTACGCTATCGGGTCTGCTCGACGATGTGCGCGAAGCGGATGAAAGCCGTTTTTTGCGCAATCAGCGCTTGGCGGCGCTGGCGCCAGTGGATGTCGTGATGGAGCGTATCCATGTGGCGCGGGAGACGGCGCTGGACGGAATGACGCTGCGGGATTTGTTGGGAGATACAGCTGATTTATCGTAGGGTGTGGTAAGCGCAGCGAACCGCACCATTTTGCCAATTATTGCTGTAAACGTTGGCGCGCTTCGCTGCGCTCACCACATCCTACGAGCTTCAGAGTGAATCGTTGTGTGCCAGCGCGTACAGCGGCGCGTTATCCTGGTGATACAGCGCGCTGCCCTGATGGTACAGAGCCAGCGGCTGCCCGGACTGCGTCATCATCCAGGATGGCAGATGCTTGCTGAGCGAGAGTGCATAGGTTTGCGTGCTGATGCCACAGTCAGCGACTTGCGGATCCCAGTTGATGCGAACATGCCAGCCGTTGAATCCGCCGAGTTGCGCCGGTGCCGCTGAGAGTTGCGGTACCTCATCCTGATGATGTTTGCCGGAGAACAGCCAGGTCCCTTTGCAGAGTTCGGCTTCGGTGGCCTGCTTGGCCCGTGTCAGGGCGATATGCGCGACGGCCTGAGCCACCGTTGCGGTCTGTGCCCGCTCGCGTGGAACCCAGGCAATAATCTGATTACGGCCCGGGTTGAGATAGGGCATGGCATCCTCCATGTCGTTCCCATGACTGCCGAAACCCGCGCAGCCACTGCACAGCGCGGCCAGCAGGCAGCACAGGCTGCTGGCGGTAACATGGGCTGTTGAAGTGACACGGGTCATGGTGGCGTGTCGTATCCGGGAGAATCTGAGTCACAGCATAAGTAGAATGGCGGTCACAGAACGGAACCCCGTCAACATATTGTCGTCCTTGCGCGGGGCGACAACAGGAAAATGCGACCCTGTTCACACTACACAGACTGGCAAGATTGAGAGATGTCCACAGAAGCTGCACCCAAAAAATCGCACCGTTACCGGCGTTGGCTGATCGAACTGGCACTGCTGGGATTGGTGGTGTTTGCGATCCATGCCTATCAGACACGCGCGACGCCGGTTGGTGAAGCACCACCCATGGCCGGTATCGGGTTGCAGGGAGAGTCGGTGGATCTGGCCCAGTTCCGCGGCCGTCCCGTGCTGGTGTATTTCTGGTCGAGCTGGTGTCCGATCTGTCGCGTACAGCAATCGGTACTCCGGGCGATTGCTGAAGATTCCGCAGTGCTCAGTGTGGCCTGGCAGGAAGAGATCAGCGCGGATGCCTTGCGCGATTATGCGCAGAAGGCCGGCTACACCTTCCCGGTGCTGCACGATGTCGACGGCAGCATCGGTCAACGTTACGGGATTCGGGCCGTGCCCACCGCGTTCGTGATTGATCCAGAGGGTGAAATCCGCTTTACCGAGGTGGGTTACACCACGACGCTGGGGCTACGGATACGGCTCTGGTTGGCCGATATGCTGCCAGGTTAGCAACAGCGAAATAGTCATGACTACCGGTAATTCAAGCTTGGATCAACGCGTGGAAACCTTGTGTGAACAGGGGTGCCGTGCCGTGCTGGAAAACATCGAGGCTTTGCAGGACGGGCAGACGCGACAGGGATTTGCGGATCTCGATACTGCAGAGCGTGAGCTGCTGTTGCGCGAACTTCAGGCCATCATGTCGGTGTATAACAATCGCTGCCGGTTGTGATCAGAGGCGAAGGCCGCGTCCGACATTTTTTCATCGGGTTTTCAATTCTGTTTTGGTGCCTCGCCAAACAGCTGTACCAATCGGGTCAGTACCTGCTGGGCGTTAAAGGGTTTAAGGATAAATCCCCTGGCACCGAGACTGATGGCTTCTTTGACCTTGTCGGTTGAGGCGTCTCCGCTGATCATCACCACCTGCAGATTCGGCAGCGACTCACGCAGTTCCTGCAACGCCTCGATGCCATTCTTCTTGGGCATATTGATGTCCAGGCACAGAAGGTCGGGTTTGAGCTGCTGGCATTTGCTGATGACTTCCAGGCCATTGGTGGCCTCGGCGACAATCTCGAATCCACCTTCCGTGAGAATGACCTTGAGTACCTGCCGCATCATCATTTCATCATCGGCAACAATTACGCGACGGCCTTGCGTGGTCATGGAGCGGTCTCTCCGGTGAGCCTGGCTTTGTGGGGAGTCTAGCGGAATTGATTGGCAAGTGCTGCGGTGGGCTTAGCCGTGTAACAAGTGGAGAGCTGCGAGCTGCTTAGGCGGTTGGGGGTGGGTGGGGAATAGGGCGCAAACCAACAGACGGGCTGCACGAAGAGTCCCCTCTCCCCAACCCTCTCCCGGAGGGAGAGGGGGTTGCTGAGGCGGTGAGGATGCAGTCCATGCATTTGCCGATGTCGATCTTGGGTCCGACCACGTAGAGCAAATGCTGGTTTAACCCTCATTCGCCCGCGAGGCGCGCTTGCGGTCATGCTCAAGCAGCATGCGTTTGCGGATGCGGATGTGATTCGGCGTCACTTCCACCAGTTCATCTTCATCGATGAATTCCAGTGCCTGTTCCAAGGTCATGCGGATCGGCGGTACCAGGGTCAGCGCCTCGTCGGTGCCGGCGGCACGGATGTTGGTCAGCTGCTTGGCCTTGAGTGCATTCACGACCAGATCGTTATCGCGTGAATGAATGCCGATGACCATGCCTTCATAGACCTCCTCGGCATGGCCGATGAACAACCGGCCGCGTTCCTGCAGATTGAACAGCGCATAGGCGAGCGCCTTGCCGGCGGCATTGGCGATCAGCACGCCATTGACGCGGTTGCCGAATTCGCCCTTGCGCATCGGACCGTAGCTGTCGAACACGCTGTAGATCAGTCCGGTGCCCTGGGTGGCGGTAAGGAACTCGGTACGGAAGCCGATCAGACCGCGCGAGGGGATGATGTAGTCGATACGCACGCGACCCTTACCGTCGGGCATCATGTCTTTCAGTTCGCCGCCGCGCATGCCGAGGCGTTCCATGACCGTACCCTGGTGCTGCTCTTCCACATCGACGGTGAGCTGCTCGTAAGGCTCATGACGTACTCCGTCGACCTCACGGATGATCACTTCCGGACGCGACACGCCCAGTTCATAACCGTCGCGGCGCATGTTTTCGATCAGGATCGACAGATGCAGTTCGCCGCGACCTGAGACGCGGAACTTGTCCGGGTCATCGGTCTCTTTCACGCGCAACGCGACGTTGTGCAGCAGCTCGCGTTCCAGGCGTTCTTTGATCTGGCGCGAGGTCACGTACTTGCCGTCCTTGCCGGCGAAGGGTGAGTTGTTGACCTGGAAGGTCATGCTCACGGTCGGTTCGTCGACGGACAGCGGCACCAGGGCCTCGACCGCATTCGGATCGCACAGGGTGTCGGAGATGTACAGTTCGCCGATGCCGTTGAAGGCGATGATGTCGCCGGCGGTGGCCTCGGGGGTCTCGATGCGCTGCAGGCCCAGGAAACCGAAGATCTGCATGATACGACCGGTACGGCGGTGGCCTTCGCGATCGACAATCACGACCTGGGTATTGGTCTTGACGCGGCCGCGCACGATGCGGCCGATGCCGATCAGACCGACATAACTGTTGTAGTCCAGCTGCGAGATCTGCATCTGGAACGGACCTTCCACATCCACCTGCGGCGGATGCACTTTCTCGACGATGGTCTCGAACAGATAGTCCATATCGCCTTCGCGGATATCCTCGGTGGGACCGGCATAGCCGTTCAGACCGGAGGCGTACACGACGGGGAAATCCAACTGCTCTTCGGTGGCGCCGAGACGGTCGAACAGATCGAAGGTCTGATCCAGCACCCAATGCGCACGCGCGCCGGGGCGATCGACCTTATTGATAACGACGATAGGCTTCAGACCACGCGCCAGCGCCTTCTGGGTCACGAAGCGGGTCTGCGGCATCGGGCCGTCAACGGCGTCGACCAGCAGCAGCACCGAGTCGACCATCGACAGTACGCGCTCGACTTCGCCACCGAAGTCGGCATGTCCGGGGGTATCGACGATGTTGATGCGGTAATCGCGCCAGCGCACACCGGTGTTCTTGGCCAGAATGGTGATGCCGCGTTCCTTTTCCAGCGCATTGGAATCCATGGCACGCTCTTCCAGCTTGGCGCGGGCATCGAGTGTGTTGGACTGCTTGAGCAGCTGATCGACCAGGGTGGTTTTACCATGGTCAACGTGGGCGATAATGGCGATGTTGCGGAGTTGTTCAATCACGACGGCATACCTGACCAAAAAGAGTGCGGATTATACAGTAGGCGGGGCTTCCACGTACCATTTAATCTGTAGCGTAAGGAATAGGGATTTTAGCGCATGGTTTTCCAAAAGGGCTTTGAAGTGACCACCCGCGGCCGCGGGACCTACCTGATAACGCAAGATATTCAGGGGTATATAGCGGAATCTGGCATCCACACCGGGGTCGCCCATGTGTTCCTGCACCATACCAGCGCTTCATTAATGCTGTGTGAAAATGCCGATCCCACGGTGCGCGCGGATCTAGAACGCTTCATGGATCGGCTGGTGCCGGACGGCGACCCACTGTTTCAGCATGTGGATGAGGGTCCGGATGACATGCCGGCCCATGTCCGCACCCTGTTGAGTGGTGCTTCGCTGAGTCTGCCGGTGACGGCCGGGCGCTGTGCGCTGGGTACCTGGCAAGGCATCTATTTATGGGAGCATCGGCAGGCAGGGCACTATCGTCGCCTCACCCTGACGGTCTATGGCGAATAGCAGGCTCTCATTTATTGCCCCGGAAGGCGGCCTTCGAGCTGGGTTCGACTGAGTCGCTGACCTCATCCGTGAGCTCCGGAACATGCGGGGCATCGCCCATATAATCGTCGCTGTCGTTATTCTCGCGGCGCACTGTATTCGGTGCGGTGGAGATCTTCTGATCAAGTTCCATTTCGGGTTCTGCATCGTCTTCCGCGGCAACCGCCATCGGAGCGGGTTTTACCGCGGAAACACCGCTGCCCTTCGTCAATCGGCCGCGATCAACAATCTCCAGTTGCAGCGCGGGCGGGCGTTCCTCGCACAGATCCTGGGCACTGCTCGCCATATGTTTATACACGGCGCGATAGCGTTCGGTCATGTCTTCAAACAGCTCGGCGGTCTTCTCGAAATGCTGGCTGACCTTGCCGCGGTACTGGTTGTGCTCGCTACGGGCCTTGTCGAGTTCTTCTTCCAACTCTTTGACGCGTCCGCTGTGCTTGAGGGTCAGATACGCGATCAGGAAACCGAAGCCGAGTCCAAAGGCAAAGGTGATTATGCTGATACCCCAATTCCAAGCCATGATTCGCCCTCATTGTTTGGTGTGCTGATGCTCAAGTATACCGTGCCGCGTTCCGCCTTGCTGGTTCGCGCTCCATGTCTGATGAATTGATTCGGATCAAGGTTGCCAGTATATATTGTCTACATCCTACGCGAAGCGCGCGCCTACGCAGGTGGCTGCGTTCTTTTTCACATTCATGACACAGAACTTATGCTGAAATCAACGTTGGCTTACCTGGGTATCGAACCGGATAACGCAAGTCATCGCGAAAAGATCGTTTCCGGCATGGGTGGATTTATCGGCATATTCGCAATCCTCCTTGTCAGTGCCAAGGCAACCGCGGGCCCGGATCTGCCGCTGATTGTTGCGTCCATGGGCGCGTCCGCGGTGTTGTTGTTTGCCGCGCCGCATGGCAAGTTTTCACAGCCGTGGAATCTGATCGGTGGGCATTTGATCTCCGCGCTGATAGGCGTGACCTGCGCGCGCTGGATCACTGATATCCCGTTGGCCGCGGCGCTGGCAGTCGGTTTGGCCATTACCGCTATGTATTACCTGCGCTGCATTCATCCACCCGGCGGTGCCACAGCGCTCATGGCGGTGGTCGGTGGTTCGCAGATACACGAACTGGGCTATGACTATGTGCTTATGCCCGTGGGATTGAATGTGTTGATCATCCTTATCGCGGCGCTGGCCGTGAATTATCTGATGGTGTGGCGACGCTACCCGGCGCACCTGCATAGGAGAATGCTTGCAGTACCCGCTGAACCGAATATGCCGGTGTTGCACAACAGCGATTTCGACTATGCCTTGCGGCGCATCGGTTCCTACGTCGACGTGACCTATGAGGAATTGGAAACCATTTATCGGCTCGCCGAACATCATGCCCAGACCGACCATGTGCCGGTCGAGGGTATTCACGTAGGACACTATTATTCCAACGGTAAATACGGTGCCGAATGGGGCGTGCGTCAGGTGGTGGATGAAGGGCATGGCGAGGGTGACGATGTGCTGGTGATCTACAAGACGGTTGCCGGTAATGGTCGCCGCAGTTCCGGCTCCTGCAGCCGCATCGAATTCGCGCGCTGGTCAAAACATGAGGTGTATCTGAACGAGAGTTCCTGGCTGCGGGTGCCGTGAATGTTATCAACGTAGTCTATGTAGGGTGGGTTAGCGGTTTTCGCGTAACCCACCAAGCGTTGCGTAGCAACACAAAATATTATTCGGTGGTGCCTGGCGGCACGCTTGGTGGGTTACGGCACAAAACCGTGCCTAACCCACCCTACATCCACAGGCCAGATAGAAACTAATTACCGTTCAACGGTTCGACATCCACCGATACCGTCAACTCATGTTCGCCACTGCCGAACAGCACGCCTTTCAGGGGCGTCACGTCCGCGAAGTCCCGACCCCAGGCGATGGTGATGTGCCGATCCATCGGTTTCTGATTGTTGGTCGGGTCGAGATCCAGCCAGCCGTAATCCGGTATGTACACCGAGAACCAGGCGTGTGAGGCATCCGCGCCGATCAATCGTGCCTTACCCGGTGGCGGTAGCGTTTCAACATAGCCACTGATATAGCGCGCGGACAGGCCTAGCGAGCGCAGACAACCAATGGCGAGCTGCGCAAAATCCTGGCAAACCCCGCGCCGGTGTTTGAGGACGGTTTCCAGCGGCGTGGCGATGCTGGTGAAGGTGGGGTCATAAGCGAAGTCAGTGTGAATGCGCTGCATCAGGTTCTGCACGGCATCCATGATGGGGCGCTTCTTCGTGAATGACAGCAAGGCGTAATGTTCCAGATCGCGGGAGACGGACACCATGGGCGAATTCAGCGCGTATTGGCGTGCATCAAGGGTCACTGGGTCTATGCCGGTTTCAAGGTTGGCGCGCACCGTTTCCCAGGGCATATCCATGCTGTAATCGAGCTGGGCGTTGGTAGGATGGACCTGGATCTCGCTCTCGGCTTGTACTACCAGCTGTTTGTGCGGCTGCTGGATGGAAAAATAGGCGACCTGATTGCCAAAGAAATCCTGTCGTTCGCGGTAATCCGACGGTGGCGGTTCGATCACCAACCGATTGGTGGTGCAAGACTGACGTTCGAAATTGCGGGGTGTTAACCGCGCTTCGTTATGGCATGAGGCGATCGTCTCGGAATAATCGTAGATCGTGCGATGCACCACGCGGTAGTTCATGGTTCCAGCTCCGGTTGCACCGGTGTCAATTGTTGCGGTCCCTGAGTATGACTGAAGTAGCTGTCAGCCAGTACCTCGGAGATGCGAGATATCAAATGGCTGGTGCGCGCGAGGCGTTGATCCAATTCCTTATACAGTGTTTCGCCTGCCTCCAGCGTTGCCAAACTCTGGGCATCGGTAATACGCATCTGGGTGGTGGCTTCCAACACCAGGCGTTCCTCGGCACTGAGTTGTGTTCGCTTATTGTCTCGCGGCAAGGCGGATATATGTTCCTGCAGCCGGTCGAGCTGATAAAGCACAGCGCGCGGGTTGCTGGCATCGAGAAACAGCAGTTCGAGTGTGCCCGGCAACTGCAGGAAGGAACGGTAACGCCGCCGATAGGCAATCAGGCTTTCGTGGGTAATCAGCGCCGCTTCCAGGAGTTTATGTTCGATTTCCTGGGGGTAGGAGGTGACCAGTAATGAGCGCAACAGCGTACTGGTGAGCAGGCCGCGTTCGATGCGCCGGCCAATATCGAGAAAGTGCCAACCCTGTTCGCGCAACATGCTTTCCGCACTCAGGCCGGAGAAGGCCATCAGTGCGGTAACAAGCTGATCAAGATGATCGAGCTGAATACTGATGTCGTTACGCGTTCGTGTGGATTTGGTGCTCAAGGTACGTTCGAGTTCATCCATCAAACGCCACGTGTCGCTTGACCAGAGATCGCGCGCGGCATAGGCGGTCTGTACCAGGGAGCGCAATGTGGCCGGCAGGCTGCCCAACCGTGCGCGATCCAGGGTCAATGATGCCAGTTCCTGTTCCGGCCGGGCCAGCAGTTCATCCGCGCCTTCACCGACGAAGCCGGGATAACTTCCCGTCAGGTGCGTCAGTGCACGCAGCAGATGCTGGAGGCAGATGCTGTCGTCCTCGTCACCGAACTCCTGGACCTCGATCCATTTGCGCAGCACGGTGCGCAGGAAACGGCAGATCATCTCGGCGCGTTCGCAATAGCGACCCACCCAGAACAGATTATCCGCCATACGGCTCGGTACGATGTTGCGTCGGGCGGAGATCGTGCTGCCCACATCAGGTTGTTGCCAGAGACTGACATGCCGCTCCGGCTCCGAGGCCAACACCCAGGTATCCTTGCTGATGCCGCCGGCCTGATTCGAGACATCCACGCCGTCTTTATCCAGGGCAGTGCGTGTCAATCCGCCGGGCATGACCACATAGCCGTCTTCACGCGTGGCCAGGAAACTGCGCATAACCGCGTGGCGCGGCTCGGCTTTGCCATTGATGAGTGCCGGTATGGTGGAGAAGCTGACCAGCTCCTGACCGGCGTACAGATAGGGATGCGCACGAATGCGCACACGCAGACTTTCCAGTTCCTTGCGGCTGAGATTCGGTCCGAACAATGGCCGTGAGTTGCGATGACGGTGGATGGGTTTGATGACCAGCTTGTCGAGATTCTTCAGGACATGCTCGCGTTCATTGGTTTGTCCGCACCACCAGGTGGCGACCGATGGCAGGCTTAAATCCTGTCCCAGGAAATGTTGAGCTATGGCCGGCAGGAACGCCATCAATGCGGGCTTCTCCAGCACACCGCTGCCGAGTGGATTGGCGATGGCGACATTGCCGCGACGGGCGACTTCCAAGAGTCCGGCAACGCCTAACTGCGAGTCTCCACGCAGTTCCAGCGGGTCGCAGTAGTCATCGTCGACACGCCGCAGGATGACATCCACCGGCTTCAACCCGTCCAATGCCTTCAACCAGACGCGACCGTCGCGCACGGTAAGATCATTGCCCTGGACCAGGTTGTAGCCGAGATAAGCAGACAGATAGGCATGTTCAAAATAGGTTTCGTTGTG